>OHEJ01000649.1_pt1 | contig 12034 bp, 11 predicted proteins | sample 1567261 | NCBI WGS metagenome assembly OHEJ01 (sample SAMEA3879550, study PRJEB24766) | human gut metagenome | biome: human-associated habitat; feature: feces | place: USA | collected 1985/1987 | reverse complement strand
GAGTATGGCAAATGGTGGGGAATGCGCAGCGGGGTTTTCCCGGCTGTGGGCGGTACTCGACCCTTAGGCACCACCGCCTTGATAGAAGACATAGCATTCCATATCGATGACCTGCCCGAAGCATCGGTCAAATTGCAACAGTTGCTCATTGATTCCGGATATGATGACGCGTGCATCTACGGACACGCTCTCGAAGGCAACTACCACTTCGTGATAGCCCAAAGTTTTGATACACAGGCCGAAATAGACCGCTATAAGGGCCTGATGCAGGCCATAGAACATTTGGTGGTAGACGAATACGGCGGCTCGCTCAAGGCCGAACATGGCACCGGACGCAATATGGCGCCCTTTGTGCGTAAAGAGTGGGGACCCAAAGCCTACAACTTCATGCGTCGCCTCAAGCATGCTCTCGATCCGCAGGGAATACTTAACCCCGGAGTTGTCTTCAACGATGACCCCGAATGTTATATCAAGGCCTTGAAATCGCTGCCTTTGACCGATCCCGAAGTTGATCGCTGCATCGAATGCGGCTTCTGTGAGGTCAATTGCGTTTCATGTGGATTTAGCCTCTCGGCACGCCAACGCGTAGTTGTCCAGCGTGAAATCTCCCGTCTGGAACGCAGCGGCGAGAATCCCGGACTTCTTAAGACCCTGCGTCGCCAGTTTGCACGGCTTGGGGATGCCACTTGCGCCGGTGACGGCTTGTGTTCGCTGTCGTGTCCTATGCACATAAATGCCGGCGAAATGGTACACCATATACGCCAACGCAACCTCCCGCCTACATCCATAGGCTACAAGACCGGCAATTGGGCGGCCAACCATTTGGCCGGCATCGAGGCCACGCTTCGTCCGGTGCTGTCCACTGCTTCGGGAGTACGCCGTATATTGGGCGACAATGCCGTTAACTCCATAGGTCGTACCCTGCATCATATCGGAGTACCACTGTGGACAGCCGCTTTGCCCACGGCTTGTCGTTTGCCCAAAGACGCACCCCGGCCCTCCGAGCTTCCGCGTAAGGTTGTATACTTCCCCTCGTGCATCAACCAAACTATGGGCGGCACTCCCGAGAAGGGCGTCAAAATCGAGCCTCTGGTGGCGGTGATGACTCGCCTATGCAATAAGGCCGGATACGAAGTCATATACCCCAAGGATATGAAGCGCTTATGCTGTGGTATGATTTGGGAAAGCAAGGGTATGCCCGATATAGCTGATCGCAAGACCGCCGAATTAGAAAAAGCATTGATTGAAGCCAGTGACAACGGTCGCTATCCGGTATTGTGCGATCAGAGTCCGTGCCTGCATCGTATGCGCAATCATATCAAAAGTATGCACCTTTACGAGCCCGCCGAGTTTATTGCCACATTCTTGGCTCCGCATTTGCATTTCCGGCCTATAGACCGTCCTGTGGCAGTACATGTTACCTGCTCGACACGCCATATGGAACTGGCAGACACCATAATAGGTTTGGCACGACGCTGTTCCACGGACGTACTGGTGCCCACAGAGGTCGGATGTTGCGGTTTTGCAGGCGATAAAGGTTTTATGTTGCCCGAGTTAAATAGTTGGGCACTACGCAAGCTACGCCCGCAAATCGAGTCCGCACATGTGGCCGAGGGATATTCCAATTCGCGCACATGCGAAATAGGTCTGACCACCAATAGCGGAGTACCCTACAAATCCATAGCCTACCTTGTAGACGAGGTTACATCTTCTGTCAAGGCAACGGAAGATTGTAAGGAGTGACGTCCGAAATACGCCTGACATAACCAATTATAACAAGCTACAATAATCCAAACCAAGCCTTATAATGACAACTACAACAATTACTCACCACAGCCATGCCGACAAGCCCCGTCCCAAACGTCTTTTGGCGTTAGACATCCTGCGAGGAGTTACCATCGCGGGAATGTTGCTGGTCAATAACCCAGGCTCGTGGGGACACATCTATGCTCCGCTTGAACATGCGTCATGGAATGGCCTGACTCCTACAGACCTTGTTTTTCCGTTCTTTATGTTCATCATGGGCGTATCGACTTATTTTTCGCTTAAGAAGTACAATTTCCAGCTCAGTGCCCATGCTTTTGCCAAGATACTACGTCGCACTGTAGTTATATTCTTCATAGGTCTTTTCATAGCATGGACCAGCCTGACTATGCGTGGATTTATCAACAATAATATGCCGTTAAGCGAAGCCATGTTCAACTTCGAGCACCTGCGTATTCTCGGCGTTATGCCGCGTCTGGCTCTATGCTATGGCATAGGTTCGTTGTTGGCCCTTGCCTTCGGACGCCGCAGGCTGCCGTGGGCTATCGCCGGTATTATCGTGCTTTACGGTATTATCCTTTTGGTAGGCAACGGCTTCGAATTCTCGGACAGCAATATCGTAAGCCGCGTAGATCATGCTGTACTTGGCGAGACTCATATGTATCATGACACCATCGACGGTGTTAAATTGGCTTTTGATCCCGAAGGCCTGCTGAGTACACTGCCAGCTATAGCACATATGCTCATAGGTTTCATCTGCGGCGGAATGATAATGTCCACCAAAGACAATACCGTGCGCATCAATAAACTATTCATCGTAGGCACAGTGCTCACCTTTGCCGGCTTCCTGTTCAGCTACGGAATGCCCATCAACAAAAAAATATGGTCTCCCACTTTTGTGCTTACTACCTGCGGACTTGCTGCCAGCTTCCTGGCCTTGCTTATATGGGTGATAGACATCAAAGGGTACAAGCGTTGGAGCCGTTTCTTCGAGGTATATGGCATCAATCCGCTGTTCCTCTATGTCTTCGGCTCACTGTTGAGCATCTTTGTAGGCTTTATCAAAATTCCATATCAAGCGGCAGAAAGCGGTCTCATCTCCATCAAGGGCTGGCTGTATGAGGCTGTATTTACCCCCATGTGTTCCGGAGACGAGACCTTGGCTTCGCTGTGCTTTGCCTTGTGCTTCGTCATCTTTGTCTGGGCTGTAGGCCTTATCCTTTATCGAAACAAAATATACATTAAGATATGATCCTTATAGCAGATTGTGGAAGCACCAAAATCGATTGGTGCCTCGTCGAAAACTCGAAAGTAGTAAAACAAGTGTTTACCTGCGGCATGAATGCCATCATGTTGACGCAGGAAGAAATGGCGGCACGCATAGCCACCGAACTCGTACCCGAAATCAAGCAATATGTACCCAAGGTTACGTCCGTATACTTCTATGGTGCAGGATGCATCAATGAAGAAGTGTGTGCCAACGTAGCCGAGGCTATACGTGCCTCTGTGCCTGCTCCCGTCATTGAGGTGGCCACCGACTTGTTGGCCGCAGCACGCGCATTGTGCGGCCGCTCGGCCGGCATAGCTTGCATCCTTGGTACGGGCAGCAATAGCTGCTACTATGACGGCGAAAAGATATGTGATAATGTGTCACCTCTGGGTTATATCCTGGAGATGAGGGCTCGGGTGCCGTTTTGGGCAAAATATTGCTGGGTGATGTACTCAAGAACCAGTTGCCTAAGGCCCTGTGCGAAAAATTCCTCAAGCAGTATGATCTGGATCGCATGACCATTATTCGTCGTGTCTACAAGGAGCCGCAAGGCAACCGCTTCATGGCATCGGTGACCCCCTTCCTGATACAAAACATTGAGGAACCCTCCATCCATAGTCTGGTGCTCAACTCGTTCAAGTCCTTCTTTGTACGCAACATTTGCCAATATAAGGACCACGAGAAGCTCAGCGTCAACTTTATAGGTTCGATAGCCTACTACTACCGCGATGTGCTGGCCGAAGCCGCAGCGGCTGTGGGCTGCACTGTTGGCACCATCATCAAGAGCCCCATGGAAGGCCTCATCCGTTTCCACTCGATGCCCGCCTGAGCTACGAGAGTATAAACGAACATATACAGCATTAAAATTCACACAATACACATAATATACTTATGGCATTTGTAAAAATAAGCGAGCAGCCCTCGCTTTACAACGACCTTGAAAAAAAGTCTGTAGACGAAATTCTGCATGACATAAACACCGAGGATAAGAAAGTGGCATTTGCGGTTGAGAAAGCCATACCGCAAATTGAAAAACTCGTTATCGAGATAGTAAGCCGTATGCGTCGCGGCGGACGTATATTCTATATGGGTGCCGGTACCAGCGGACGTCTGGGCGTACTCGATGCCAGTGAGATACCTCCTACATTCGGCATGGACCCCTCGTGGGTGATAGGCATCATTGCCGGTGGCGACATCGCCTTGCGCAATCCTGTAGAGAACGCCGAAGACGACACCGAGCAAGGTTGGAAAGACCTTCAAGCCTTCGGCATTAATGATCGTGACACGGTCATCGGCATAGCCGCCTCCGGCACCACCCCTTACGTCATTGGAGCCATCAAGACCGCTCGCGCACATGGCATACTTACCGCAGCCATCACCTCCAACCCCGATGCGCCTATCAGCGAAGCTGCCGATATCGCCATCGAAATGATTGTCGGCCCCGAATATGTCACCGGCAGCAGCCGTATGAAGTCAGGCACAGGCCAAAAGATGATTTGCAATATGATTACAACCACTGTAATGATACAGATGGGACGTGTCAAAGGCAACAAGATGGTCAATATGCAGTTGTCCAACGCCAAGCTCGTGGATCGTGGCACACGTATGGTCGTTGAAGAGCTCGGATTGCCATACGATGAGGCCAAGCGATTGCTTCTGCTCCACGGCTCGGTAAAAGAGGCTGTAGATGCTTATCGTAAACAGTAAAATGTTATACGTTATGAAAATCCGGACAATAGTCGCCGTGACTGCTTTGGCGGCCATGGCCCTGCCTGTCGCAGCGCAACATCGGTGCTGTCACAGTGTCTCGGTGCCTGATACCGTGCAGTGCACACGCTTGCAGTACTACATAGACATGCAGCACCAGAATAAGTATACCGAATTGTGGGGCCAGCGTGCCACCATCTTTGAGGCTCTGCCTGTGGATACAAACGACATTGTCATGCTGGGCAACTCGCTGACACACGGATGCGAATGGCACGAGCTTTTGGGTATGCCCAATGTACTCAATCGCGGCATTATCGGCGATGTCATCGAAGGTATTCGCTTGCGCGTCGATCCCATCTTGAACGGACATCCCAAGAAGATTTTCCTACTGGCAGGTGTCAACGATGTCAGCCATAATCTGAGTGCCGACAGCATCGCCAACGCCATGGGCGAATTGATAGACTATATACGTACACGTTCGCCTCAGACGCGCTTGTATGTGCAGTCGATGTTGCCTATCAACAACTCGTTCGGCCGTTATAAGAATCTCAAAGACAAGGAGCAGGTGATACGTGATGCCAATGTGCTGGTTGCTGCCATGGCGCAGGACAAGGGCTTTACGTGGATAAACCTGTATACAGCCGTAGCCGATAAGGACGGCAATCTTCGCAAGGATCTCACTAATGACGGTTTGCATCTGCTTGCCCCCGGTTATCGCATTTGGGCAGACATCATTCGTCCATATATCAACGAATAAGCTTGTATAGACTGCGCCAATACGGCTCGGAGATATAGCAATTACAGAGGGCGTTCACTTCCGATGGACGCCCTCTGTAATTGCTACTTTATCTTGATGTTAGCCGAGCTAATGCCGATGCCGATTCAACGCCGAGCGCTGATAGTGAGGCTGCGTGTGCCGAAAGCGTATGCCGCTGCACGTACCTCACGGCAATTGTCCGGAATGGTGACCGGCATAGTGTATATCGGCGAAGTTTGGTCAGGCTCGGTGCCATCGAAGGTGTAGCGTATCACTACTTCGGTGGATGTGGGGTAGGGGCTGTTGATATGAGCCATACAGCCATCAAGACGTATGCCGGGCTGACGCAAATGCACGTTCAGGCTCTGCGAAGCGTAAAAAGGCAGATCGCGTGTGCCGACAATGGCGTTGAACTGAGCCTCGGAATATGTCGAGTCGCAATTCCAGGCGCGTTCGGCAAGTCCCAAAATCTTTGGCATAAGATATGTCTTGAGTTGAGCGGCACTACGTATGGTTTCGCCGAAGACTTGGGCGTTAAGGCCCAAGACCTTGCCCTGTCCTTTGTCCATGGCCGGGCACAGCCGATGCGCATATGCGTTGAAAGCCGAAAATTCGTCTACATATCCGCCCCAGGCCAATCCCGGTTCCTGTGGGTCGCGGCTGTAGGCGAGGTCAAAATACAGGTGGTTTACATTGCTTAATATGGTCGGAAATCCGGCAAGTAGGACACGGTCGGTAACGTTGCCGTTGCCTTGGCGCGACAATGTGCTCCAACAGTTGACGCCTCCGGCGACCGGAGCTATGGACTTATTGTAATCTTCGTCATGATCCAAGGCCACTTCTTGCCATCCGTGCATCGGTATGTGCCGTGCAGCCAGCATTGCGGCTATGCGTTGCACGTAGTAGGCATGAACCCGTGTCTGTGTCTGCAGGTGTTCGCGCTCCTTGAGCCGAGCAACGGCAGTCGATCCGTCCCAAGCTCCGCGTGGCACCTCGTCGCCTCCGATGTGAATGCCGATGAGCGGCACTCCGGCATCACGGTACATCGATGCTATTTCGTCAATGACCTTTTCCATAAAACGGTAAGTGCTTTCCAATGCCGGGTTCATTATATTGTCGTGGAAAGCCTGTGCCGAGGTGTAGCGCGAGGTGTCTCCGTCTTCAATAAGGCGAAATCTGTCGTCGCCGCAGTTGAGTCTTCGAGCCTCCATGGCCCGTATGGCGGCACGTGCGTGCCCGGGGGACTCTATTTCCGGCACTACTTCGATGCCCATATTGTGGGCTGTGCGTATCAGGTCTATGAAGTCTTCGCGTGTGAAGTACCCGTTGGAAGTCCCTGTGTCGGTGCGTGGGTTGCCGTCTCCGGCAAAAAACTGCTTGAGGTACGTGCGTTCGTCCAACGTGTATCCACGGTGTGCGCCAACGTCCGTCAATTCGGGTAGTCCCGGAATCTCGAGGCGCCATGCCTCGTCGTCCGTGATATGGAAATGTAGCCGGTTGAGACGATTGGAAGCCATCAGAGCCAATATTACCTTCATCGTTTGCGGCTTTTGGAAATTGCGTGCAATATCTATCATCAGGCCTCGCCACGGCATATCGGGCCAGTCTTCAATGACCACGTCTGGGATGCGTCCGAGGCTGTCGCGTCGGCTCAATACCTTAGAATAAAAGGATATGTAGGTCGCCCACTGCCGGTCGGGGCGGCAAAATATTACGGCGCTGTCGCCATGCACTTCGATGCGATAATAGTCCGGGTTTTCCGGGTCGATGTCCACAAATCCCGGTATGTTCACGCGCGACATCGCTCCCGGTTGTCCCGGTACAATTTTTTTGTAGGAGGGTATTACGTCATAAAAGCCTGCGGTCCGATCCGTGACCATAGCTTCGTTGTGTCGGTATACTTCGGCTGCGTAATCGGTCATATCGCGTTGCAATGGTGTCAAAATGCGCTCCGCCCTGTCGGTAGTACCATCGACATTGACGCGGTGAAAGCCGTCCGGTGCGTAGCTTATGTTGACAAATTGTCCACGCGTATGTATTTCGAAGACAACGCTATCCTCGTCCTTCGGGTCGGCGTAGACGTCCGTGGCCGGGTCGTCCGGGTTGTGAGTCATCAGTCGCGGCGAGGCTATGGCATAGTATCCCGGCACAAGTTCTATAAGGGTGTCTCGCGGGTCGGTCAAGCGCATGGAACGCGCAAATTGATTGAAACACAGGCGCGGGAAATTGAGATTGCCGCGTACTACCAGGCGTTGAACATAATATGGACGAGAAGTGCTGTCGGTACCTTCGTGAGATATACTCCAGTGTACGGTGGTCAATGTCTGCGGCGCATATGAGTCTGTGTTATAGGCGTTTGTATTTATAGTGGTGGCACTTATGGCTGCAGTAACGGCCAAGATGGCAATTATTGTGGCATGGAGTTTCATGTCTAATTCTAATGTCAGATTTCAAATATGCGTGGCGTAGTTCTCGAGGTGGTCATGACAGCCATTTTGGCGGCAATGGTCGGGAACTTGGCTAATGCGGTTTGAGTATAACGGTTTGAGTGGTACGTCTAATTGAGGTATAGAGGTACGCAGCGCATCATGTAGTCGCGAGCGACATCCCAAGGTACATACATCCCCATACGGTCGCCCGGCAGAGAGACGGGCTTCTCGTTGACATCGAAACGTACATAGTAGCGTCCCGAGCGTTTGGCTTTGAAAAGTACTATTTGGAGGTTGGCAGCCATAGGCACCACTTCGAAGTCGCGCCAATGCATAGCCACGGTGTCGAAATAATTGGTTATATAATAGCATCCGGGCAGGCGCAACAGCGATAGCAGTGGCATCAACGATTCGGCATGTCCGAAGCGCAAATCGGCCACTACGCCGTCGGCACTGCGGCTGTCTGTGGCCAGGTCTGTGGTGCGTATGATGTCCATCAGCAGTGTACCGGCCATATCTGCGGGTACGGATGACACGGTGGAGGCCGTATATTGCAGGTATTGGCGCAGGTTGAAGCACGACCACAGGGCGTTGTATTCGGCTTCAGTGAAGAAGCGCGAGGCATCGCATTCGATTTCCATGGCAGCCATGCCGGCGATGACGTAGTACTCGGTAATGGCCAGTTCGCGAGCCTGCTCAGTACCACCGAATGGATAGTCGCGACCCAGTACACGAGTAATGGCTGTCAGGGGACAATATTGTTCGAAGTAGGCTGTGTATGTCGGTTCCCAAAGCCTGTCGCTGCGGAAGTGTTTGTAGTCTTCGTTGGTGTCGAAAGGTCGTACGAGTGTCGAGTTTTGGCGTCCCGAGTTGGATGATATTTCCAGACGGTTGTTCATGCGCGACATTTGGTGCAGGAAGCAGAACATGCTCATCATCGAGCGTGGCGAATATGACGACAGCGCACGCACACGGGCTCCGTCTTTGAACAAGTCGTCATATCGGCGTACCATTCGCGTGGCTATAGACCGCTGTTCGGCCATGCCTAATGAGTCGAGAGCGCCCCAACGACCTTGTGATGCGGCCATTGCCTGCTCGGTGAGTGCTAACAGTTCGCGTCCTGTCGGTGTCAACAGGCCCAACGAATCGCTGTGCAGCAACGCTTGATGCAGCGTCTTGCATGAGGCTGCCGAGGCCGGAAAGCGTGAGCCATGGCGTCCGACGTGGTCGATGTGTACGGCCACGAGGCTATCGGGAGTGATGATATCGGCGACATTGGTCGGGTAGGGTGTCAGCGACCCTTGGCACTGTGTCGAAGTGTATTTTGTGGCCATAGGGTCAGTGGCCGTGGCTGAGCCGACTCCGAGGAAGATGCAGAGGATAGCAAATAAAAATTTGCGTAGTATGTGGTGCGGTGTCATAGCAAATTTGGTTGTGAGGTCAAGTATTTGTATCTTTGGCGTAAAATTACGAATAATTTATGGATAACGCACACACCATAGCCAATAAAACATTCGAGGACGGCGCGGCCGACGCGCACGCTCGGGCCGTCGAATTGTACCGCCGAGGCCGACGTGCATGGCAGCACGGCGACCGGGCTGCCGCCATCACCGCTTACGAGCGTTCGGCGGCACTTGATCCCGAAGGTCCGGGTGCCACAGCTCTTGAAATGACGCGTGACATCATGGATTTCTACGATACCAATCAATTTAATCCCTGATTTTTTGCCTCTTACAAGGCTTGTTATGTGGCGATTATATGCTACATAGGCGTCTTGTGCGGTTGTAGACCCATCTCAGGGGTATAAACGTATTCCTATCTGTCAACGGCAGTGTTCGCTTGCAGGTGCAATAAACCTTAAAGCTGCTTTATGCGTTGTTATAGTGTCAAACGACTAATTTTACACACACTATGGACAACAGCACACAAAGAAGCTGCGCAAGCAGCGTCGCTAAAGGTACTTGCCATAAAGAGACAGGTGCCAAATGCGCACTAAACGGTGTATTCCGTCCGTCCGTAGTCTTCGACTACGACAGACATAAAGCCGTAAAACACATGATTTTGTCTAATGACAGCGGTCGTATTATCATCCTGGTGGTTCCCGAAGGACATGAGGTGGCCTCGCATAGCGTCAATGCCGATGTGATGGTGCAGGTGCTCGAAGGCGAGATGCGCTTCACCCTCGAGGGACGAGAGTATGCAATGCACGGTGGAGATGCCATCCGAATGTCTCCCGGACAACGCCATTCGTTGTATGCCGTTACGGACTTCAAGGCTGTGGTGACGCAGCTTTTGTGCCCGGAAGAAGCGGCAGACTGACGTTAGGCAACGGTGTAGTGAACCGCCGGCGTGGCTTCGGCCGGCCGCATTTTACAAGGCGTGGCCTGCGATGATATGTTTTAGCGAAATAGAGCAGCCCAGCGAGGTCTTGAAGCGCTCAAGGCCCTCGTTGGGTATGCCGTGATGCGTACCCGGACCGAGGTCAATGGTGGAGATGCCGATGTCGGCATAATACAGGCTGATGGCGTGGTCCATCCAGTTGGTTACACGCAGCGGTCTTGCTTCGGCGGTGTCACCCCAATTAATCATCTGTACTATATGAGGCGCCGTATGCTGATAGTAGGCTGCTGCTGCCGGGATATCGCCGTCCATAACCATAAAGAAGTCCATGGGTATGGCTCGTGCCGTAGCCAGCACTTGGTCGCGCGTCATAGCCATATTGTATCCCAGTTGACTGTGGTGCTCGGCTATGAGATCATATGTCGCTCCGGCATCGGCGTTGTTAATCAAGACGAATGAACCATGACGTTCGGCTTTGCATAGATTGCGCCGTGCCGCGGCTGTCATTTGTGCGTGTGTCGGATGGGCGTAATTACGGTCGCAGAATAGTTCGTGGCCAAGAACGCTGAAAGCCTCAATGGTGGTGTGTATCAGTGAAGGGGCGTAGAATTCGGGTGGCAACGCCATGAGCCACTTACCATGCGTCATCGAGTTTACATATCGGGCAATTGCACTTAATGCCTGAAAATGCACGGGTATATCGGCCCCGGACATCGAACATAGGGCGTAGGGAGCCGAGAACGGCGAAGCCCAGGTGCCATCATCGTTCTCACCCCAGGCCATGCCGATGGTATTGCCGTCTTCGTCTGTGGCCAGGATGTACTTTGTGCCACGTGCGGCGTTTACCGTAAGAGCAAAGTCGGCGCTGTCGTACACTGTCGCCGGATAAGGGGCTCTGCGATAGTATGTTTCACGATCAACGATGTCGAGGTGTATTGCCATCTGTAAGGTGGTGATGAGTGTAGGTGTTTAAAAATCGATGGGAACGGGGCGGAAGATGCGGTGCTCAATGCCTGATGCTGCGGCGTATTGTGTCAGCAGTCGTGAGGCATATTCGGCGAGTTCGTCAGCTGTCATCTCATCGCCATATATATTTGCGACCATGAACAGGTGTCGTGTTGTTTCGGGACGTATGGCTGTGCGTGCATTGTCGCTGGTGGGTGTGGCTATGCCTCCGATGTCATCGCGCAACACCGGCAGCCCGGCAATGTTGAGCGGGCCGCGATGTACGGCTTCATAAGGTTCGCTTTCGCGTCCCACACCGAGGCGCAGTGTATGTCCTGCGATACGGTCGCTGTCGAAGGCGCCTATGGAGTGTCCCGAAGCAATGGACAACAGGTTGACCAAGTCCACGACATTGCTGACACGATACAGGCCGTCGCCGCGCACTATGCGGCGACACATAGCTTCGGTGCTCGGGCGGTAGCGGTTAGGGTCTTTGCCCAACGCTTTGTATGCGGCGCGTGTGGCTGCTATGCCGGGGCGCTTATTGACCATGGACATTTCGTAGGATGATGCGATACGTGACGCCACGGTCTGAACTTCATTCCATAATGCATCGCAAGTGGGTGCATCGGAGATGTCGGCACTCAGGGCCAGCAGTGTCAGATTCGGGAGTTTTTCGGCGAATATGTCTTCAAAGGTTATATCAAACATTTGGATGTCTTTTATGGAAGGGATAGTGCGGCGGAGGGCTTAAAAAACGTTGCAAAGACCATACTGCGTTCGGCATCAACGGTAGTTCTCTGCAATTTGTCGCACGCTGTT
>OHEJ01000648.1_pt1 | contig 12052 bp, 9 predicted proteins | sample 1567261 | NCBI WGS metagenome assembly OHEJ01 (sample SAMEA3879550, study PRJEB24766) | human gut metagenome | biome: human-associated habitat; feature: feces | place: USA | collected 1985/1987 | reverse complement strand
CCGGTCTTTCGGGTTTCGTCGCTGAGATGACGATATTCGTCGGATCATTCGAACACGCCGATATGTTCCACCGCGTATTTACCATCGTCGCTTGCTGCTCGATCGTGATCACCGCAGTCTACATCCTCCGCGTTGTCGGTAAGATCCTGTTCGGTCCGGTTCAGGACGAGCACCATCTGTCGCTCACCGATGCCACATGGTGGGAACGCACCGCTACCGTTACGCTCATCGTCAGCGTCGCCGCCATCGGTTGCTTCCCCAATTTCTTCGCCGAGCTTATCCGTTTCACGTTTAGCTCCGATATTTTCACTGTAATTGGAATGAATTAAAAAGACAATAAGAGAAATGGATTACTCACAGTTTTTAGTAATGAAGCAAGAAATATGCTTGTTGGTAGTATTTCTTTTAGTCTTCCTTAATGACATTTTCCTTCCCCGCAAAGCTCAGTCGGGCATCGGCATCATCACCTGTGTGCTCTTCGGCATCTACACCCTCTTCGGTTTCTGCCCCATGGTGATAGGCTCCGACTCACAGACTGCTTTTGCCGGCATGTATGAGACTTCACCCGTCATTGTCAATATCAAGAACATCCTTAACGTCGGCACTCTGATCGTGCTCATCCAGTCGTTGCGCTGGACCGCAAGCGACATGCAGCGCATCCGCCGCGGTGAATTCTACGATCTGCTCCTCCTGACGCTCTTCGGTATGTATCTCATGATATCGTCGCGCCACTTCCTGATGTTCGTCATAGGCCTCGAAACGGCCTCTCTGCCGCTGGCTGCTATGGTAGCCTTCGACAAACACCGCTATGAGAGCCATGAAGCCGCCGTCAAATATATCCTCACGGCAGTGTTCTCATCGGCAGTGTTCATGATGGGCCTTTCGTTTGTCTACGGTCTCAGCGGTTCGCTTTATTTCACCAACATCGCTACGCAACTGACAATCGGCGTCGACAGCATCGCTCTCGTCGTTGCCCTCGCATTCGTCATCGCCGGCATCGGCTTCAAGCTCTCGCTCGTGCCGTTCCATCTCTGGACGGCCGATGTATATCAGGGCGCGCCCACTCCCGTCACTTCCTATCTCTCGGTGATCTCAAAAGGCTCCGCTGCCTTCGCCTTCCTCGTCATCCTCTGGCAGGTGTTCGGCACCGTCTATTCCGAAGCCTGGGAATGGATGCTCTACGCTCTGATCATCCTTACCATCACCGTCGGCAACCTCTTTGCCATCCGTCAGCGCAATCTCAAACGCTTCCTTGCCTTCTCGTCGATCTCGCAGGCCGGCTACATCATGCTCGGTGTCATCGCCTACACCCTCGACAGCGCTATGGGCGAGGCCGCTCTGATGTACTACATCCTCGTCTACATCTTCTCCAACCTCGCCGCATTCGGCGTGATCGGAGCAATTGAAAACAATTGCGGCAAGGTGAGCATGGACGACTACAACGGTCTCAGCAAGACGAACCCGCGTCTGGCAATGACAATGATGCTCGCGATGTTCTCACTCGCCGGTATCCCTCCCTTCGCCGGCTTCTTCAGCAAGTTCTTCATCTTCACCTCGGCAATCAATCAGGGCAGCGTTGCGATCTACGTGCTCGTGCTCATCGCATTGATCAACACGATAGTGTCACTCTACTATTATCTGCTCGTTGTGAAAGCAATGTACATCAAGACTGAAGAGCCTTGCTCCATCGCCACATTCCGCAGCGCTTGCTCCGAACGCATCGCCATGTGGGTGTGCGTCGCAGGCATCGTCGGCCTCGGCATCGTAAGCTACTTCTACGACAACCTCCTCACACTCGTAGGCTGCTGAGCCTGCGCTTTGTGACTCCGATATCAACAACACGGCGGCCTGTCAGCAATGACAAGCCGCCGCGTTGTGTTTATCCCTTCGCCGGGATGCCAAAATGTGTAAAAACGCCATTTTTTCAGCGGATAATTCGTAAATTTGCAGGATAATCTATCCGACAAACTTTACTATATACTATCCGACAAATTATCCGACTATGAAATTGACCCGAAAACTGATATTGCTCATTTCTCTGATCCTGTCATGTTCATGCTTTGCGCAGGCTCAGACTTCATCTCCTGTCTCTTGGCGCATCAACGTGAAAATGACCTCCGCAACCGAAGGCGAAATAATCATCACGGCTACGCCTGCCTCCGGCTGGCACATCTACGGCATGACGCTCCCGCAGGACGGACCTACGCCTACTACCATCGATCTATCCCGCTCGACAGGTATCCGTCTCATCGGTAAAATCGCGTATTCACCCGCGCCCACAAAATATCACGACGATCTTTTTAATACCAATCTCACAGCGTGGAGCGGCAAGGTGACATTCCGACAGAAGTTTAAAGTGACCAATGCCGCAAAAGCGCAGGTGAATGCTCTTGTCGGATTCATGGCCTGCAGCGATAATACCTGCAGCCGTCCCGAGAAGATCACTCTGAATAAAAAAATCGTGGTAAAATAACGAACGCACATATCATTAATTCAACAACTTATCGAAAGAATGAAGCAGCGTCTTTTCTTTGTTACTCTGTTTTTGTCGTTCATCGCGGCCTCTGTCGCTAATGCGCAGAGCGAAGTGAAATGGACCCAGAACCTCCGTATGACCTCCGACACCGAGGGCGTGATGGAGTTCACTGCCTCCATTGCCGACGGATGGCACATATATGGCACCGATATCCCTTCCGATGGTCCGACCGCAACGGAAATCGATTTTAGAAATCTGACCGGCATGGAGCTCGTGGGCAATCTCACAGCTTCCAAGTCACCCGTGACGTATATGGATGCTTTGTTCAACATGAAGATATCATCCTGGGAAGGACACGTCGTGCTCTCGCAGAAATTTAAACTCAAGAATGGCAGCAAAGGATGCAAGGCCGACGGTGTTATAGCCTTCATGTCTTGCAACGACAAGACATGCTCGCGCCCTGAACGCATTCCGTTTGAACTCTCTTACAACGAAAGCGGAGCCGTGCCGGCCGGTGATTCGGTCCCCGAAAAGAAGGACAATATGGTGGCAGCCGCAGATACGGTGCCTCTTCACACTCCGTCGGCCGACAAGGCTTCATGGTGGAAACCGGTCGATGTGAAATCCGACACCGATGTCCATGCCGGATGGTGGTACATCTTCATATGGGGTTTCGTCGGCGGCCTGCTCGCACTGCTCACACCGTGCGTCTGGCCTATGATTCCGCTGACCGTCAGCTTCTTCCTCAAGAAAAACACGTCGCGCCGCCGCTCGGTGCTCGATGCCGTGATTTATGGCGGCAGCATCATCGTGATATATCTTACGCTGGGCATTGCTGTCACGCTGATATTCGGCGCCGGTAAGCTTAATGAACTGGCTACGAATGCCGTGTTCAATCTCATCTTCTTCGGCATACTTGTGCTTTTCGCTGTGTCGTTTTTCGGCGCGTTCGACATCAAGCTGCCTGCAAAATGGAGCAATTCCGTCGACGGCCGCGCCGAGCGCACAACCGGCCTTATAAGCATATTCTTCATGGCTTTCACCCTCGTGCTGGTTTCCTTCTCCTGCACCGGTCCGCTTATCGGTACGCTGCTTGTCGAAGCTGCCTCGCAGGGCAACATCGTCGGTCCGGCCGTGGGCATGGGCGCATTCGCTCTTGCGCTTGCCATTCCGTTCACCCTGTTCGCCATATTCCCGTCGCTTCTTAAGGATATGCCGCGTTCCGGCGGTTGGCTCAACTCAGTGAAAGTCGTGCTCGGCTTCCTCGAACTTATCCTCTCGCTTAAATTCCTCTCGGTTGTCGACCTCGCCTACGGCTGGCGTATTCTCGACCGCGAGGTGTTCATCGCAATCTGGATCGTGCTGTTCGTCCTCCTGGGCCTCTATCTGCTCGGCAAATTACGGTTCAGCCACGACGCGCCGCTCGACCACGTGTCGATTCCCCGCTTCTTCCTTGCTCTGGCTTCGCTGAGCGTTTCGGTCTATCTCCTTCCGGGCCTCTGGGGCGCCCCGCTTAAAGGCGTCAGCGCTTTTGTGCCGCCGCTCAGCACTCAGGATTTCAGCCTCTACGAGCCGGGTAAGTTCACTCATTTCGATGACTACGATGAAGGCATGCAGTATGCCGCCGAACACAATATGCCGGTGCTGCTTGATTTCTCGGGCTACGGCTGCGTCAATTGCCGCAAGATGGAAGGCGCCGTCCTTGACGACCCTGCCGTCAAGTCAATGATCGAGGAGAATTTCGTGTTCATCACTCTGATGGTCGACGACCGCAAGGAGCTCCCCGAAGCGCGCACCTTTGAGGTGAATGGCCAGAAACGTGTGATGGAAACAGTCGGCGATCTCTGGGGCTATCTCGAGGAGCATAAATTCTCCGCCACCGTTCAGCCTTTCTATATTGTGCTTGACAATGAGGGCGTTCCTCTCACCAAAAGCATGGGCTTTACTGAAGATCCCGACAAATTTTTGTCGTGGCTTTCAAAAGGTCTTGAAAATTACAAGAAATAATTCGGCTTATGTCACATACACGTGAAGAAAAAATCGAGGCGCTCGGCAAAGTGATCGACACGCTCGATATTTTAAGAGTCAAATGTCCCTGGGACCGCAAGCAGACCAACGAATCGCTGCGTCCCAACACTATCGAGGAAGTCTACGAACTTTGCGATGCCCTCCTTGAAGAAGATAATGCCAACATCAAAAAAGAGCTTGGCGACGTATTGCTCCACATCCTTTTCTATTCAAAAATAGGGGAGGAGAAGGGGCAGTTCGACATCTGCGATGTTGCCGATGCTCTCAATGCCAAGCTGATTTTCCGTCATCCGCACGTGTTTGGCTCGGTCGAGGCCAGCGATGCTCATCAGGTAGAGCAGAACTGGGAGCAGATAAAGCTGAAGGAGCGCGGCGGCAACCGCACCGTCCTCGGCGGCGTTCCGCGCACGTTGCCGGCGCTGATCAAAGCTTACCGCATTCAGGAAAAAGCTGCCAATATCGGTTTTGACTGGGACGATCGTTCGCAGGTGTGGAGCAAGCTGTCGGAAGAAATCGGCGAATTCTCAAAGGAAGTCGACGGCATGTCCAAGGATCGCATGGAGGAGGAGATGGGCGACGTGCTTTTCAGCATCATCAACGTTGCCCGTCACTATGGCATCAACCCCGAAAATGCCCTCGAAAAAACTAATGCCAAATTCATCCGCCGGTTCAACTATCTGGAGGATCATGTGGAGTCATCAGGAAGAAAGCTCTCCGACATGACTCTCGAAGAGATGGACCGTTACTGGAATGAGGCGAAAAGCAAGGGCTTATGAAAAAACTGTTGCCGTTTCTGATTCTCTGCAGCCTGATATTCTGTCTGGTAGCACCTGAAGCGTCAGCTTCCAAGCCGGTGGTGTCGACATCCTATCGGGTCAGCGAGGCTTCCGGCCCGCTGGGATTTAAGGTGACGAAAATCGAGTTTCGCTCCGACCTCACCCGCATCTACGGCCGGCTGATCGGTCGCCCGCACACCTCAGGCCGCATCGACGCTCTGACGCTGACGCTGCCCGGCGGCCGGGCGATGGCTTCTACGGATATCGACGGCGTCGACATGAACCGGTATTTTCAATGGGAAGATGAAAACTATATCGAAGTAGAGATCGACTTCCCTCCGATGAAGAAGTCGCGGACGATGACCGTCAGTGTCGTCGGACCAAATGGCAACAGCCTGTGGATAATCGTCAATAGATAAGCCGCTGTGAAACTTTGCATTACCGAGAAACCGAGCGTGGCTCGCGATATCGCCGGAATCCTTGGCGCCAATGTGCGCCGCGACGGCTATTTCGAAGGCAACGGCTATAATGTCACATGGACTTATGGCCATCTTTGCACTCTTAAGGAGCCGGCCGATTACACCGACATGTGGCGCCGCTGGTCGCTCTCTTCTCTGCCGATGATACCGCCGCGCTTTGGCATTAAGCTCATCGATCAGGAGAGCATCAAACGTCAGTTCGAAGTTATCCGGTCGTTGATCGGTCAAGCCGAAGAGGTGATCAACTGCGGTGATGCCGGCCAGGAAGGCGAACTGATCCAGCGCTGGGTGATGCAGAAGGCCAAGATAGCCTGTCCGGTCAAGCGTTTGTGGATCTCCTCGCTTACCGATGAATCCATCCGGGAGGGCTTCTCCAATCTGAGGCCGCAAGCCGATTTCGAGAATCTCTATTATGCCGGCCTTTCGCGCGCCGTAGGCGACTGGATTCTCGGTATGAACGCCACACGGCTCTATTCTCTGAAGTATTCCGAGCCGGGCCACGTGCTTTCAATCGGCCGTGTGCAGACGCCTACGCTGGCTCTCGTCGTGCAGCGCCAGCTCGAAATTGACAATTTTAAGCCGGAAGATTTCTGGGAAATATGCACTGAATACCGCGACGTGAAGTTCAACTCCTCTGCCGGCCGGTATAAGTCTGAGCAAGAGGCTATAAAGGCTATAGAGGCCATCGAAGGACGCAATCTCACCATCACCGACGTTCAGGAAAAGAAGGGGCGTGAGTCGGCGCCGAGGCTGTTCGACCTCACATCGCTTCAGGTGGAGTGCAACAAGCGATGGGGCTGGACGGCCGACGAATCGCTGAAGATGATCCAGTCGCTTTATGAGAAAAAAGTGACTACCTATCCGCGCGTCGACACGACCTATCTTTCGGAGGACATCTATCCTAAAATCCCCGACATCCTCCGACAAATGACGCCTTACGCTCCGATCACGGCACCGATTCTCGCTGCCAAAATACCCAAGAACAAGAAGGTGTTCGATAACTCAAAGGTCACCGACCACCATGCCATCATCCCGACGGGCCAGCTGCCCACGATGCTCGACGGCGATGAAAAGAAGATGTATCATCTGATAGCCAGGCGTTTCATCGCTGTGTTCTACAGCGATTGCATCTTTTCCACCACCTCCGTCACCGCCGATGTCGAAGGCTATGGCTTCAAGGCTTCCGGCAAGGTGATCATCGAGCCGGGCTGGCGCATCATCTATCAGAAGGATAAGGATGCTGTTGACAGCGCCGATCAGGAAGGCATTCTGCCGCCGTTTACTGTTGGCGAGAGCGGTCCGCACACGCCTTCGCTGGTCAAGAAGCAGACGCAGCCGCCGAAGTTCTATACCGAAGGTACGTTGCTGCGTGCCATGGAAAGCGCCGGCAAGACTGTCGACGATGAGGCTTTACGCGAGGCTATGAAAGAAAACGGCATCGGCCGACCGTCGACGCGCGCCGCTATCATCGAGACGCTGTTCAAACGCGGCTACATGCGGCGCAACGGCAAGAGCATACGCGCAACCGACGCGGGCATTGCGCTCATCGCCACCATTAGCGAGGAATTGCTGAAAAGCGCCAAGCTCACGGGCTTGTGGGAAAATAAGCTCCGCCGCATCGAGCGGGGCGAATATTCGGCACACGAATTCATAGACGAGCTTAAACAACTGATCAATGAAATAGTGCTTAATGTGCTTAACGACAATACTTCGCATCGCATCACTATCGAGCAGGACAAGCATCCCGATAAGCCGGCTCGGCGCAAAGCGGCGGCCGACGCTTCTCAGAAAAAACCGAAAGCTCCGGCGGTGAGAAAATATGAGCAGATCGTTTGTCCGGCGTGCGGGCAGGGGCATATAATTAAAGGCCGCACTGCCTTCGGCTGCAGCCGGTTCAGGGAGGGCTGCAAGATGCTTCTGCCGTTCACGCAGTATACTTCCGATCTGACTCCCGGCAAGCTCAATGCATTAATAAAAAAGAAATTTCGGAATGAATCCCATGAATGAATCCGGCGAGATACTGCCTGTCGTTGACGAGCACGGCACTGTTGTAGGCTCTGCGCCCCGCGCGGTATGTCACGATGGCGCTTCACGGTTGCTCCACCCTGTTGTCCACCTCCACGTCATTGACGAAAGCGGACGGTTGCTGATGCAGAAGCGCTCAGCTAAAAAGCGCATTCAGCCCGGCCGCTGGGACACGGCCGTCGGCGGCCATGTCGATTACGGCGAAGCGATCGCGGATGCTTTGCGGCGTGAGGCTTGTGAAGAGATTGGCTTGACTGACATCTCGGAAGCAAAGCTACTGAAAAACTACCTCTTTGAGTCGGAGGTGGAGCGCGAACTCGTTTACTGTCACATCATCAGGGCACCCCGCGGATTCAAACCTACGATCAGTGAGCCTGACGATATCGATATCCTTCAGTTCAGGCCTATCGATGACATTCTTAATAATCTGGGCAATGGCTCACTGACGCCTAATTTCGAACGGGAATTCCAATCGGTCGTTTACCCTTGTCTCTCAGCCAATGAATGACATTTTGCAATACACGGCTGTCGGCATAGCCCTGATTATCTGCGTTATCTGGATCGTGAAACGGATCCGGTCGCGTAAATCGGGCGACTGCTGCTCTCCAGGCACGAAAGATACCGGAGGCTGCTCCGATTGTCCGCTTGCACGGAAGTGCAAGTCGCCGCACGACAAAAACTGTTGAATCATCGGCCGCATCAGTTGGCCATGCGCTTCAGCAGATTGTAGCTGGGGGCGACACCGAGTTGTCCGGCACGGCTGAGATCGGCACTGCCCGCCGCGCGGTTGCCGAGTGTGAAGTAGACATACCCGCGGTTGTAGTAGGCTTCCCCGAAATCGTTGTTGTTTTCGATCGCTTTGTTTAAGGCGCTGAGCGCCGATGTGTAGTCCTGCATGGCTATGAACACCACGCCCATGTTGTAGTAGGCAACCGACATTCCCGGCGACAGTTTCAGCGTGGCCTCAAATTCGGAGATCACGTCCTGAAAACGGGCTTTACGCAACGTAGCGTCGTTTGTTCCCGTTTCTGTACCGGCATCGGCAACGGCATTTTCGGTGACGAGCTGGCGGTATTTGCCCACGGCTGTCATGAACTGGGCCAGCGTGAAATCGGGTGCTATGCTTAGCGCTTTCTGGAAGTCGGTTACAGCGGCACCGTAGTTGTGAAGGGTCATCTGGTTCATCCCGCGTCCGAAATAGTCGATGGCACGCGGGGTGTGGGTTGCAAGATAGGAGTTGTAATATTCTATCGACTGGAAATGTTTGGCTATCTCTTCCGTGTCGTTGAGCGTGGCCTCGTGGTTGGTGATCTGAAGCACATAGTTGAGCGCGTGGGTGTTGTTGACTTCGTCGATCTCTTTGAGATATTCGCCACTTGGCTTCAGCTCTGTGGGCGATGTGTAGTAGGTGGCTACGAATATCGGTTCGGGCTCGATGCTTATGTTGCGGTCCTGTACGCGGCCGCGTATCCCTTTGTTGTTGTATTCCTGCTCCATCTCGGTGTTGTCGGAGATGGTGATAAGCTGTGAGAACCGTGCGGCCACGACTTCCTGAGGCTCCGTTCCGTCGCCGTCTTTATCGGCCTGCCCGAAAAATTCCGATGCGGTCGGGTTTGCTCCGTCGCGTTTGATGCGTTGCTTGGCCAGTGCCAGCGATTTGTCGTAGTCGCGTTGGGCCGAGCGGTCGTTGAGTCGCTGTTTGATGTCAAACCGCAGGAAATAGGCTGCGGCAAGATCGGGGAACACGCTGATCAGCTGGTTTATATCTTTCAGCGCATTGCGGTAGTCGTGAAGTTCACGGTTAACGATGGTGCGGTTGTAGAGCGCGCGGTAATCGTTGGGGTTGAGCGCCAGCACCTGATTGAGATCGGTGAGCGCATTATTGAAATCACGCACTTCCATGCGCAGGAGCGAGCGGTTGAACAGCGCCGCATTGTTCAGCGGGTCGAGCTGCAGGGCATAGTCGTAGTCGCTCATGGCTCCGAAGTAGTCGTCGAGTTTGTAGCGGAGAAAGGCGCGGTTGACAAACAGTCCGCTCTGCCGCGGCTGAAGTTTGATGGCGCGGTCCATGTCGCTGAGGGCCTGCTTGTAGTCCTGGTTGCGGTTGATGGCTATGTCGGCTCTCATGATCAATGCGTTGATGGCATTCGGATTCATCTCGAGAGCCTTGTCGATGTCAGTGACGGCAGCCGTGGTGTCGGCCTTCGCAAGGCTCAGCTTGGCGCGCCCGATATATGCGGCGTCCCACGACGGATAGGCCTCTATGAGCGTTGCATAGCTGGCGGCGGCGCCGTCGTAGTCTTTAATCGATTCCTGCGCGAGTGCCTTGTTATAGAGCAGCCCGCGGTTCTCGGGCAGCATGGTGAGCGCATGGTCATAGTCGGCGATAGCCTCTTTGGCTTTGCCTAAATTCTGGCGGGCCACGCCGCGTATTTCATAGGCGTCGACAATGAAGGGGTTGTGCTCGATGGCTGTGGTCGCATCCTGCTCCGCCCCCTGCAGATCGTCGAGATTGAATTTGGCGAGAGCTCGGTAAAAATAAGGCTGGGCGAGATACGGCTTGGCGTCGATCACCTGGTTGAAATATTGTATGGAGAGCACGTAATCCTCAAAGTACAGCGCGTTGCGACCTATCTGGATCACCTGATCGGTGTTGATCTGTGCTTTGCCGCACAGCGGTGTGAGGAGTGTGAGGAGTGATATGATTGTGAGTGTAAGTTTACGCATCTTTCAGTCGACATGATTGTTGTTGCAAAGGTAGTCGTTTGTCATCAATATCCCATTGACCGCGTTGGTGAAAAATCATTAAACTATCATGTCGCTGAATATGTTTTGAATAAAACGGATTAGAATTCTTTATGATATGGATAAGCGCAGACGAATAGTCGTGATCGGCGGTGGCTTTGCCGGACTGAATTTTTTGAAACGCATCGATAAGAAAAAATATGCTGTCACTCTTGTCGACAGCAACAACTATCACAGCTTTCCCCCGCTTTTCTATCAGATAGCCTCGAGCGGCCTCGAGCCCGACAGCATCTGTTTCCCGTTTCGCCGTGAGCTTCACCGTGGCAAGGCTCACGGTGCGGAGTTTCATCTCGGCCGGGTGGAATGGATCGATGTTGCCGCACGCAAGGTGAAGACTCAGTTTGAAACGATCGGCTACGACATCCTCGTGATAGCCGCCGGCACGACCAACAATTTTTTCGGCAACGACGAGCTGATAAAGACCGTATTCACTCTGAAAAGCACTGCTCAGGCCATGCGCTGCCGTGATGAGATTCTCGACCGTCTGGAGCGTGCGAGCATTTGCCGCGACAGGGAGGAGCGGTGCAAGCTTCTGAGTTTCACCGTGGTTGGTGGCGGTCCGGCCGGTGTGGAGATTGCCGGTGCTATCGGCGAGATGAAGCGCTACATTCTCCACCGCAACTATCCGTCCATTCCTCCCGAAGATGTGACGATCTCTCTGATTGAAGGCACCGGCTCGCTGCTCGGCACAATGAGCGAAAAATGTCAGTCCGATGCGCTGAAGTATCTTCAGGAACTGATGGTGGATGTGCGTTTCAATCTTCTCGTCAGGGATTATAAGGACAACATCGTGACGCTGAGCGACGGCACGTCGTTTTACAGCGGAATGGTTGTCTGGACGGCCGGCATTGCAGGCATGCAGCTCGATATCCGTAATGCCGAACTGAAACCGGCGCGCGGCCGCCGCATTCCCGTCGACCGTTTCAATCATATTATAGGTCTCGGCGATGATGTGTATGCCCTCGGCGATATCGCCTTAATGGTCACGCCCGATTATCCCGACGGACATCCGCAGCTCGCTCAGGTGGCCATTCAGCAGGGGCGCACACTGGCGCGTAACCTCAATTCCGACAAGGGACTCCGCGAGTTTTCCTATCGCGACAAAGGAACTATGGCAACTATCGGACGCAACCGCGCGGTAGCCGACATCCGCAACATTCATCTGCGGGGATTCATAGCCTGGCTCGCATGGATGTTTGTCCACCTGATCTCCATTCTCGGCATGCGCAACAAGCTTAACGTGCTCATCGACTGGACCTGGAATTACTTCAGCTACGGCACATCACTGCGTCTGCTGCTCTATCCCTCGCGCTATCCCCTGAAAAAGCAGGATGAGAAATAATGCCTAAGCCATCTGTGCGTCTGCGAGCATCTCGGCCGCGGCTTCAGCGCACCGCTCTCCGTCGATAGCCGCCGACACGATGCCGCCGGCATACCCTGCTCCTTCGCCGCACGGGAAGAGC
>OHEJ01000638.1_pt1 | contig 12225 bp, 14 predicted proteins | sample 1567261 | NCBI WGS metagenome assembly OHEJ01 (sample SAMEA3879550, study PRJEB24766) | human gut metagenome | biome: human-associated habitat; feature: feces | place: USA | collected 1985/1987 | reverse complement strand
TATATTTTTTCACCTGATAGTACATTTTGAAAAACTTCCGGCTTTAAGCTAAGTAATACTGTTTTCATTTCATTTTCCTTACATATTTTCTACGAAGCACTTTTTCCGCTTTTTATCCAAGCGTCTAATTCAGACTTTTTGAACTTCCAAAGTTTACCGATTTTATGTCCTGGAATACCATTATTCTTTTTTATCCAATTCCTAATTGTATCTTTATTGACATCAAGATATTTTGCTGCCTCTTCAATACCTATCCATCTATCCTCACAATTATCCATATCAAGTACCTCTCTTTTAAATCTAAAGCATAATTCATTTTAGCAAAGCACTCATTTTCAACTTGTTTTGTATAATTTTATATGATTACATATGATTATATATGAATTTCAAAACAACAACTTGCTTTTGCATTATTAGATTATCACATAATGTGTACCAAAATACGGACATCTATAATCAATATTTTTGTCTCCCCAACCCCAACTCAACACTTCTGTCTATCCAACTATAAAAATCACCGTCTTTACAGTCCTTCAAACGCAAAAAATCCGAGGACCTGGATTTACTTCCAAATCCTCGGAAAAGCCTTATATTTCAAGCATTTTTACGTTTTCAATTATGTACTTTAGTCAACAGAACCACGCTCTCCACATGCACTGTTCTCGGGAAGAGATCGACAGCTGTTAATTTTTCGACCTTATAGCCTAATTCTTCAAACAATTTGCAGTCCCTTGCAAGCGTTGCGGGATCGCAGGAGACATAGACAACTCTGTCGGGCGACATATTACAAACCGTTTCCACAAGCGAAGCCTCACAACCCTTTCTCGGTGGGTCAAGCACAATAACGTCGGGCTTGATTCCCTTTTCCTCAAGCATCTTTGCCGCTTCGGCAGCGTCTGCACAATAAAATTCTGCGTTCTTTATACCGTTTATTTCAGCGTTGACCCTTGCATCTGCAACAGCCTGCCTGATTATCTCGACTCCGATTACATCTTTGCAGCCGTCAGCCATTGAAAGTCCGATAGTTCCCGCACCGCAATACATATCCAAAAGCGTTTCCTCGCCTGTCAGCGAAGCATATTCCCTCGCCCTTTCATAAAGCCTTTGCGCCTGTGCGTGATTTACCTGATAGAACGAAAGCGGAGAAAGTCTGATTTTAACGCCGCACAATTCATCATAAATATAATCGTCGCCCCAAAGCGTTTTGCAGGCTCTGCCGAGTATAACATTTGTTTTATCCTTGTTTATATTTATTACAACGCTTTTTATATCGCTTATAACGAGCAAGCGTTCAAGAAGCTTATCCTTTTTCGGCAAGAAATCGGAGTTCACGACAAGGCACACCATAATTTCCTTTGATGCCGCACCCTGTCTTATGTAAATATGCCTGACTATGCCTTTCCCCGTTTCTGGATTATAAACGGAAATTCCGTATTCGACAATCCATTTTCTTATTATCTTAACTATGTCCGAAAACGCCTCGGGTTGCAGGGCGCAACGGGGACAATCGATAATTCGGTGCGTATGAGAAGCATAAAAACCGATTTTAAGCCTGCCGTCAATGCTCATGTACGGTAAGGAAGCAAGCAACCGAAAACAAGAGATAGACCGCCAGCACTACACTATTCCGAACCAAAGACCAAAAGATAAGCATTGTGGGAAAATCTAAACTTTTGGATTTTCCTACAATGCCAACTACGGCGGAATCCCTCCCACTCCTTATATCTTTCTGTATACATTGAATTTGTATTTAGTAAAATGCAGACAACACCACGGATCGGCTTTTGGTTGGACAATTCCAACCAAACACCACAGCAGACAGCAGAAAACATTCTGAACGCTAGGAAGCCGGTATGATTGTTACATATAAGGGGAAGAAAAATTTCTTTTAGGTACTTGCTTTCCTAAAACTGATGTGATACAATGATTTAATCCAGAAAAGGAGTAAAAAATATGCGGCAAGGTATTCTTAAATAAAACTATAATCAAATAGTGGGAACAAAGGATTATGATAGTCCCTTTTGTGGGGGCTTGGTTTTTTGTACCCAATTTAAGAATACTTTTGCCTTATCAATTTTGACATATCCCCAAAAACAGCAATCACAAACAGGTGTATGCTGTATATGTGTATGTCCGCAACTTATAATCCCCAGTGGTAAAAGTATTTTACTGCTGGGGATTTTTATGCCCTTCGGGGCAGTAAAGGGAGGACAATCACATGAAAATAATCAATATTGGAATTCTTGCCCATGTAGACGCTGGAAAGACGACCTTGACGGAGAGCCTGCTATATGCCAGCGGAGCCATTTCAGAACCGGGGAGCGTCGAAAAAGGGACAACGAGGACGGACACCATGTTTTTGGAGCGGCAGCGTGGGATTACCATTCAAGCGGCAGTCACTTCCTTCCAGTGGCACAGATGTAAAGTTAACATTGTGGATACGCCCGGCCACATGGATTTTTTGGCGGAGGTGTACCGCTCTTTGGCTGTTTTAGATGGGGCCATCTTGGTGATCTCCGCTAAAGATGGCGTGCAGGCCCAGACCCGTATTCTGTTCCATGCCCTGCGGAAAATGAACATTCCCACCGTTATCTTTATCAACAAGATCGACCAGGCTGGCGTTGATTTGCAGAGCGTGGTTCAGTCTGTTCGGGATAAGCTCTCCGCCGATATTATCATCAAGCAGACGGTGTCGCTGTCCCCGGAAATAGTCCTGGAGGAAAATACCGACATAGAAGCATGGGATGCGGTCATCGAAAATAACGATGAATTATTGGAAAAGTATATCGCAGGAGAACCAATCAGCCGGGAAAAACTTGCGCGGGAGGAACAGCAGCGGGTTCAAGACGCCTCCCTGTTCCCAGTCTATCATGGCAGCGCCAAAAATGGCCTTGGCATTCAACCGTTGATGGATGCGGTGACAGGGCTGTTCCAACCGATTGGGGAACAGGGGGGCGCCGCCCTATGCGGCAGCGTTTTCAAGGTTGAGTACACCGATTGCGGCCAGCGGCGTGTCTATCTACGGTTATACAGCGGAACGCTGCGCCTGCGGGATACGGTGGCCCTGGCCGGGAGAGAAAAGCTGAAAATCACAGAGATGCGTATTCCATCCAAAGGGGAAATTGTTCGGACAGACACCGCTTATCAGGGTGAAATTGTTATCCTTCCCAGCGACAGCGTGAGGTTAAACGATGTATTAGGGGACCAAACCCGGCTCCCTCGTAAAAGGTGGCGCGAGGACCCCCTCCCCATGCTGCGGACGACGATTGCGCCGAAAACGGCAGCGCAAAGAGAACGGCTGCTGGACGCTCTTACGCAACTTGCGGATACTGACCCGCTTTTGCGTTGCGAAGTGGATTCCATCACCCATGAGATCATTCTTTCTTTTTTGGGCCGGGTGCAGTTGGAGGTTGTTTCCGCTTTGCTGTCGGAAAAATACAAGCTTGAAACAGTGGTAAAGGAACCCTCCGTCATTTATATGGAGCGGCCGCTCAAAGCAGCCAGCCACACCATCCATATCGAGGTGCCGCCCAACCCGTTTTGGGCATCCATAGGACTGTCTGTTACACCACTCTCGCTTGGCTCCGGTGTACAATACGAGAGCCGGGTTTCGCTGGGATACTTGAACCAGAGTTTTCAAAACGCTGTCAGGGATGGTATCCGTTACGGGCTGGAGCAGGGCTTGTTCGGCTGGAACGTAACGGACTGTAAGATTTGCTTTGAATACGGGCTTTATTACAGTCCGGTCAGCACGCCGGCGGACTTCCGCTCATTGGCCCCGATTGTATTGGAACAGGCATTGAAGGAATCGGGGACGCAGCTGCTGGAACCTTATCTCTCCTTCATCCTCTATGCGCCCCAGGAATACCTTTCCAGGGCTTATCATGATGCACCGAAATACTGTGCCACCATCGAAACGGCCCAGGTAAAAAAGGATGAAGTTGTCTTTACTGGCGAGATTCCCGCCCGCTGTATACAGGCATACCGTACTGATCTGGCCTTTTACACCAACGGGCGGAGCGTATGCCTTACAGAGCTGAAAGGATATCAGGCCGCTGTCGGTCAGCCGGTCATCCAGCCCCGCCGTCCAAACAGCCGCCTGGACAAGGTGCGCCATATGTTTCAGAAGGTAATGTAAAGATACATAATCGTCAAGACGGCAACAATCAGAAGTTATGGAGGGTAACAATGGAATATAGTAAGGAAGATTTAATGGAAGCAAAAAAGCAAATTTGGGGAGTGGGAGAGAACATGGGAACAGAGGAAAGTAAAAAAATCTGGGAGGAGAACGCACAATTTTGGGATAATGCAATGGGTGACGAATCTAATGAATTTCACAGAGAGGTAGTGCGTCCCAAAGTAACGGAACTTCTATCTCCTAATCCTGCGGATTACATTTTGGATATTGCGTGTGGCAATGGAAATTATTCTTCGTATCTTGCACAAAGAGGCGCTTCGGTTGTCGCTTTTGATTACAGCAAAAAAATGATAGAATTGGCTAAAAGACGGCAATCACAATATGCAAAACAAATTGAATTTTGTGTGGCGGATGCGACCGATAGAAAAAGTATATTAGAATTAAAAAGAAATCGAGCCTTTACGAAAGCAGTTTCTAATATGGCAATTATGGATATTACGGATATTGAACCACTTCTTATGGCTGTTTATGAACTGTTGCAGGAAAGCGGAATTTTTGTCTTTGCAACGCAACACCCTTGTTTTGTCACGTTGACTGAAAAATATATGACACCGCACAGTTACTATGATATAGCGATTGAAGGGCAACCGAAAGAGCAGATTTATTATCATCGTTCCATACAAGATATTTTTAACCTTTGTTTTAGAGCTGGATTTGTCATTGATGGATTTTATGAAGAATGTTTCAAAAACAATAAAGAAATTCCTATGGTAATGATAGTAAGGCTTAAAAAGGTAAAACGTGATAGCTTAAAATAAATTCAAGTTTGTCGGGTAAATAGCAAACCCAGCCGAGCCAGTCAACGGTCAAGATGAACGGCGCATATGCGCAGCCGTTGACAGCCCCGCCCGCCTTTGCTGGTAGGCAATCAAGGGGCGACAGCAAGAAGTGCCACCGCCCCGCACTATTATTCAGAAAGGGGAATTTCCATGACCGACCAGATAGCCTATCAAGAATATATCCAGCGCAGGTACAACGCCTTTTGCAAGACTGTTATCCGCTGTGCCGCCTTGGACAAGATTTTGAAGCTTAAACGGCAATGGGAACGGCAAGTTTCCCTTGACTATCTGATGAACGAGAAGTTTGTCCAGTTTGCCGCGTCGGAGCCGGACGAGGAATACCCATTTACCGTCTGCGGTCAGACCGTCCTGCTCTGCAACGCCGCCCTTGCCGACGCGATCTCTGTTTTGCCGGAGCAGACGCGGGAAGAAATCCTGCGCTATTACTTTCTGCGCCAGCCGCAGCGCGTGATCGGCGCGTGTATTGGCCGGTCACGCAGCACAGCGGGGCGGCATATCCAGCTTGCCTTGCAGCGGCTACGCGAAGAAATGGGGGTGAGCCGGTATGAGTAGACTTCTCCCCTATGAAACAATCCTCAAAGCCCGTGAGGGCGACCCAGAAGCCGTGAACGCTGTCCTGCTCCACTACGCCGGATATATCCGCTATTTCTCAAAAGTGAACGGGCAGGTCAACGCCGAGGTGGAGGACTATGTAAAGCAGCGGTTAATTGACTGTCAATTCAAGTTCCGGCTTGACGAACCACCGGACAAGTCATAAAAACTGAATACCAGCCGCCACCGACGCGGCCAGCGAAAGCAGTAAGTCTTGAAAAAGATTTACTGCTTTTTTTGTTGTCCGGCTCCGCTCCCGGCCATTTTGCCCCCTGCCGGTTGTAGTAGTAAGCGAGGAGGGAATTTTTCTGCCCTGGTGTTTGGCATTTGGAGCATTTACCCGTAGTAGAGGGCAAAGAGAAAGGATTTCTCCAACACCGGGTAGAAACCACTGCGTCCGGTGTCATTTTAGCGAAAGCGGGCAGGAATGCCCTTTACAGGATTAGTAGTAGCAGAAAAAGAGAAACAAACTTTTGTGGTTGCAGTTTTCCAAAAAAGTGGCGGACGGAAGTGAGAGAAAGTTTGCAGTCACGGAGAGCAAGTTTCTACCACGGTGCCAAAATCCGCAATTCTGCAGTTTTGCCCCTCGCGGGAAACTTGTTGGGGAGTGCCTTCCCCAAACCCTGCTCATGCGCCCTTACGGGCGAGAAAGGAGGTCACACCATGCGAAAGAAATACAACACGCCCCACCGCAGCCGCGTTGTGAAAACCCGGCTGTCCGAAGATGAGTATGCCGACTTCACAGCGCGGCTTGCGCCCTATGGTATCAGCCAGTCCGAATTTCTCCGGCAGGCGATACGGCGGGCGACCATACGCCCGGTTGTCCATGTGTCGTCGGTCAATGACGAGTTGCTTTCCGCTGTCGGGAAGCTGACAGCCGAGTACGGCAGGATCGGCGGCAACCTCAATCAGATTGCCCGGTATCTGAACGAATACGGCGTACCGTACAACGCCCTGTCCGGCGAAGTCCGAGCCGCCATTTCCGACCTTGCCGCCTTGAAGTTTGAAATCTTGCAGAAAGTAGGTGAAGCGGTTGGCAACATTCAAACATATCAGCTCTAAAAATGCCGACTACGGAGCAGCCGAGCAGTACCTTACTTTTGAGCATGACGAGTTTACCATGAAGCCCACCCTTGATGAAAACGGGCGGCTTGTTCCCCGTGAGGGCTACCGCCTTGCCACGCTGAACTGCGGCGAAGAAGATTTTGCTGTTGCCTGTCTGCGCTCCAATCTCCGCTATGGCAAGAACCAAAAACGGGAAGATGTGAAATCCCACCACTATATCATCAGCTTTGACCCACGGGACGGAACGGACAACGGTCTGACCGTTGATAAGGCGCAGTCGCTGGGCGAGGAATTTTGCAACGAGCATTTCCCCGGACACCAAGCCATTGTCTGCACCCACCCGGACGGGCACAATCACTCTGGCAACATTCATGTGCATATCGTCATAAACAGCTTGCGGATTGAAGCCGTCCCGCTTCTGCCCTACATGGACAGACCAGCGGACACGAAGGACGGCTGCAAGCACCGCTGCACAGACGCAGCTATGGAATATTTCAAGTCCGAAGTCATGGAGATGTGCCACCGGGAAAATCTGTATCAGATTGACCTTTTGCATGGCAGCAAGAACCGAGTGACCGAGCGTGAATACTGGGCGCAGAAGAAAGGGCAGCTTGCCCTTGATAAAGCCAATGCGCCAATGATAGCGGACGGTATCACGCCCCGGCAGACGAAGTTTGAAACGGACAAGGCGAAGCTGCGGCAGACAATCAGGCAAGCCCTGGGCGAAGCCGCCACCTTTGACGAGTTTTCCGCTTTACTGCTCAGGGAGGGTGTTACCGTCAAAGAGAGCCGGGGGCGGCTTAGTTATCTTACCCCGGACAGAACCAAGCCCATCACAGCCCGCAAGCTGGGGGACGATTTTGACCGTACCGCCGTACTTGCCTTTTTGGAGCAGAACGCCGTTAGAGCCGCCGAAAAGACCGCAGCCATACCCGAATACCCCGACAGCATTATGGAGCATTTACAGCGGAAAAAAGCCGCCAAAACCGCCCCGAAACAGGACGGTTTACAGCGCATGGTTGACCGGGAAGCGAAACGAGCCGAGGGCAAGGGCGCAGGCTATGACCGCTGGGCTTCCCTGCACAATCTCAAACAGATGGCGGCTACCCACAACTTTCTCATGGAGAACGGATTGCTTGACCTTGACAAGCTGGACGCAGCCGTGGAGAGCAGCCGGAAAGCCCTTTCCGAAGCAAGGGAAAGTCTGCGGGGCATTGAGCAGACCATAGCCGACAAGAAAAATCTGCGAAAGGTTGTCAGCGATTACCGCCGCACCCGCCCCACCATTGACGCTCATAAAAAGCTGTCCGGGAAGAAAGCGGAAGCCTACTACCGGGCAAATGAAGCGGATTTTATCATCTATGAAGCCATCCTGCGTCAGCTAAAGGTACTTGCACCGGGAAAGAAGCTGCCAGCCACTTCCAAACTGAATACGGAGATTGAAGCCCTCATTTCCGAGAAAAACGCAGCTTACAACACCTACCGCACCGCCAAAGCGGAGTATGAGCAGCTTGCCACCGCCAAACGGAACGCAGAGCAGATACTACACGGCACACCGAGCCGACAGAAAAAGCACGAACAGGAGCGTTAAAAACCGCCCCGAAATGATACCGAAACCATACAAAAGGCTGGGGGTATAGCTTACCCTACCCGCAACACACCCACCCTTGCAAACGGGGCTTACAGGGCAGATTTTTCCCGAAAATGACACCGGGAACATACAGATTTTGCCCCTGTCCCCTCATACCCGACCAAACCGAAGAAAGGAGCGTTTTTTCATGCCGAGAATGAGCAAGAAGCGGCGGCTGGAATGGGCGTTCTTCCTCAATGAGCGAAACCGCATTACTTTCAATGCCCTTTGCCGGGGCTGTACCCATGACTGCAAGCAGAGTTTTAGGGCTATCGTGGTACTCTGCCCCCGGTATTACTCAAAGAGATGGAAAGCCCGCCCCGCAGATAAGGAGAACCAAGATTATGTCAGATAACCGCAAATATTATTACCTCAAACTGAAAGAAAGCTATTTTGACGATGACGCTATCGTGCTGCTGGAAAGTATGCAGGACGGTATGCTGTATTCCAATATCCTCTTGAAGCTGTACTTAAAATCGCTGAAATACGGCGGCACTTTGCAGCTTGACGAGAATATCCCCTACACCGCCCAAATGATAGCCACCATTACCCGCCAGCAGGTCGGCACAGTCGAGAGGGCTTTGCAAATCTTTATGAAACTGGGGCTTGTTGAACCGCTGGACAACGGGGCTTTGTATATGAGCAATATCGAGCTTTTCATCGGTCAGTCCTCTACCGAGGGGGAGCGCAAGCGCAGGGCAAGAATGAAGATTTCAGAGCAAAAACGACTTAGTGGACAAGTGTCCGAAGCAAAAGCGGACATTTGTCCACCAGAGATAGAGATAAAGAAAGAGATAGATATAGAGATAGAAAAAGAGAGAGAGTCAGAACCGGGACAAGCCGCCCCCGCAGCTTACGGCAGATATAAAAATGTGATTTTGACAGATACGGAGCTTTCCGAACTGCAAGCAGAACTGCCCGACAAGTGGGAGTATTATATTGACCGTCTATCCGGCTATATCGCTTCCACTGGGAGGAAATACAAGAACCATGCAGCCACTATCCGCAGATGGGCGGCTGACGATACCGCTAAAGCTGCCCCGAAAAGGGGCATACCCGATTACAGCTACAAGGAGGGAGAAAGTCTATGAAACCAGCTTTTGAAGATATGAGTTTACAGATACCAGCAGCCACCGCCGAGCCGGAGGACTACACAGGTGAGGACGGTCTGCTCTACTGCGGCAAGTGCCGGACACCGAAAGAAGCCTATTTCCCGGCTGATAAGGCTACCCTGTTTGGGCGTGACCGACATCCGGCTGAATGTGACTGCCAGCGGGCGCAGCGCATGGAGCGTGAAGCCGCCGAACAGCAGAGAAAGCACCGGGACAAGGTAGAAGAACTGAAACGCCTGGGCTTTACCGACCCGGCTATGCGGGAATGGACTTTTGCCAATGACAACGGCAGAAACCCGCAGATGAAAACCGCCCGTTTCTATGTGGAGCATTGGGAGGACATGAAAGCCGGGAACATCGGCTATCTGCTCTGGGGCAGCGTCGGCACAGGCAAAAGCTACCTTGCCGGGTGCATTGCAAACGCCCTCATGGAGCAGGAAATCTCCGTAAAAATGACGAACTTCGCCGCTGTCCTCAATGACCTTGCCGCCACCTTTGAGGGCAGGAACGAATATATTTCCAACCTCTGCCGCTATCCGCTGCTTATCCTTGATGATTTTGGAATGGAGCGTGGCACAGAGTACGGTCTGGAACAGGTTTACAACGTGATTGACAGCCGTTACCGAAGCGGCAAGCCGCTGATCGTCACGACTAATCTAAGCCTTGACGAGTTGAACAATCCCCCGGATACCGCCCACAAGCGGATTTATGACCGGGTAACAGAAATGTGTACCCCTGTCTGCTTCTCCGGCGTGAACTTCCGCAGGGAAAAAGCGCAGGAGAAAATGGAACGGCTGAAAAAGCTGATGAACGATTGAAAGGAGTTTGCCTATGACCGATAAAAAAGAGCATATCAAACACAGCATGAAAAGCACCGCACCCGCCGACTGCGTGACGGAAATCCGCATAGGGAACTCTGTCCTTGTGGTGTCCGGCTTTTTCAAGCAGGGTGCAAAGGAAACCGCAGCCGACAAAATGGCTAAGGTACTGGAAGCGGAAACCGCTACGCAAAAATCGGCAATTTGACGGGCGGTAAAGAAGCAAAATTTACACTTTGCCGCTATACACGCCGCCCCGCTGTATGGTACAATCGAAGTACGGAATAGTGGGGCTGGCTGTCGGAAACGGAGGAAACCATGTTAAGACAGACAACCCAAAACCTTATTACCGCCCTTTATCCGAGATTATCCCATGAAGATGAACTGCAAGGGGAAAGCAACTCTATATCCAACCAAAAGCGCATTTTGGAAACATACGCCAAGCAGAACGGCTTTACCAACCTCTGTTGGTACACGGATGACGGTTATAGTGGTGCGAACTTCCAAAGGCCCGGATTTCAAGCCATGCTTGCAGACATTGAAGCCGGGAAAGTTGGCACAGTCATCGTCAAGGATATGTCCCGTTTAGGGCGAAATTATCTTCAAGTGGGAATGTATACAGAAATGCTTTTCCCACAGAAAGGCGTCCGCTTTATCGCTATCAATGACGGAGTGGACAGCGCAATGGGCGACAACGATTTTACCCCGCTGCGTAATCTTTTCAACGAATGGATGGTGAGAGATACGAGCAAAAAAATCAAGGCAGTTAAGAAAGCAAAAGGTCTAAGCGGCAAGCCTGTTACCAGCAAGCCCGTGTACGGCTACCTCATGGACGAGGACGAAAATTTCATCATTGACGAGGAAGCCGCCCCGGTAGTCAAGCAGATTTACCAGCTTTGCCTTGCCGGAAACGGGCCTACCAAGATAGCCCGTATGCTGACCGAGCAGCAAATCCCCACGCCGGGGACGCTAGAATACCAGCGCACAGGCAGTACACGCCGCTACCACCCCGGCTATGAATGTAAGTGGGCGACCAATACCGTTGTTCATCTGTTGGAAAACCGGGAATACACAGGCTGTCTTGTGAACTTCAAGACGGAAAAACCGTCCTACAAGATGAAGCACAGCATAGACAATCCCATTGAGAAACAGGCGATTTTCGAGAACCACCATGAGCCAATCATCGACTTGCAGACATGGGAACGGGTGCAGGAGTTACGCAAGCAGCGCAAACGCCCCAACCGCTACGATGATGTGGGCTTGTTCTCCGGCTTGCTGTTCTGCGCCGACTGCGGTCATGTGATGTACCAGCAGCGGTATCAGACCGACAAGAGAAAGCAGGATTGCTACATCTGCGGCAGCTATAAGAAGCGCACCGCCGACTGTACGGCGCACTTCATCCGCACCGACCTTTTGACGGCGGGTGTGCTGGACAATCTGCGGAAAGTGACCGCCTATGCACAGAAGCACGAAGCCCGGTTCGTGAAGCTGCTTATCCAGCAGAATGAAATGGGCGGCAAGCGGAAACTGGCGGCAGCCACGAAGCAGCTTGAACAGGTACAGAGCCGCATTGCAGAACTTTCCGCTACATCAAGCGTCTGTATGAGGACAATGTAAACGGGAAAATCAGTGATGAGCGTTTCATGGAAATGTCCGCAGACTACGAAGCCGAGCAGCGGGAACTGAAAGACAGAGCCGCCGCTTTGCAGGGCGAGCTGGACAAGGCACAGGAAGCCACGGTAAACGCTGAAAAGTTTATGAACGTTGTCCGCAAGTACCTTTCTATCGAGGAGCTGACCCACACCCTCTTGCGTGAAATGGTGGAGAAAATCGTTGTCTATGAATGTGAGTATGACGAGAACGAAGTACGCCGCCAGCGCATTGATATTTATTACAGCTTTGTAGGCAAGATTGACTTGCCCGAAGAATAAGCCCGACCTATCCGACACCCTGCGCAAGTGCCGGATAGGAACGGCAAAATTTTTTACACTTCTATTACTTCTTTATCGCA
>OHEJ01000637.1_pt1 | contig 12230 bp, 9 predicted proteins | sample 1567261 | NCBI WGS metagenome assembly OHEJ01 (sample SAMEA3879550, study PRJEB24766) | human gut metagenome | biome: human-associated habitat; feature: feces | place: USA | collected 1985/1987 | reverse complement strand
TTGCGGACGATGCCCTGGATGTGGAAGCGGACATTCGCGTTTTGCAGAACATGATGGCCCAGGACGGCCTGGGCGAGGACGGCGCGTCCCCCTTCGGCAAGGGCGTGTGAACACGTGCGCTGTAAATAAAGATTGCAATAAAAAATGAAAAAGGCCCAATTAATCGTAGCCGGCATTGGTCCCGGCTCACCCGAAGATATAACCCCCGCTGTAATACAAGCAGTCAAGAACAGCGATGTAGTAATCGGCTATAAATACTATTTCCAGTTTATCGAACCCTATCTGGAACCGGGCACCGAATGTATAGACACCGGAATGAAACGTGAAAAAGCACGTGCCGAACAGGCTTTCGAGCTGGCGGAACAGGGAAAGACTGTATGCGTTATCAGCTCGGGAGATGCCGGAATTTATGGCATGGCTCCGCTGGTTTACGAAATGAAACGCGAGCGTGGCAGCCGGGTGGAAATAGAAGTATTGCCGGGTATCAGTGCTTTTCAGAAAGCGGCTTCCCTGTTGGGAGCCCCCATCGGTCACGATTTCTGTGTGATTTCCCTCTCCGACCTCATGACACCATGGGACCGGATTGAAAAACGCATCCATGCAGCCGCAACGGCAGATTTTGTAACGGCGATCTATAATCCCAAAAGCGAAGGGCGGTATTGGCAACTCTACAGATTAAAAGAAATTTTTCTGAAAGAGCGTGACCCCGAAACCCCGGTAGGCTTTGTGCGTCAGGCCGGACGTAAGGAAGAAACCGTGACAATCACCACTTTGCAAGAGTTCGATCCCGAACAGGTGGATATGTTTACAGTGGTATTGATTGGCAACTCCCAATCTTATTATCGGGAAGGGAAATTAATCACTCCACGTGGTTATTACCGGGAAAAGACTACCGATGCGACAGGAATCGGTCAGGAGATTATGATAAACAGTTTCCGTACTATTGAGAAAGAATTGAAAAATAAAAATATTCCTTCGGATCACAAATGGGCATTACTGCATGCCATCCATACCACAGCCGATTTCGAGATGGAAAACATATTGCATATAGATCCTCTTGCCGTAGAATGTCTGTATAAAATATTGAATGAAGGAAAAGTACGTACAATTATTACGGATGTGACGATGGCTGCCGCGGGCATCCGTAAAGGTGCTTTGGAACGGATGGGCATCGGGGTGAAATGCTATCTGGGTGACGAACGCGCGGCAGCATTGGCAAAAGAAAAAGGAATCACCCGTACACAGGCCGGTATACGTATGGCAGCAGAGGAACATCCGGAAGCTTTATATGTATTCGGTAATGCCCCTACAGCATTGATGGAACTGTGTGACCTGATACGGAAAGAAAAAGCGCATCCATGCGGCATCATCGCTGCTCCGGTGGGCTTTGTGCACGTTTGCGAAAGCAAACACATGGTGAAACCTTTCAGCCACATCCCCAAACTGATAGTAGAAGGACGCAAAGGGGGAAGCAATCTGGCAGCGACTCTGGTAAATGCCATCCTTACTTTTGATGATGCGGAACAACTGAAACCGGGAAGAGATGTATAAGTCCATGCAAACATTCTATATAATAGGTATAAGCGATAACCGGAATCAATTTCTTTCTCCTGAAATCCGGAACTTGGTTTCTCAAGGGAAAGTCTTCTCGGGAGGAAAACGTCATCACGAACTGGTACACGCTTATTTGCCGGAAGATGCCGTATGGATAGACATCACCGTCCCGCTGGATGCGGTATTCTCCCGTTACGAGGAACATCCCGAAATAATCGTTTTCGCTTCGGGCGACCCGTTGTTTTTCGGCTTCGCCAATACCGTCATGAGAAAACTCCCGTCGGCAAAGATTATCTTATTCCCCACCTTCAACTCGCTGCAAATGCTGGCACACCGTATATTGCTCCCCTATCAGGAGATGCAGACCTTGTCGCTGACCGGACGTCCTTGGGATGCATTCGACTCTGCTTTAATCAGAGGAGATAAACTGATAGGCGTGTTGACCGACCGGGAAAAGACACCTGCCACCATTGCCGCCCGGATGCTGGAGTATGGATATGACAACTACCGCATGACCGTGGGGGAAGCATTAGGCAATGGCGAGGAAGAATCTGTACGTACATTCTCTTTAGAGGAAGCCTCCCAATCTGCTTTCCGCTTTCCCAATTGCCTGATACTGCAAAGAAACAAGGTGCATCCCCGTCCGTTCGGAATTCCCGAAAGTGAGTTTCATCTGTTGAACGGACGCAACAGAATGATTACCAAAATGCCTGTCCGCTTGCTTACTCTCAGTATGCTGACATTAAGGGAAAAGAAATCATTCTGGGACATCGGTTTCTGCACCGGCTCTGTTTCCATAGAAGCCAAGCTCCAATTTCCGGAACTGAAAGTGACAGCATTCGAACAGCGTCCGGAAGGTAAAGAGTTAATGGCACGCAACAGTCGTAAATTCGGCACGCCCGGCATTACAACCGTCATGGGTGATTTTCTGGAAACGGAACTCGGCGGGCTTCCCGCCCCCGATGCCGTATTTATAGGTGGTCATGGAGGAAAAATGATAGAGATTCTACAAAAAATCAAAGAAGTGCTGTTGCCTGACGGAGTCATTGTATTCAATTCGGTTTCGGAAGAGAGCAAGGCCCTGTTCACAAAAGGTATAACGCAAATCAACAAGAAGGTAACACAGTGTACCCGTATTGCTGTGGATGCCTTTAATCCGATAGAGATAATGAGAGCGGAATAAATGATTTAAAACAGATAACAAATGAAAGCAATCATACTGATATCAGAAGCCAGCCTGCCGTTGGCAAAAACACTACAAAGAGAGTTGCCGGATACCCTTATTTATACCAAAAACGAATGCGAAGGCTGTATTTCCATCACATCCTGCCATCGGTTCATAGAGGAGCATTTCAATGACTTCGACAGCATCATCTTTATCGGTGCCATGGGAATCTGTGTACGCAGCATTGCAGGATGCATAAAAAACAAATATAAAGATCCGGCAGTGGTCTGTGTGGACAGTACGGGGCGCTTTGTCATTTCAGTACTTTCCGGGCATGTGGGGGGAGCCAATGAACTGACCCGCCATATTGCCGCCATTACAGGAGGAGAAGCTGTGATTACCACCCAAAGTGACAATGCCGGGTTATGGGCGCTGGACACGCTGGCTGGAAAATATGGCTGGAAAATAACTGTTCCTCATGCAGAAATGAACAGACTGGTCACACTTTTTGTCAACCGGGAACCAACGGCGCTGCTGCTCGATATAAAGGATAAAGGTACGGAGTATCTGGAACGCACGCTTCCCGCACACGTAAAAGTGTTCTATCATTTCGAAGACATGCCCCAATCGGAATTCAAGTTGATTATTGCTGTTACACCTTATATATATAGTGCGGAGATTCCCATGCTCTGTTTCCATCCCGCCGTCCTCCACTTGGGAATAGGTTGCCGGAAACAATGCGATCCTTCGGGCATTGCGGAATACATAGAAGCCGTGATGCACAGACATGGTTTGTGTCCGTTCTCTCTCGCCTCCCTCAATACCATCGAACTGAAAAAAGATGAGCCTCTGCTGGAAATCCTCCACCGGCGATGGGCCGATACGGAAACCCATATTTATCCTGCGGAAGAACTGAAAGATATCACAGTTCCCCATCCGTCTGAAAAGGCATTCGAAGTGACAGGCGTCTATGGAGTGGCCGAAAGCACAGCCTTGAAAAGCAGCGGTGAAGGAACACTTGTATTGGAAAAGCAAAAGGGCATGCTGACAGAAGGAAACCACTTCACTTTTGCCATAGCCGTCAGTGCGACAGCCATACGTGGCGGACATATAGAGATAGTGGGTGCAGGTCCCGGTGATCCCGAACTGATTTCGGTACGCGGAAAACGAATGTTGGAGAAAGCGGATCTTGTTCTGTATGCCGGAAGTCTTGTTCCCCGCGAACTGACCTTTTATGCTAAAGAAGGAGCGACCGTACGCAGTTCCGCCGGTATGGATTTGGAGGAACAGTTCGCCTTGATGAAAGAGTTTTATGATAAAGGATTGTTTATTGTACGCTTGCACACGGGAGACCCTTGCATTTATGGAGCCATCCAGGAACAAATGGCTTTCTTCGACCGCTACAAGATGAGTTATCATATCACTCCGGGGATCTCCTCATTCCAGGCGGCTGCGGCAGCATTGAGGTCACAGTTCACCATCCCCGAAAAAGTACAAAGCATAATCCTCACCCGTGGGGAAGGCCGTACTCCGATGCCCGAAAAAGAACAATTACATAAATTGGCGCAATCGCAAAGTACAATGTGTATTTATTTAAGTGCGGGCATTGTGGAACAGGTACAGGAAGAGCTGATGCAGGCATACCCTCCCGAAACTCCGGTTGCCGCCTGTTATAAGCTGACTTGGAAAGAAGAAAAGATTTATCGCGGAGAGTTGAAGGATTTGGCTAAGATAGTACGTGACAATAACCTGACGCTGACTACCTTATTGGTAGTAGGCGAAGCGATAGACAACCGGAAAGGCCTGTCCCGACTCTATGCGCACGAGTTCAAACACTTGTTCAGAAAGTAAAAAAAGAATCATTCACATCCAGCCTATGATACTGATTTTAGGAGGAACCACCGAAGGACGCACCGCCGTGAAAGTTGCCGATGAAGCCGGAAAGCCCTACTTCTACTCTACCAAAGGAGAATGGCAGGAGATACAATGCAAGCACGGCATCCGTATCACCGGAGGAATGGACACGGAGAAAATGGAAAGTTTCTGCCGCCAAAACAACATCCGTTTGTTGGTGGATGCTGCCCACCCGTTTGCCTCCCAACTCCACCGGACTGTGGATGAAACAAGCCGGACGCTACATCTTCCTGTCATACGTTTTGAAAGGAAGTATCCTCCACGCACCGAAAACATCATCTGGTGTGAAGACTATGCAGATGCCATTTACCGGTTAGAGAAAGCAGGAACCGATCGTCTGCTGGCACTGACCGGAGTACAGACCATCGGGAAGTTACGCCCTTATTGGGAGAAACATACCTGTTGGTTCCGCGTACTGGAACGGGAAACTTCCATCACATTAGCCCAAGAACAAGGCTTTCCGAAAGGAAATCTGGTATTCTATCATGCCGGAGAATCCGAAGCTCTTTTATTAGAAACACTACATCCACAGGCCATTCTGACCAAGGAAAGCGGAGAATCCGGAGGATTTTCGGAGAAAGTGAAAGCGGCACAGGCTGCAAAAATCCCGGTCTTTGCCATAAAACGCCCTCCCCTTCCCAGGCATTTCATGATCGTTACCGGTGAATATGGATTGAGAAAACAGATAGAAAAGAACATCCCTGCTTTTTACCCGTTGAGAAGCGGCTACACCACAGGGGCCTGCGCTACTGCAGCTGCAAAAGCAGCATTGACGGCTCTGATTTTAGGGGAAGAACAGAAAATGATATCCTTCCGCCTTCCCGATGACGAGGAAATGACCTTACCGGTAGCCCATACAGAAATAGAAAAGAACAGTGCCACCTGCACCGTTGTTAAAGATGCGGGAGATGATCCGGATGTCACTCACGGCGCATCCATTGTGGTAACGGTAAGTTTTAGCAATCACCCGGACATCCGTTTCCTGCAAGGTGAAGGAGTGGGACGAGTCACCCTTCCGGGGCTGGGATTGGAAATCGGGGAACCCGCCATCAATCGCATCCCCCGGCAAATGATAATGAAAGAATTATCGGCGCTTTATGACAAAGGGCTGGATGTTACCATTTCCGTTCCCGGAGGAAAAGAGTTGGCACAACGTACTTTCAATCCTAAACTAGGAATTGTGGACGGCATTTCCATCATTGGAACTTCGGGCATAGTCCGTCCTTTTTCTTCAGAAGCTTTTGTCGAGGCTATCCGCAGGGAAGTGGAGGTTTGTGTGGCTGTGGGCTCATCCAGACTCATCATTAATTCGGGAGCAAAAAGCGAACGTTTTGTGAAGAAGGAGTATCCGGGATTACCTGCTCAGGCTTTTGTACATTATGGAAATTTTATAGGGGAGACACTCAAGATAGCTGCCAAGCTTAAGGTTCCATTGGTTACTTTAGGCATTATGATAGGCAAGGCGGTGAAACTGGCCGAAGGAAATCTGGACACACACAGTAAGAAAGTGGTGATGAATAAAGAATTCCTAAGACAGGTGGCAATGGAAGCCGGATGCTCTCCGGATGTTGAAAGCATGATAGAAAGGTTGACATTAGCCCGTGAATTATGGACCTTGCTGTCTGAAGAAGACAGCGGAAAGTTCTTTCCGTGTTTGTTGGAACATTGTTTTGCACATTGCGTCCCCTTGTTGCCCGAAGGAAAATTAACAATCCTCTTGATTGATGAAGAAGGGAATATTCCTTTCAGGATACAATAACTGATTATTTAGACGCTGCTGCTAAACGGAAGCCAATATAGCAGTGACCTGTTCTAACAATTCCTCTATGGTATCTACCTTTATCGTCCTCCCGGCTACCGGGTGGATAATATATCCACTGGTAGTCATATCTCCCGTTTCAATATAAAAATCGGACTCAACACGCCGGCTTGCCAGAATACCATTCCGCTGCAAGGCTTTCCGTACCATCGCATACTTATTTCCATGTCCCACCAGACGGACTTCTTTTTCAAACTCATTGTCAATGCGGAACAGTCCGGTTTCCATATCAAAAACAATACCCTTACGGGAGAAAAAATTACTCAGGCATCCGTCTATGGAAAGATCTTCAGGAGTTCCTATAGTCACTCCATTGGCTTTATCCATCAGCCAAATCTTATCAGCAATCTGCAAAGCTAACTCTAAATCATGGGTAGAAAGAAAAATCGTCTTGTTGGTAGAACGTGACAAATGATGAAGCAGTTGCATAATCTCCACTTTACTGGGGAAATCAAGAAAAGCAGTCGGCTCATCCAGAAAAATCACCGGGGTTTCCTGTGCCAACGCCTTTGCTATCATTACTTTCTGACGCTCACCGTCACTCAAAGTATGTACCATCCGGTATTTCAAATCCTCAATCCTTACCAGCGCAATGGCATCGTTTACTGTATTCTTGTCCTCCTTGCTTAAATTTCCCCAGAAACCGGTATAAGGACTACGCCCCATACCCACCAGTTCTTCCACGGTCATGTTCCGCAGACTGCATTTTTCGGTCAATACCACTCCGATAACTGTCGCCAACTGTTTATCGGTGTAATCCGTCAGTTTCTTTCCCATTATTTCTATCTCTCCTCCTACAGGCGGCTGAAAGGCAGACAAAGTACGCAATAAAGTAGATTTCCCTACTCCATTCGCCCCCAAAAGACAAGTCAGTTCCCCACTGCGGATAGTAGCATCAATGTCCTTCGCTACAATCTTGGTCCCCCCCTTACCGGGATAACCGGTAGTCAGTTTCCGAATATGTATAGTTTCTTGATTCATCATTACTCATTCATTTCATTGCGACGTTTATTGAATAAAACCGACATCACTACCGGAGCACCTACCAAAGCCGTCACCGAATTTACCGGCAATGCACCTTCGAAACCGGGCATACGGGCAATCAGATTACATACCAATGCCAATGACGCACCTGCCAGTAAAGAAGCAGGCATCAGAATACGATGATCGGATGTGCGGAACATTCCCCTGCAAAGATGCGGAACGGCCAGCCCCAGAAAAATAATCGGACCGCAATATGCGGTAACAATAGCTACCAATACTCCCGAACAAGTAATGACAAGCAGACGGGCACGTTTTATATTCAATCCGAGATTCCGTGCGTATGCATCTCCCAGCAGCAAAAGATTCAATGTTTTGACAAGCAAGAAGGAAAGTGGCAACAATACCACCATGATACATATAAATAAAGTCATCTGATTTCCCGATACACGGGCAAAACTTCCCAACCCCCAAATGACATATGCACGAATATCCTCCTCCACACTGAAAAATTTCAGCACACCTATCACCGCATTGGCTATGTAACCAATCATCACACCGATAATCAGCAAAGTAACATTGCCCCTTACTTTTTGGGAAACGAAGACAATAAGTGCCATAATGGAAAGTGAACCTGCAATAGCTGCTATGGTAAGGGCTATTTCCCCCATAAAGCCTAGCTTGCTCAAAGCAACACCACCCAAACTGCCCGAAAGAAGCACCACAAAAGCAACTCCCATACTGGCTCCCGAACTGATGCCCAGTACCGACGGACCGGCCAAAGGATTGCGGAAAACAGTCTGCATCTGTAAACCGCTGACAGAGAGCCCCGCCCCCGCCACCAATGCGGTAAGCGCCTGTGGTACCCGTGATTTCCAAATAATATTTTGCCATATAACAGACTCATTCCCTGTTCCCCAAAGGATATTCCACACAGCACGAAGCGGTATGGAAACAGAACCTAATACCAGATTCAGGAAGAAAAACAGAAAAATAGAAGCCATAATTAACAGCATATAAAATGCAACAGGTCGTTTCATATACTATTTTCCTATTTAAGCAATTCATAATATCCCGGTTGGTGACCGGACAAAAGCTGCGGATGAAAGATTTGAATCAAATCTGCCAGAACAACTTCCGGTTCTGTAGGCATACTCTCATAAAAAGGTTTTTCACGCATGTTACAATAAATCACCCCTTTCTCTTTGTATGCTTTAAAATCAACATAACGGGCATCTTCCTCTTTCAACGTGTTATAAGAAAATTCTCCTTGATAGCTATTCACAATACGCCAATAATCGGCACCTGCCGCTTGGCTGTAAACTGTTTCAAAATCGAGGGTGACTCCTCCAGACTGTTCATCGTCTTTCAAAAAATAATCGGCACCGGCATCTTTAAACAATTGTGCGAGAAAACTCCTCCCTCCTACAGCATACCAATTGCCGCCCCGCAATTCTCCACTGAATACCACCGGGCGTTTTGTCACCCGACCGGTCAGTTCCTTCAGCTCGTTATATCTTTTCTTAATAGCGGCAAACTGCTCATTAGCTTTTTCTTCTTTTCCCAATAACAAGCCCACAAACTTTATCCATTCAGCCTGTCCCAAAGGAGTCATTTCCTTATATCCCAAATGCGGCATCAAAGGAATGCCTACCTCTTTCAAAGCATCGTACCCCCCTCGTTTAAAAGGAGAGATCAAAATCAAATCCGGGTTTACACTCATAATCACCTCATTATCGAAATTCCCTTCAATACCTATCTTATGAATGCTTCCATCTTTCAAACGATCATTTATTTTCTTGTTAAACAAATGGCGTGTACTGGTGATACCCACCACCGCATCCAGCTCTTCCAACTTGATAAAATTGGAAAGTTGCAGGGAAGTCATGCAGATAACGCTTCGTATGGGAGTTTCAATAACCGTATAATCCGCAGGTATGTTTTCCGCTTCCACACCTCTTGGCACCAAAGCATAATGAAAAGACTGACTTTCTTTATTCTGAGGGTCCTGAATGTCAAGCAGACAAGCCTGATCCGTATAGGTTATTTTAAACCCTTGGGCATATTCCGGAATAATCTTCACAATAGAAGAATCTGTCAATGTCTTATGTTCCAGATTCCCGGAGCCCTGTTTGTGCTTATTTTGGCAGGCTGTAACAGTCAATAATAACAAAAGGCCCGAAGCCCATATTAGTTTTTTCATGTTCTTTTCTGTTTTTCAGCCAACAAAGGTAATCAATTCTCTTGCTTTATACAGAATTTTTCAGCACTTTTGCGTGCTTAAAAACTGTAAATACCTACAAAAGATGAGTCGTCCGATCTATTTTGTTTCTTTAGGACCCGGTGATACCGAACTGATTACATTGAAATCATTGCATGCTTTACAGCAAGCAGACATAATATATTGTCCATCAACGGTTCGGGAACCAGACAAAATCTTGTCACGTGCCGCCACCCTGTTACATAAACTAGGCATCAAAGGAGATATACACCTATTCTCGCTCCCGATGAGCAAAGACAGAACAAAAGCAATCAAAGTCTATCGGCAACTTTTCGAAGAAATGAGGCTGGAACAAAAAGCAGGAAAACGGTTGGCGGTAGCAGTAGAAGGCGATGCGGGAATTTACGCCTCCGTTCACTATGTACTGGATCTCCTCGAAGAAAATGGAATCCCCGTAGAGCAACTTCCCGGTATTCCTTCATTCATCGCTGCGGAAGCGGCCGCAAAACTACATCTCATCAGCCAAAAAGAAAGACTGGTCATTATTCCGGGCAATATTACTTCGGACGAACTGGACATGTATCTAAGCCATCATCATGTGCCGGTTATCATGAAATTATCTCAATGTGCAGACATAGTACAGGATTACATGGAGTCCCACCCCCAATACAGTTATCATTATTTTGAAAATATATCGACAGCCGAAGAATATCATTCTTCCCATCAGGCGGAACTGAAAAGAAGAGTATTTCCTTATTTTTCCTTAATGATCATCTTTAACGAACAGACACGGAAGGACGATAGTGCAAAATAGCGTTCAGAATTTACATCATCTTTCTTGATAACTAAAAAATTGTGGTACATTCCTTCTTTCCGGTAACGGATCACAATCGACTTGAGTTTACCAGACTTTGTGTACTCCTTTTCTATCTCTGTGATGTTTTGCAAAGGAAAAACATGCCGAGGCTTCATCCCTCTTATAGCTAAGGTAAAAGAATCAGGAGTAATAGTATAAACAGACAATAACCTTACCATTATCAGCAGAGAAGGAGTCAAGACCAGCAAAGATGCATATCTTCCATGCGCTATAAAAAGGCATGTACACGCCACCAACATAATAGCAATAACTGCCCAAATCCATAAAGGATAGCCGGGTCTGAATTCTTGTTTTTCCATATGCCACATCTATCTTGTATAGATACAAAAATAGGGAGATTCAGTTTTATAACCAAATCTCCCTCAAGGAATTTATAAACTATTTCTAACAATTAATCTGATTAGAGAATACCCTTTACTGTTTCCAGCATACCCTTTTCTTGAATAGAGTCAAGATCAGCTTTTACTGCGGCGGTCAAACCCGGAATGTTGTTCAAGTTCTCACCCCAAATAGATTCTGCTGCCAACACGCCTTCCGCCACTTTCTGAGTGCAGCCTGTAGCCCAAAGTCCTTTCAGCAGATTCATGATTTCAGGAGCATCGTTCGGAACAATCTCAGCACCGTCAGCACGAACACCACCTTTATAATAAGTGATGATAGCCGCCAGTCCCAATACCAAGCCTTTAGGCAACTCACCCTTACGCTCCAGATAAACTTTCAAGCCCGGGAGGTCGCGAGTTTCATATTTAGGGAATGAATTCAGCATGATAGAAGTCACCTGGTGATCAACAAACGGATTGTTGAAACGCTCCAAAACATCTTCCGCAAACTTCTTCAATTCTTCTTTCGGCAGGTTCAGGGTTTCCATCAACTCATCGAACATAACTTTATGAATGTATTTACCTACCACTTCATGCTCGCAAGCCTCGCGCACAATGTTGATTCCAGACAGATAAGCTACCGGAGACAGCACTGTGTGAGGACCGTTCAGCAAAGTAACTTTTCTTTCGTGATAAGGAGCTTCAGACGGAACGAACAATACATTCAAACCGGCTTTGTCGGCAGGGAATTCCTTGGCGACCTCCTGCGGAGCTTCAATTACCCACAAATGGAAGATTTCTGCCTGTACCACCAGATTGTCATCATACTGCAATTTTTCTTTAATAGCAGCGATATCTTTGCGGGGGAATCCCGGCACAATACGGTCTACCAAAGTAGCATAGACACCACAAGCTTCCTCAAACCATTGCTTGAAGTCTTCACCCAAGTTCCACAAATCAATATATTGATAGATGGTTTCTTTCAGTTTATGGCCGTTCAGGAAAATCAATTCGCAAGGGAAAATTATCAAACCTTTGCTCTTGTCACCATTGAACGTTTTATAACGGTGATACAGCAACTGGGTCAGTTTGCCCGGATAAGATGAAGCAGGGGCATCATCCAGCTTGCAGGCAGGATCAAAAGCGATACCGGCCTCTGTCGTATTAGAGATAACGAAACGCATTTCCGGCTGTTCCGCCAATTTCATAAATTCATCATTCTGAGAATAAGGATTCAAGGCACGACTGATCACATCAATTTTTGTCAGGCTGTTTACCACCTGTCCTTTATCCAAACCCTGCAAGTTTACATGATACAGACAATCTTGTGCGTTCAACATGTCAACCATACCTTTTTCAATAGGTTGAACCACCACCAC
>OHEJ01000635.1_pt1 | contig 12254 bp, 10 predicted proteins | sample 1567261 | NCBI WGS metagenome assembly OHEJ01 (sample SAMEA3879550, study PRJEB24766) | human gut metagenome | biome: human-associated habitat; feature: feces | place: USA | collected 1985/1987 | reverse complement strand
TGCCGCTCAAACTTGTATGGCAATTCAATGGTAGGAAGACCGGGTTTGCTGGCACCATAGATCCTTGCGAGAGATTCCATTGCCAGTGTGGGTTTGACACCGCTCATAGTGGGCGGAACGTCGTGTTCAAGGCTCCAGATCCATTCATCCAGCCGCTCGAAAATCATATCCTCTTTGACAAGGTCGCGCTTGATTTCAGGCATTGCCAGATCATTGGCAGGATTATTCCCCCAAAAGCATGAGAATGCCCCGTGCTGGACATCCGCTACGGCAAGGTAGAACCGGAGCTGAAATTCATAGTACAGAGGGATCGCATCGTTCGCCCAATCTTCAGATTTGTGATAGGTACAGCTTTTGCATTCCAGGATGCCGGGCTTGCCATCACTGGCCCGCTCATACCGCCGGTCAAAATTGGCCAGAGCGTAGGGATGGTCTGCGTGCTGATACAGCCCTTTGTCATCATAGACGTAGTTACCGCTTTTCTTCGCATACCAGTATGCCGCTATCGGTTCGAGCAAATGCCCCATCTCCAGCTGGTCTGCATTGTCTTTCGGCTTGGGCTTCATACGCCCCTTTTTGATCATCCACAGCTCCAGCGGTGTTGTCCACGGGGACACGCCGAAAATGGCTGCCACATCGCTTCCACCGACTGTGTAGGGAATATCACCTTTGGGACCGTGCATACGGCATTCCAGCCAGCGGTCATTGCTCATTCCGGTAGTGTCGCAAAGTAATATCGGAGCAGCCATTACCACGTCAACTCCTTTGCCAGATCGTAGTCGCTCCACCGGATGCTCAGGGCGCGTGCCATATTTTCTTCGGTCTTGAGCATTTTTGCCTCTGGGGTGTGGCGTGTTTTCAGCATGTAAGGAATTTCCTGCATGGCCATGAAAACATCGTGAGCAGTCGCGGGTCCTCCACCGTAAGCCATTTCATACATAGCGATTGCTTCCAGCGCTTCCTTCTTCGGAAGGGAGAGCTTTTTACAGACCCGAGTCATGGCGTTTACAGGGTACTCCAACGGGATTTCCAGCAGACTTTGCAGCTTTGCTACGGAATCGCAGAACTTGGCGAACAGCTTGTCCATCTCAGCCTCAAAATCCGCAACCTTACGCTGGTTCCGATGGTCTACACCAATACAGTCACCAATATTGATTGGGTGCTGCGTACCCAGCAGCAGAGCAGATACTTTTGCGGCGGCAAGGCCGGTATCGGATGTCATAAATCGGATACCGGGAACCAGTCTGTTCGCAATCGCTGTTTGCCTGTGTGCGGCAAGAGCCTTGGCATAGGTGTCCAGAATGCCTTCCTTTTGATTCGGGAGAATCCAGCTGCAGCTGGTATAGGAGTGGTCGCTATACCCGCTTTCAAACACAAAGCCGGGAAAGCGTTCCCCCAGCTTCTTCGTCAGTGTAACCAGAAGCTCGTCCATAGGAAGCACAGAATAATCTGTTTCGTCACCGGAGTGAGCTGCGGAAACCTTTTCGTCTCGAATCAGCAGGAGCGCATCGGAATTGTGTACGGACAGGCAGGAGTTAAGCACGTTTGCCAGGTCCTTGCGGCTGAGCTTGGGAAGTGCGGTGCCGCCTACCTTTGCGCGTTCGATCAGCGTCTTGTAGGCCGTGCTACGGACGGGGTAGATATTTCCATCCACGTTCAGGGCAAGGCCGAGGTTGGCGGCGGTGTCTTCAATTGCTTCCTCACTGGTACCTGCGGCAAATGCTGAGGGGTGCCCATAGAGAGGTGAAGTCGGATCCAGAGGTTCCACATGAAGGTCTTTGACCTTACACCGGTGCCAGCTGGATGCCATACTCAGTGCCTGATGGTAACTGAGCATGGACGGATAGTTGTCGAAGTTTGCTTCAAAGTTGTCGTGACAGGATAACATATTGCTTTCTCCTTTCGGTTGTTTGGCGGGGACCGCCGGATATAACAAAAGCCAGTAATCCCCGGAAGAAAGGAGACTACTGGCAAGTGTTTACGGTATAGAGTTGTCAGAAAATAGAAAAAGTGCCATTTGCACAAAAATGCAAATGACACTTGAGAAGAACCCGGAAACTGTGTTTTGCCGCTGCAAAACTCTGATACTATGTTGATGGCATTATATCATAGCCGCCAGCATTAGTCAATTACCGGATTCCGGAAGTTTTCTTTCCAGCGGCAGGCATTGCGGATGTGGGACCTATCCTGACAATTGTATCGCAATTATACCCTTAGCGAAAGGAGGAAAGCATTTGATTTTGCTAGTAGGTGCAAAAAGAAAAGGGATGCCGCCTGTGGCAGCATCCCGGGATGAAGTGGACTTATCAGATTGAAGCAGCAGATAAAATCACTGCTCAATAAGTTTCCGAATAACGTCTCTATCGGATTCTGGTGTTTTTAGGAGTTTCATCGCATCATCAACAGAAACAGACAGGTTTTCCATGATTGCGCGAATAGCACCAATTTTTTCTTCCAGACGGCCTTCTGCGCGGCCTTCCGCGCGGCCTTCTGCACGGCCTTCTGCACGGCCTTCTGCACGACCTTCCGCACGGCCTTCGTCCCGTTCAGCCATCACTAATTTTTCAACTTCTCTACACATGGTGGTAACTCCTTTCACATCTTCTTTGAAATACCGCACACGCTCGGCAAGGACTGGATAATGCATGTCATTTGCCTGCGTACAGGAAAAGTCATGCATCAGTTTTCCCAGAGGCGTATCATTTTTATGCTGTGCATTGACGTATATGATATGGGACCCATCGCCAAAAGGTTTGCCGGTTTCCTGAATCATGCGGTCAATGTGGTAGATGGGCAGCCCTGCCTTCAGGACATCCCGCTCTGTAATGAAAATAACATAGGTTTCCCCAAGCGCCTCATAGCGGTCACCGGGGTGGGTCAGATTTGCGTCCAGCAGGCTACTGTTGTATCTGGCACGGCGTGCGTCTGCGCCTTCATCCCGCCGCTGGATCTCAATGTTGTAGTGCTTACCCTCCTGGTCAACTGCCAAGATATCCAGGCGGACGGAGCGCCCCTGAAGATTTTTAATGCTGTATTGACCATGGACCTCTTGAACAACGAGATCTTTGCGCTCCAGAATGATATGCAGCAGTAACTGCGCACATTCCTTATCCTCGAAGACCTTGCTCATAAAGTCATCGTCCAACAGGCGAAAGCCCTGCAGCAGACGCATATACTTGGCATTCTGCCGTACAAATTCCTCCGGTAGGCCAGGGATTGCATCCAGTTTTTCTGTTTCCATGATGTTTCCTCCTCTTGTTGGCAAGAATAGTATACCACATTCTGTTTCTTTCGTCCAGTGGATATATTGTGAATTAGCGCCATTTGTGTTCGCTTTTACAACTTTACTGGCAGTAACAGGTGGAGTGTAGGTACACTATCTCCAGCTCAGCGTTAATCCTCCCAGATCTTCTATACGTCGTAGGATCTTGGTAAAGAGTGTGAAATTCGGCGGCCATTCATCAATGGCCCACGCAATCACCATAGCTTCCAACTGCGCATCCGGCTGAGGAATTATGAAATTGTAGCTGTAGGCAGGAAGCGATTGATCGGTATACTCGCTATAAATGCTGATTCCGCCGCGCTCCAGCTTTTTCTGATCTTCCCAGGAGAACACCAGCTTTGCGAGGAAAGCGGAACCGTGGCACTCTTTGAATGCCTGGATGATTTTACGGGTGAGGTCATTAAATGTTTCGTCTCCGACCGGGACATCGTTGAGATGCCCCCAGGTGAAGGTGTATTCGTCTTGTTTTTGGATGGCTGCCTGCAATTTCGTGTTGTCCATAATTATTCTCCATTCTAAACAGACAGATGGTAACTTATACGGATGCCGATTTTCGGAGAGAATCGAGCAGACGATCGCCAATGGGAAGTTCCTGCTGATCAATGTAGACGTTATAGTGATTCTCGAAGTATGAATCATGAAGCCCACATTCGTAGCATTTGGGAGTACATTCCACCTCCCAATCAGGTCGGTCAGTCCATTCGGAGACATATCCGCCTGCCAGCTGTTCATGAACCAGTTCTGTGAGAATGTAGTTTGCTATGTCGGGATCTGTGGCGAGATAGAAGTCCTCACTACAATCCCCACCGAATGCCCAGTCCTCCCGGACAATGTAGATCGTCAGTTTCTGCGTGGTGGGTGCTGGCTCCAGCACCTTGAGTGCCTCGGGAGCCATGATGACGGTGTCTAGCATAAGGTCCACCGGACGCTTGATGTGGTCGGTCAGTATGGGAGCCATAAACGAACAATAGATGTCCGGGGTGCTGTTCTCCGTTTCCCGGTCATCGCCGTCCCGGATTTCCGTGATGGTGCCATACAGTCCTGCATAGTCGCTGGCATCGTTTGCGCGGACCTTGCCTCCAATGGTGTAGGTTACGCCTTCGTATTGAAATTGTGCGTCAATTTGGTTAATAATCATGTGCTGAATTCCTTTCTGTCATAATGACAGGTGGGCAGCGTAGCACATGCTGCGTTGCCCACCTAAAAGTAGAGTGATTTTTGCTATAGCGTTTGCGCCCTGCAGCGCATGGACTTACCGCAGAAAACGCTTGATAACTGCGGTCAGCTTCATTGGGAGCTGGTTCAGGTCGGTGATGTCAAGGAAGGAATCACCATAGATGCGCTCAATGTTGGGCTTGTCCTCACCGATTGCGGCGGCAATGAACAAAATGCCCTTGCGCGTGTATTCCTGCTTGATACCACGCAGATCTTCCTCGGCCGCAGTACCGCTGTAGCCGCTGGCTGCGGGTTGTCCATCCGACAGCAGCATGAGTATCCGAACTTCCTCTGGACGCTTTGATAGCTGCTCAGCGACAAAGCGCAGGGCGGCACCATCGCGGTTGCTGCTTCTGGCGGAAATGTCCATGAGCCGGAACTTATCATCCCGGTCAATGCTGTCGAACTCTGCATAGGAGTACAGATCAACACCATTACCATAACTGGTGGAGTGTCCGTAAATCATAATGGGTATGTTCAGGGATTGGCAGAAGTCATAGAGAATAATGGCTGCCGCCCGCGCATAGGTGCTGCGATCCCCACAGGACATGGAGCCGGATTCATCCAGCAGCAGGCCAACGGAAAGCCTTGGGGCCTCATTGGGGAGGTTGTTCTTGTAGAAAACCTTCCCGTCATTTCTGCACAGAGCATGTGCATCCAGACGGCGCCCCATCACCAGACCGGTTTGTTTTCCACCGCGCTGCTGATCATTTAATTTCTGAATCAGGCTGCGCTGGAGCTTTTTGGAGATGTCCAGCAGCGGCCCGCAGATTTGGTGGAACTGATCCTCCAGTTCGTCATCAACCTGTGCGATCCGATGGACCAGAATATTCACACCACTGTGGATGTCACCGTAGGAGATGCTCTGGGCAGCTTCATTCAGTTCCTTCAATCGTTCGGTTTCGAGCTGCTTACAGGCTGCCTTTTCGGCCATCTGCTCCAGCATCCGCTCGATGTCTGTGGCGGCATTCTCGTTCATTTCGCGCTTGTAGTCGGAGTCATACTCAGTGGAACCGCCCACAGGAGCGGAAACAGAGTTCGTCTGGTGGAATGGAATCCGACCGCCTTCCTCTGCGATCGTTTTCTGCTTTTCAGAAGCACCGCCGGAAGCCTCCAGTGGAGCGCCAACATCATCAGATACGGAGGAATCGTCAGAGTCAGGACAAGATGCCGGATTTTCTTCAGAGCTGTCGTCCCCAGACTCGTTTTCCTTTTCTCCCGGTGCCCCAGACTCATCTGGTTTTTTGCAATCATCCCCAGACCCGTTTTGGCAGACCAAGGCTTGCGTGCGGCTGCGGGCTGCAGCGTTTGCCGCAATCCCTCTCCTTGCCCCAGAACCGGGAACAGGTCTGCCGGAACCGGTGCCTTCTGCACTGGCTCCGGCAATAATCTGAAGCAGGCCGGACAGAACTTCACCAGCCGAGCTTCCGGCACCGGAGGCGGCTGCTTCGTCCTGACGCTTCTTGCAAAGCTCAATGTAGTCCTCAATGTGATGCCAGCAACGGATCAGGATAAGACTGACGATTTTCCAGCGCTCCTTTGCGAAAGTGGTGGTGACAGCCGTATCCAGCTGCGGTATCAGCTGGAATACTGTCTGGATACGTTCATCGCTCAGGGGCGTTTCGTCATACTTGATCTCACCGTACAGGGCATAGGAGAGTAGCATTTGCAGGATGGTTTGGAAAATGTGACTGGAGCCATCGCTTTCCATTTCTATCAGCTGCGTCACAGTACACATATCCTGATACTGGTGATCACGCATGACAGAAAGGTTATATCCGAGTACACCAGGAAAGTCAGCAAGAATCCGGCTTTCGATGTATCCATCCTCCAACACATTTGCGATATAGGATGCAATCTTCATCGCAAACTCCAGATTCCGGGGTCCCAGCTTCACATACTCCCAGAAGTCACGTTCGTTGGCGGCATCCCGGGACGTTTTCAGATCCGGGGGTGCCGGGTACCATTTGAATTTAGACAGGTAATTCATGTAGGTTTGCTTGACCAGAAAATCCGTATACAGCACATGACCCAGTTCGTGCGCGAACAGACCCGACACCATTTCATAACGATTCATACGGCCCTTGATCTTCGTGACGCAGGAATGTCCTGCGTTAATCAGGATAGAAGTGTTGTCGGTACAGGCCGCGTTTGAATCGTCGGGCTTCCAATAGATATTGACATGGACGCGCCGATCATAGCGATACCGTCTGGACTGTGCTGCTGCTACATCCTCGTAGTGTCCGGCGAGAATTCGGGAGGTAAAAAACTGCTTGTCTGTGATCTTGCTTCGATGCTCATTCAGAAGCTGCTTGACGCGCTTATGATTTACTCTTGCCATTGAAAAATCTCCTTCCTCAGGCGGTCTTCCGACGCTTGGGGGCGAAGATCGGTTCCAGAATCGCAGTTTTCAAGGTCTCCCTGTCCTCTGGGTCGGAGGTGGCCTTGCTGATGATCGTGCAGAGCGCGGAACGGTAAGGATCTTCTGTGATCTCGGTACTGTTGACCCAGTCAATGAGACTTCTCATACCGCAGCTACCATCGGTGATGCCATTTTTACGCATATACTCGGCCATATCATTGACGACCTGGACCATTTGGGCAATCTGATATTCATCGGTGGCACCGGTGACAGCCATGGCACGCTGTGCCATGATGTCAGGGTCAGGCAATTCAATATCCTCCACCAGACTCATACGGTCAACAACAGACTGGTTCAGCCCGCGGCAGCCTTCGTAAGTGATGTTCGTCGTGACCACGACTACAGTGTCGGGATGCCGCTGGATGACCTCGCCGGTGGGTAGTGTGATAGAGCCGGTCTGCTCCAGAAGGGAGTTCAGGCCGACCAGCACACCTGGCTGGGTAATGACGGTGGGTTCCTGAATCTCGACCACATAGCCGTACTTCAGGGCCTTAATAAAGTCAGTTTCTACATAGGTGTAGGTCTGGCCGGAGGAGGACTCCTTTTCGGCGGGTTTGGTCAGCGCCTTGATCTTTTCCGTGACCATATCCATGACAACAGCCATGCAGTCCCGGGAAGTGGCATCTTCGTTTTTAACGCCGGTCAGGCATTGGAAAGTGCCGGCAGGGTCGAAGTCCATATCATCCAGGTCGGGCAGGTTCAGGAGCTTGGCCACGTTAGCGAAGTTAATACCGCCCATTGCCTGCAGCATTTCCCGCTGCTTATCCAGCTCCGCGTCGCCCGTGGATGCACCATCCGTATTGGGGAATACCATGCCAACGAAATCGAACACTTCGGTGGAGGCAGAGCAGGTGTACTTCACATAGGGCAGATGCAGTCCAGCCGCAATTGCCATGGCACTCTGCGTTTTGCCGGTTCCGGCAGGACCACGCAGCAGGAAGTTACGCATCTGCATGGGTTTCCCAGTGGTAATCTGGGCGTGTTTACAGATATTGACTACCTGGTCCGGGATGATGTACCAGTCCTCCAGCTTGGGAACAAGGGATTCCTCCAGGAGGGAGAGCTTCCGGCTTCCCGTCAGCTGGTACTTACCGACGAAATCCTTGTGGTCGATGACTGCCTTTGCCGCAGAAACAGTGACTTTTCCTGTTTTGGCAAGAATGGTAAATTCACCTGCCAGAACGGAATTGGGGGTATAGGTGCCCGACAGCAAATGTCCCTGAGATATGCGAAGCACATTTCCAGACTTATCCAATGTGACATTGATATGCGCCGGACAGGTATCGTCTTTGATCCGGCGGTAAGCATTGTCGCACAGAATTGCCATGGCATCCGTTGCCTTTTTCATGTCTGGATAACCGGTGCTGCGCTGATCGAAATAGGTTTGAAAGTTCTCGTCGAACTCGTCGTCCTTCAGAAGCAGGGGCATCATGGCCATCAGAACGGCGGCACCGTCCTGCGCACTCTGGTGAAGTCTGTAGTTTTCGATGGTTTCCGTGTTTTTATCATAGATACTGGCCATGATATTGCCGGAGCCGCTATCGAACACGACCAAATGGTAGATGTCCGTACCAGTAGAGGACTTATACTCAGCTACAGTACGGTGGTCAATGGTACCGACGGCACCTTCACCTGTACCTACCATGCAGTTGCAAACGGCATGGACAGCTTTGATTACGGTGCAGGAGAGTGTAGCCTCCGTTGCGCTGCCATACTTGGAGGTGACCTTTACCTTTTTATTTGTGAGCTTATCGAAAGGCTCCGGTAAGGCTCTGGAGTAATTAAAGAGATTGTTCATAGAAACGCTCATTTGATGATTTCCTTTCTGCAGTATTACTGCTCAATTTCGATAATGATGCCTTCATCACAGCAGTGTGCGCCGCGAAAATCACTGCGGATCAACGCTTCGCAGATTGCGTCCCAGCTTTCTGTTACAGGAAGCTCCTGCGCTGGGATAAGGTATTCGCTGAGACCTTCGGCAACCGCTTCGTTGCACTGCTCGTTCAGATCAATGACGTGGGACTCGACCCAGTTGAACGCAAGCGGCCCAAAGTTTTCGGGCATTGGCTCCTCGTCATCCTCCAATTCGGGTACGGGAGGTGTGGGCCTTGGCACCGGATTCGGCTGGGGGACAGAACTGGATGTGGAAGGCATAGGCTCCGGCTCCTTTTCGTCAAATACAACGTCGACCACCTGAAACTGCTGCATAACAACACGCCCCCGGCGGTAGCCGCCTGCTCTGTTCAGAAGCACATAAACGGAATTACCTGCCAGAATATCTTCCATGGCTCGTGGATTTTCCCAGACCCATCTGGCCTTCGGGAACTTGCTTTTGAGAATCTGCGTGATCCTGCACTGGATAATGGTGTATGCTGCGGAATGCAGATCCTTTTCAGTGGGAGGCTGCTGGGGAGGCGGGAGCGTGAGCAATGGCTTGACGGGTTCTACTTTCTGGGATGAAAGGAACAGCAGCCGCAGAGCGGCGATGAAGATTCCCAGAATCACCAGAAGGAGGATGGGCCACAGGCGGGTGATATAGGTCAGCAATGCAAGCTGTCCCAGAATTACCAGCACCTCATAGGCAATGTGTCGCTGACGTTTTTTGTCGTTCATTCGGGTACTCCTTTTTGTGGCAAAAAAACGCACATGTGTGATCTTCGGAAGACACGCATGTGCGTTTATTGTGCTATGTTCAATTGTGATACGACGCCTTACAGATTGAAGAAATTGTTGCCGCCGCCAAAGCCTTCATATCCCGTAAAATTACCGGGCATCTGGAAGCCTTCCTGAGGGGCTGCCGCAGGGGCGGGTGCACTGTCGTTTTGGGTGTTGGTTGCTGCCTTCTGGCCGTCGCCGGAACGTTTCCCGCCGCCGCTGTATTCCAGGTTATCCAGAATGACACAAGGCATACTGCGCTTTTCCTTGGTTTCCTCGTCTTCCCAGACATCCTCGTCATATCGACCGCTCAGGCTGATAAAAGAGCCCTCCTTCAGGCCCATTTTGCGGATGCGGTCAACGAGTGCCGGGTCGAAGCTCTTGACGGTGATGTTGATCCAGCGATGGTTATCCTCAGAACGAGGATCGTAGACTTTCTGGCCTACACGGAAGCGCACAAAATCGCCCTTTTCAGAGAACTTGAGGGCAGGCGCGTTTTGGTAGCCCTTGGAGACCACCACATCGGACGCAAAGAACATTAACATTGTTGACTCCTTTCTGCAGGTTGTTCCTGCAAAGAAAAATGATATATTTCAACCCGCTTTGCGCAGGCAGAAACCGAGGTAAAATAAAAAAAGTGCCATTTGCAGAAAAGCAAATGACACCTGTTGAGAACTCGGAAACTACGTTTTGCCTGCGCAAAACTCTGATACTATGTTGATGGCATTATACCATGGCCCCCAGTATTAGTCAATCCTTTTGACGGGAACTTTGGATAACGCCAAGTAGCTGCAGAGGATCATGGTGCCGTCCATTTCATACACGGCGGTGCTGTCCGAAACGTACAAGGTCAGGGTATCACCGACGGTAAGGTTATGAATATTTCGGATTCCTACCAGCTTGATGGTCTGTGTTTCGCTGCGCAGGTACATGGATTTGATCCGCCTGCGGAAGGGCGCTCGGTTAATTTCCGTGCAAGTAGCTTCAATAGTTACATACCGTCCCTGCTGGCAACGGTCATATAGGGAGGCCGCACCGCCGAAGGAAGTAATAATCAGAGCAATGCAGGGAAACAGGAAATGCCAGCTACCGCCATAGGCCAGGAGAATCAGGAGCATGGCAACGCCAACCCCGCTCCCCGCACACTGAAGCAGGATCTGCTTGCGGAGCGGTTCCGGGAACGTCAGAAAAGTCTCTTTCATGGGAGTCCCTCTTTTACAGAAGCACCAGCCGTTTTTTGCGAAGCAAGCATAGTACCGTCTTTGTTACCAGCTCTCTTGCGTCGGAGCGCTCCATCTGATGCTCCAGAATGTTGTCGCCGATGGTATCCCTGGTATAGATACGCTCTACCAGATTTTGTGCATTGGTATTGCCCAGCAGGTCTGCCTGCAGGGGCACTTTCCGGTCAATAAGATAAGTCAGTTCGGCCATACTCAGGACAAGACCCGCTTCTCGCAGCCACCGGAGTACGGTGCGTTCTGTCTCGGTCAGGCCCCAGTAGGGGTGTCTCCGGTCAGAGGGAACCAACGTGCATTGGGTCAGGATGCGGTATTCCTCGAAGCTGGAGCCATCCGCCTGGACAGCCAGACCCATTCTCAGCAGCATCGTCAATGTCTGCTCCTCGGTAGCTTTCTTCACGGTGGCGAACCGGAATCTGCCGTTCAGCCAAACGGCGGCAAGCTCTCCGGTCAGGTGATAGCTGCGGTTTCCTCTGCAAACATCCAGAATATGCTCGGTTCCCTCGGTCATGACTGCCCCAATAGAAATGTACCTCATAAAATTTGCACCTCGCTTGATGGTTTTACTCAATTACACGGTATGAGACATCAAACTGCAACACTTACAGTACATACATCATTACGACGCACAGCCCAATAATAAAAATCACCGCAACGGCCAGAATGGAAATCTTTTTGATCAGTTCTTTGTCAAGCCCCTCTTTTTCCCGATCCAAATCCGGAGGCAGAACATCGTTATAATAGCCGTCATATCCATCATCGACAGGTTCCCCATCAATTTCGGGGAGGGGGGATTCCTGTGCCTTCTCCTTTTTCTGATTGGGCTTCTTACGCTTTTTGGAATCTATCTTGGGGGCCTTTTGTTCGTTTGGTTGTGCGGAGTGCTGGTTGCTGGTGTCGGATACCGGAGAGGGTACTTCCTCTGCCGCGGAGAGCTGCTTTCCGCATTCTGCGCAGAAGGCAGCATCCTCTTTCAGCAGATCAGCCCCACAGTAAGGACAGAATTTCATGTACGTTTCGCTCCTTTGTCAGTAATAAAGAAAAATGGGCCTTCAACCGAAGACCCAAGAATTCACGCTAAAATTATAACACATCCTTATTCTACGGTCATCAGCAAAGACCTGCCATTCCATTTGCGTGTTTTTGTCATTCTGTTTGCAGAAAACCATGGAATTCGTGGAGTGTTTGTAGCTGACAAACCACGGCGATAGCTGCGGGAGGCATTTATTTTTGTAAGGCTTTAGTACAAGTATTATACCTTACCTGTCTAACCAATGGGGTGCAGTTCAAAATCCCGGAGCCTGTTTTAGGGGGGAGGCCTATCTTAATGAGATTACGGTCGTGCCAGCGGTTTAGACTCCTGATTTTTGCCTAAGTCTAGACAATTGCAAGATGCAGAAGGACCAATTGAAAAAATGAATGGTTTATGTTGATAAAGGTC
>OHEJ01000630.1_pt1 | contig 12312 bp, 9 predicted proteins | sample 1567261 | NCBI WGS metagenome assembly OHEJ01 (sample SAMEA3879550, study PRJEB24766) | human gut metagenome | biome: human-associated habitat; feature: feces | place: USA | collected 1985/1987 | reverse complement strand
AATCTGTGATACTAATGTAGAATATGATTATATAAGAAAAATAAGAGCATCTTACTATCTGTTAGGTGCTTTACTTGGCAAGTACAATGAGGCTCATGTTGCACTCCCTGGTGGATGTAATATCGGAAGCCGTCCAATTGATCAGCATATCAAGGGCTTTAAGGCACTTGGTGCGGATGTTGATATAGATTGTGGAGTTGTACATGCAAAGGCAGAGAAGCTTACAGGAGCTCATGTTTATTTTGATGTTGTAACAGTTGGTGCAACAATTAATCTTATGATGGCTTCATGTATGGCAGAGGGAGACACTATTCTGGAAAATGCGGCTAAGGAACCGCATATAGTTGATGTAGCGAATTTCCTGAATTCTATGGGTGCTAACATTAAAGGTGCAGGAACTGATGTAATTCGTATCAAAGGCGTTAAGAGACTTCACGGATGTACTTATTCTATTATTCCAGATCAGATTGAGGCTGGAACATTTATGATGGCAGCAGCAGCTACACATGGTGATGTTGTTATTCAGGATATTATTCCTAAGCATATGGAATCAATATCTGCCAAGTTAATTGAGATGGGCTGTAAGATTGAAGAAGGTGACGACAGCTTAAGGGTTATAGCAGAAGGCTGTAAGCTTAAGAGTACTAATGTCAAGACTCTTCCATATCCGGGATTCCCGACAGATATGCAGCCACAGATTTCAGTTGTACTTGCACTTGCTGAAGGTTCAAGTATGGTAACTGAGAGCATATTTGAGAACAGATTCAAATATGTAGATGAGCTTGGAAGAATGGGTGCCAAGATTAAGGTTGAGGGTAACACAGCCTATATTGAAGGTGTTAAAAGTTTTTGTGGTGTGCAGCTTAATGCTCCGGATTTAAGAGCTGGTGCGGCACTTGTTATTGCTGCGCTCGCAGCAGATGGTATATCAGAGATTGATGATATTGAGTATATCCAGAGAGGTTATGAGGATTTTGAAGGAAAGATTACTAACCTTGGTGGAATTATTAAAAGAGTTGATTCAGAGAGAGAACTTCAGAAGTTCAGGCTCAAGATAGGTTAATTGCAGGCTGTAGCGGATATTCCGTTACAGCTGTTTTAATTTATATTTAATAAAATTAATACATTTGTAATGTTACAAATATCCCTGTATTATGGTTATACTTCCTGTGCTGTTAAGCGGACTTGCAATGGGAGGTCTGTACTGTATTCATAAGGGAAGTATTGAGAGAACATATGATGTTGATGATGGTGCTGTGCTGGTGGGTGTGTATTCACCGATTGTTCTTCTTGGAAAGATTACAGACAGCATATATGAGGACATGAAAGCTGAGGTAGAGACAGAGCCTGAGAAATTCGATAATGAGGAATATCTTGGTGCACTTTCTGAAGAACTTGCTTCAAAGATGTCATGTCTTGTTGTCAGGAAAAATGGAAATATTATATATAATTCGACAGGTTCATCAGACAGTGAACTGATAAAGATTCTGCCTGATTATTCGGACATAGAGGAAAATATTTCGGATGTTGGAACTTATAAGGGTGGTGAGTACCAGAATCTTATAAAACAACTTAACTTCCGTGATTCCGTAGGCAACTGTTACAGTGTTTCAATTGTTACGTCGTTAAGACAGGTGCTTCCGCAGATTAAAACATTTATAATGGAAGTTATATTTGTTATAATAATGGTGCTTGTTATTACAAGTCTTGGACTTACACTGTGGATATACAGTTCTATTGTTAAACCGCTTAATAAGCTGAAGCTTGCGACTAATAATATCAAGGAAGGCAATATGGATTTCGAGATGCCGAAGGTGTCTAACAACGAAATCGGAGATGTATGCCGTGACTTTGAAGAGATGCGAGTTGTACTTAAGCAGAGTGCGGAGGATAAGATTAAGTCTGATGCCGAGGAGAAGGAGCTTATCAGAAATATTTCGCATGACTTAAAGACACCGCTTACGGCTATCAAGGGATATGTTGAAGGCTTGCGTGACGGAATTGCCAATACACCGGAGAAGCAGGCCAAGTACATCCAGACTATTGCCAATAAGGTTAATGATATGGACAAGCTGATAGATGAGCTTACTATATATTCAAGGCTTGATACCAACAGGGTTCCATACACATTTGTAAAATGTAATGTAAGTGACTACTTTGGAGACTGCTGTGAAGAGATAGGCACAGAGCTTGAGGCGAGTCAGATTGAACTGGAATATAATGACCATCTTACTGAGCCGGCATATATGAATGTTGACCCGGAGCAGTTAAAGAGGGTTGTTAATAATATTATAAGTAACTCGGTTAAATATATGGCTGAGGGACGGCAGGGAAAAATTAAGATTGACCTGTATGATGAAGGCGACTACATTCATGCGGTATTTTCGGATAACGGTATTGGTATTGCTGCCAAGGATGTTGAGAGAATATTTGAGCGTTTCTACAGAACTGATGAGTCAAGAAACAGCAAGCATGGTGGAAGCGGTATTGGTCTTGCGATTGTCAAGAAGATTGTTGAGGACCACAAAGGAAAGATATGGGCAGAGAGTGTAGAGGGCGAAGGCACGACCATGCATCTTAATCTGCTTAAAGCTAAGGATGAAGAGAATCCTGAGAATGCATAATGAAACTACACGAAAGGGGACTACTAACTATGAGCAAGATATTAATTGTAGAAGATGAAGAGAGTATTGCAGATATTGAGAAGGATTACCTTGAACTTAACGGATATGAGGTTGAGGTATGTAATGACGGAACAAGCGGACTTGCGGCTGCACTGCATGAGGATATTGATATGTGTATCCTTGATATCATGCTTCCCGGAACTGATGGTTTCGAGATATGCAAGCAGGTAAGAGAAGTTAAGGATATTCCTATTATTATGGTATCTGCCAAGAAGGAAGATATAGATAAGATAAGAGGACTTGGAGTTGGTGCGGATGATTACATGACCAAGCCATTCAGCCCTAGTGAGCTTGTTGCAAGAGTAAAGGCACATCTTGCAAGATATGACAGACTTGTAAGTAATTCTAAGAACAATAACAATATTATTGAAATCAGAGGAATCAAGATTGATAAGACAGCAAGAAGAGTATTTGTTAATGGCGAGGAGAAGCCATTTACAACGAAGGAATTCGACCTTCTTACATTTCTTGCAGAGAATCCTAACCATGTCTTCACTAAGGAAGAACTTTTCAAGGAAATCTGGGATATGGATTCAATCGGTGACATCGCAACTGTAACTGTCCACATCAAGAAAATCAGAGAGAAGATTGAGCTTGATACAAGCAAGCCTCAGTATATTGAGACAATCTGGGGAGTAGGGTACAGATTTAAAATGTAAAAGACTAAACTTATAAACTGTGCCATGATGCAAACTGAGTTTGAAAACATACAAATTGACCTACTAGTTATGAATAGAAAGCTTGTTCAGTAGGTAATTGTCCACATCCAGCAAAATACCAGACAGTATCACCCAATCGAAAACTCAGGTGTAACTCTGAATGTTTCATTCTCAATTGTAAGTGAAACAGCGCACAGCGCAATCTGGTTTCTTTTAAGTGCCACTGCTTTAACGGCGTTATCCATGCCGCAATCAGCAGTGGCATATTTATAATCTCCAACAAGCGGGTTCCTGCGGCTTGCAAACTGAACTCTTATCTGGTGATGTCTGCCGGTAATCAGATGTATTCTTACATGTGTAATGTCTTTAACTTCATCATAAGATATCACTTCATATTCAAGCTTTGAAAGCTTTGCATCTTTATCATTAGCGGCGGCGTCTGCCGGAACTATGGCTGATGTGTTCGTTCTTCCATCTTTCTTTAAATAATCAACAAAAGTTCCTTTTGGTTCGGATAATTTTCCACATATTAAAGCTTCATATTGTTTATTAAATCCGCCCTCCTTCTGCATTAGTGTGGAATACTTTGCTGCTGCGGACTTATTCCTTGCGATAAGCACAAGTCCTGAAACCGGTCGGTCAAGGCGGTTGATTATTGCTGCATATGCAGGCTTTCCCTGTGAAGCATTGTAAGTCATAACTTCGCTTACAAGGTCTAAATCAAATCCTTTCGCACCCTGGGATAGCTGTCCGGCTGGTTTATTCACTATAATAATGTCTTTAGTTTCGTGTATTATATTAAGCATGGTTGTGTCCTTTTAATGTTTTTATTAAGAATACATGCGTTTTAATAATTAATCAACAACATTCAGCGAATAAATGTCCCAGCCACGCACACACTAATTAAACGATAATTATTAGCAGGTGTGAGGTGGCATATGGGTGAAAATGTGTGGGATTTCAGGAAGCGGCTGACATTGCTTGTTGGCAGTGTCGTTATTATTGCAGTGGTTTTCTTTATATTTAAAGTACTTTTCTATTATGTGTGGCCGTTCATGCTTGCATTCTGTTTTGCGGTGCTGCTTCAGAAGCCGGTAATGGGGCTGTCGCGGATTGTGAGGGAGAAAATGACGCTTGCAGCAAGCATTGTTGTAACGATGGTAACACTTATTATTCTTTCGGTGCTGCTGTATGTCGGTTACATGGCGTTTCGTGAATTAAAGAATTTTATTGCCAATTTTGATGACAACCTTAACAGTCTTGACGGGCAGTTCAAGCTTGTATGCTGCCGTATTGATGGCTGGATTAAGCTAAAAGAAGGCTGCAGTTACGCATTTTTTGAAAAATGTAAAGGGATAATTATAGATGGAGACGGACAGCAGATGTTTTTTACAATTATGAGAAAACATTCTGTTCCGGTTATAACATGGTGCGTTATGGCAGTTGCCGGACTTGTGGTGTGCTTTATTGGAACGATATATGCAGCGGCTGGAATGGAAAAATACAGAAGCTGGCGTGAAAATACCATATTTAAGGACGAGGTCGGAGCGGTGCATGTGGGGCTTAGGACTTTGATAAATGTATATTTCAGGGTGCAGCTTATTATAATGTCGATTAATATGGTGCTGTGTTCCACCGCATTTTTAATAATAGGCAACCCTTATGCGATTCTTCTTGGTGTGCTGACGGGAATTATTGACGCGCTTCCGATATTCGGTACGGGAACGGTACTGATACCGTGGGCTGTGGGAAGTCTGCTTTTCGGGCATGTGAAAAATGCGGTGATTCTTGTGGTTCTGTATATTATCACTTATTTTGTGAGGGAGATTATGGAGTCAAAATGTATGGGCGATAGGATGGGAATTGCGCCATTTACAATGCTTGCGGTTATATATGTCGGGATACTTGTGTATGGTGTTGTCGGATTTATTCTTGGCCCAATATCATATTGTATAATAAAAGCACTTGTTCTTTACTTGAAAAGCATTTTAGAACATGATAAACTCTAGTGGTGCCGTCAATGGCAGGCGGACAATGCGAAGCAGCATTCGCATCAGGCTCCGTATGAAACGGGTCTGTAATGTCATAGAAAGAGGTTTATTATGGCAGAAGATAAGAAATTAGTAGAAGCGATTACATCCATGAAAGAGGATTTCGCTCAGTGGTACACAGATGTGTGTAAGAAGGCAGAGCTTATGTCTTATTCAAGCGTCAAGGGATGCATGATTTTTAAGCCGGCTGGATATGCAATCTGGGAGAATATTAAGAATGAGATGGACAGAAGATTCAAGGAAACAGGTGTTGAGAATGTTTATCTTCCAATGTTCATTCCAGAGAGCCTTCTTGAGGTTGAGAAGGATCATGTAGAAGGATTTGCACCAGAAGTTGCATGGGTAACTTATGGCGGACTTAATCCACTTCAGGAAAGAATGTGTGTAAGACCTACATCAGAGACACTTTTCTGTGATTTCTATAAAGATGAGATACAGTCATACAGAGATTTACCAAAGGTATATAACCAGTGGTGTTCAGTTGTAAGATGGGAGAAGGAGACAAGACCATTCCTTCGTTCAAGAGAGTTCTTATGGCAGGAAGGCCATACAGCACATGCTACGGCAGAAGAGGCTGAGGCACGTACACAGCAGATGCTTAACCTTTACGCTGATTTCTGCGAGGAAGTTCTTGCAATTCCTGTAATTAAGGGACGTAAGACTGATAAGGAGAAGTTTGCAGGAGCAGAGGCTACTTATACTATCGAGGCGCTTATGCATGATGGTAAGGCTCTCCAGTCAGGTACAAGCCATAACTTTGGTGATGGATTTGCCAAAGCATTTGGTATCCAGTACACAGACAAGGATAATAAGTTAAAATATGTTCACCAGACTTCATGGGGAACAACAACAAGACTTATCGGTGCTGTTATCATGACTCACGGTGATGATTCAGGACTTGTGCTTCCACCTAAGGTAGCACCTGTTCAGGTTGATGTTATTCCTATTATGCAGAAGAAGGCAGGCGTTCTTGACAAGGCTTATGAAGTTGGCCAGGCTCTTAAGGCAGCAGGACTTCGTGTTAAGGTTGATGATTCAGATAAGAATCCAGGCTGGAAGTTCTCTGAGCAGGAGATGCGTGGTATCCCTGTAAGAGTTGAGATGGGACCAAGAGATATCGAGGCTAATCAGGCTGTTATCGTTCGTCGTGATACAAGAGAAAAGATTACTGTATCTATCAATGAGCTTGCGGACAAGATTCCTGAGATTCTTGATACTATCCAGAAGGATATGCTTGAGAGAGCAAGAGCTCACAGAGATGCTCATACATACACAGCTCTTAATTATGATGAATTCAAGGATACAGCAGCTAATAAGGCTGGATTCATCAAGGCTATGTGGTGTGGAGACCAGGCTTGTGAGGACAAGATTAAGGAAGATACTACATGTACATCAAGATGTATGCCATTCGCACAGGAGAAGTTAAGCGATGTGTGCGTATGCTGTGGTAAGCCTGCTAAGGCTATGGTTTACTGGGGTAAGGCATATTAATTAAATATAAGATGGGAATTAAAAGAATCCCTCACCAGATTTGCCGGAAAGGTACTGGTGAGGGATATTTTTTTATATTATTTAATATGTTCAATCATAGCAATCAGAGTTGCTTTGTCGTTGAGCTTGGGATTCTCTATAACTATATCAAGCAGGGATTTGAGAGTTTCACCGATTTCGTGTCCATGAAGACCGTATTCAATAAGGTCATTTCCTGATATATCAAGGTCTTTAATTGTAAAGCAGTCGCCGCGCTCCAGGATATCTGTTACAAGGCGTTTAAGAGTAAGGAGATGCTTTACTTTTGCTGGATTGCCGATTCCTGTAATTTCTTCTGAAGCCTGTATTACTGACATCATAAGTTCATGCCACAGAGGAAGAAATTCTCTGCCATATTTGTTAAGTGCAGTACGTACAGCGGGTTCTGTTTCGTCTATATCGATTTTTGACAATTCAACAAGCTTAGATACTGTGTCAACTGTCTTGTTATCCATTTTCAATGCGCGGAGTGTTTTTGCTGCTTCATCAGGTGCAGAAGTTATGAAAAGTGCAGCGTAGCGCAGGTATATATTATCTGGGGTGTGTCGTAAGGTGGCAAGTATCTTGCGGCTGTAACGGCTCTTTAATGCATTGTCAATTACCGGAAGTATTGGTGCGAAAAGTCCCGCTTCTGAATATTCAGATACATAATCGGGATGTGCTGACATAAGAGTTTTGCCAAGCTCCACATGCACACGTTCCATGCTTATTTTACTGATTGACGGAGCAAGCTTTTTAATTGCGTTCCATGTTGGCCCGTCAATGGTAAATCCAAGCTGTGCAGAAAATCTTATGGCACGCATCATTCTTAATGCATCCTCTGTAAATCTTAATTCTGGTTCACCAACACAACGGATTATTTTCGTATCTAAATCGCCAAGTCCGTTGAATTCATCAACAAATCCATCAGTATCGTTGTATGCCATTGCATTTATTGTAAAATCACGGCGGCACAGGTCGTCTACAAGGCTGGCAGAAAATTCAACAGATTTAGGATGTCTGCCGTCTTCATATTCTCCATCAATTCTGTAGGTGGTTACCTCATATCCTGTCTTATCTATCATGACAGTTACAGTGCCGTGGGCAATTCCTGTGTCTATTGTTCTTCTGAAGAAGGATTTTACCTGTCCGGGTACAGCAGAAGTTGTTATGTCCCAGTCATCAGGCGTGCGTCCAAGGATACTGTCCCTTATACAGCCACCAACTGCATACGCTTTAAATCCATGCTCTTCTATAGTATGTATAATATTCCTGACAGCTGCCGGCATGTCAATATGGTAAGTTTTCGGCATATTATCCCCCTGCAATGTTAATTAGTATAAATGTGCGGATTAAATCCATTTCTATTTATTATAAGAAAAAAACACATTTTCATCAAGATACGGATTCACAGGAATATAGATGCATTTATTTTCATAAGATAAGGCAGACGTAGGCGTATGTGCAGAAGACGTCTGTATCAAGTGCAGAAACGGGGGATTTTATGAACGATAAATCATTAGAGTGTCTTAAATTTTATGATATGCAGATTAAGAAAATGGTAAAAGGTCGTGGAGGAATAATCCTTTTTACTGACAGGGGATGCAGACTTTTTCTTGAATGCAGCAGAAATGACGGGTTTTATCTGCGGGATGAGGCAGTGACAAATGCAGTATCAGAGGCAGGATTTAACAATGTTGATTCATATGTAAGAAATCAGGATGGGGAACTTTTTACAGTGGGAGATGACGGGCGGAAATATGTGATGAAAAACTGGTTTGGCGGCAGGGAATGTGATGTCAAGTCTGTAAATGATGTTGTGGGGGCAGTGAGAACACTGGCGCAGCTGCACATTTGTTTAAATGTTGTTTCTTCAGCTGGAGTTAAATATGTGCAGGAAGGTGAAAATCAGAATATGATGAGGCGTTGGGAGTGCATGGCGCTGGCGGAGTCAGAAGATTACGGACAGGAGGCAGAGCTGAAAGCAAGTGAAAGCCGCACACAGAATATTTATGTCCAGTTTGATAAGGGCGCAGGGATGAGACAGAATCTTGACAGGCATACAAAGGAGATTAAGAAAGCTGCTAATTATATGCGAGGCAAGAAGAAGAAAAATGAATTTGAACAGATAGCGCTTGGTGCGATAGATACATTTTACAAAGAGGCAGATAATGCAAGTGAACTGCTTAAATCAGAACAGTTCGATGAGCGTTTTGAGAGGATGGAACAGACACGGGAGTTAGTACATGGCAGTTATAATTACCATAATGTTTTTCTTGATACGGAAAATGGAGGTTCTGCCGTAACTAATTTCGAAAAATGCCATAATGACTGTCAGGTCGTTGATTTATACCAGTTCTTAAGAAAGGTTATGGAAAAGCATGACTGGGATATCAATGTGGCATACAGGATTGTTGATGAATATGATAAATTAAAACCTCTTGCAGATGTAGACCTTGATATGCTGGTTGCATTGTTAAGTTTTCCGGAAAAATTCTGGAAGATTATTAACCAGTATTATAATGCCGGAAAAGCGTGGGTTCCGGCAAAGAATATAGATAAGCTGAAAGTTGTTATTTCACAGAATATACAAAGAAGAGAATTAATTGATAAAATGTGTGGTCTGTGATAAAATCGGAGGATACGAGGGGATAAGTTTTTTGCGAGGAATGTATATGGAACGAAAGTATAAGAATGTACATATTATTAAAAGGATATTGGCAATATGTCTGGTTGTGATATTCTGTGTAGGAACGACTGCATGTACGGCATCCGGTAACAATAGCAGCAATGCAATGGTGCCAGGAAGCAGTATCACACCGGCACCAACTGTTAATAAGGATATAAAAGGTGATGGGGAGAATCCTACATTTACAGGTGTACTTTCCCAGCGTGATATAAGTGACCTTAAAATGAGGTTTGTTGATATATCCACAGGAACAGAATATGAAGTGCCTTATTCAGGTGGCACAGATATTCAGGATGGATACGGTAAGGTAAAGGCTGCGGCAACCATGGATATGGGAGGCATATATGATGTATATGTCGATAAGAAGGGCAAAGCGACTAAGATATATGGAAACAGTGATGCCTGGGCGAGATACGATGTTTCAGGAATTACTGTAGATGAGAGTTCAAGGAAATTAAGTATTGGTGCATCCAATATGATATATGAAAGTTACACAGTTGTACTTTCTGGAGATGAGAGAATAAGCATTGCACAGCTTGTCGATCAGGATAAGCTGGTTATAAGAGGCGTGGGAGAAAAGGTTTATTCTGTTGATGTGACAGAGGGACACGGATACCTTAAGTTTACAGGAGTTGATGCACTAAGCGGTGGATATGTAAGTATTGGAAACAGACAGCTTCTTGGTATTACTCCGGATATGCTTGTAACTGCACCTGTTGGTACATTTACAGTTAATGTCCGTAATGGCAGTCTGTCATCAAGTAAGACTGTTACTATATCAAAGGATGCAACTACGACAGTTGATTTTTCAGAAGTCCAGACTGATCCTGTTAAAACAGGTGCGGTTAATTTCTCGGTTACTCCGTCTGGTGCGGTAATGAGTATAGATGGAACGGAGGTTGATTATTCATCCCCTGTTTCTTTGACTTATGGAACTCACAGAATTAAGCTGGTAGCCAATCATTATCAGGAATATTCTGAAATTATAAATGTTAATTCTCCGTATGTAACCAAGGTTATTGATATGAGTGCTTCAAGTACTACTACAACAACAGCGGCAGATAATACAAGTGGATACAAAGTATCAATTACAGCACCTAAGGGGGCTTCACTTTATGTAAATAGTGAGTATATTGGTACTGTGCCATGCACATTTGACAAGTCATCAGGCAAGAAGACGATTACACTTTCACAGAATGGATATAATACTGTTAGTTATACGATTTCTATTGCTAATACATCCGGAGATCTGACATATGCATTTCCAGATATGGTTTCCGGTGGAACGCAGGAGACAACTACACAGACACAGATTCCTACGGTTACACAGGCTGGAACGAAGATATCCAATAAGTAGGAATTAATAAGGAGATAAAGAATTATGAATATTTCATTTTCACCACCAGATATAACAGAAGAGGAGATTCAGGCAGTTGCCGAGGCTCTGAGGTCAGGCTGGATTACTACAGGACCAAGAACCAAGGAGTTTGAAAGACAGATTGCAGAATTTACGGGTGCAAAAAAGGCAGCATGTCTTAATTCAGCTACAGCATGTTTAGAGACTGCACTCCGTCTGTTAGGGATAGGAGAAGGTGATGAGGTTATTGTACCGGCATACACTTATACAGCATCTGCAAGTGTTGTTGCCCATGTTAATGCCAAGCTGGTTCTTATTGATGTGGAGGAAGGCACATATCATCTTGATTATGATGAGCTTGAGTCTGCAATAAATGAAAAAACCAAGGCTGTCATACCTGTAGATATCGGCGGAGTTATGGTCGATTATGACAGGATAAGAAATATTGTCGAGAGTAAGAAGAATATATTTAAGCCGGCATCACCTCTTCAGGAATCGCTTGGCAGAGTAGCAATTGTAGCTGATTCAGCACATGGCTTTGGTGCGAGCGAAGGCGGCATTATGAGTGGTATGAAGGCTGATTTTACAAGCTTTTCATTCCATGCTGTCAAGAACCTTACAACAGCAGAAGGTGGAGCACTTACATGGAGAAGTATTCCTGGAGTTGATGATGAGGATATTTATAAGCAGATAATGGTATTTTCATTGCATGGACAGACAAAAGATGCACTTGCCAAAACAAAGCTTGGTGCATGGGAATATGATATTAAGGGGACTTATTACAAATATAACATGACAGATATCATGGCTTCAATAGGGCTTGTACAGCTTAAGAGATATCCGGGGCTTCTTAAGAGAAGAAGAGATATCATTGAGAGATACACAGAGTGTATTGCAGCCGATGATGTAGAGATTATGAAACATTTTACAGATAAGTATACTTCAAGTGGTCATCTGTATCTTGTAAGACTTCTAGGAAAAGATGTTGAGGAGCGTAATGCATTTATAATAAGACTTGCTGAAGCAGGTGTTGCAACAAATGTGCATTTTAAGCCGCTTCCAATGCATACAGCATATAAGAATATGGGATTTGATATTAAGAATTTTCCTAATTCATATAATATGTATCGCAATGAGATAACGCTGCCGCTTCATACATGCCTTACTGATGAACAGGTAGAATATGTTATAGAACAGTTTAACAGATTGAAATAATCGGCCATTAATCAATTGTGACACATCAATAATTAAGAGGGGAGTATTACGATGGAATTAAGACCATGGCAGCTTCTTCCTGATGAGATGAGAACGAAGGAAGTAAGAAAATATTATAATATACTTATGAAGCACAGAATGTGGCTTA
>OHEJ01000628.1_pt1 | contig 12377 bp, 7 predicted proteins | sample 1567261 | NCBI WGS metagenome assembly OHEJ01 (sample SAMEA3879550, study PRJEB24766) | human gut metagenome | biome: human-associated habitat; feature: feces | place: USA | collected 1985/1987 | reverse complement strand
GTGTCATCACCGAAGGTGCAAAACACATTCTCGGCTGGAAATCGCCCAACTATGTCTACAGCGCCGCTTCCGCTCCCAAGCTGAAAATCCTCCTGCGCAACGCCAAGATGAGCGACGACATCGCAAAACGCTTCAGCAACACCGAATGGGATGCTTATCCCCTAACCGCCGACAAATACATCGACTGGATCGCTTCGACACCCGCCGAAGAACAGATCATCAACCTCTCCATGAACCTCGAGACGTTCGGCGAATTCCAGACACGCGAGACCGGCATCTTCCAATTCCTCGAAGCACTCCCCTATTTCGCAAAAGAACGCGGCGTGGAATTTGTCACCCCGACCGAAGCCATCTCCAAGCTCAAACCGGTCGGCGAGCTCTCAATCATGCACCCCATCTCATGGACCGACGAATCACGCGACACAACAGCATGGCTCGGCAACAAGCTCCAGAACGAAGCTTTCGAAAAACTCTATTCCGTGGCCGAACGCGTTCGCCTCTGCGACGACCGCCGCTTGAAACAAGACTGGTATTATCTCCAGGCCGCCGACCACCTCTTCTACATGGCCACCAAGCACTTCGCCGACGGAGCCGCTCATTCCAACTTCAGCCCCTATGAGACGCCCTTCCAGGCATTTACCAACTACATGAACGTGCTGGCCGACTTCATCGTGCGCGTCGAAGAGCAATACCCGCTCTCCATCGACAACGAAGAGCTCAACGCCCTGCTCACCACCATCCGCAATCAGGAACAGGAAATCGAGACCCTCAACAAGGAAGTAAGCTCGATGCGCAAAAACATCGAACACTTCAACGAAGAGCATCTCCTGCGCGAAAAGAAAGCCGAACCGGCCAAAGAACCCGCCGCAAAACCTGCCGCTAAGAAACCTGCTGCCAAGAAACCCGCCGCAGAAAAAACTTCCAAAGCTAAAAAAGCTCCGGCCAAGAAAGCCACGGCCAAGAAAGCCTGATCAGCCCCGAGCCCCCGACCTCTAACCAAAGGCAGCTACCACGGTCCACCCCGCGTTAGCTGCCTTTCTCATTTCCACCAACTTCCTTCGCCACAACAAAAAACTCCGGAAGCCATTGCTGTCATTTGCAATCGCTTCCGGAGCTATAATGGCCACACCAAAGGATGCGATGAAACTCCGATAGACAGGTTTTGAGAGCTCGCCGACCTTTGTAATCCGCCTGGGCTTAAAAGCCTCCCCGAAGGGATGGGGCCCGCCATCAGCCGACCAAGCTTGTCTCGGTATTTCACTTATAATTGATGAGTTTCCCAATCAACTTTGATGTGGTATGTCAATGTCCTTTGTTGGCAACGGCTTTTTAGCCTTTGTTTCTATAACGCAAAGTTAATGCGCAAAGTTCGATTTTGCAAATTTCTCAGCCATTTTCTCCACGTGTTTTACAACACATTTTTCAACCTATTCTTCCACCGAATTCCCCCTTCCGGCTTCTCTCGCCCGACAACGATTTGCAACAATTATTGCGATATCCGTAAAAATAGATGCGATTTTTTAACCCAAACATTTCCGAATCAGCCAATAATGACTTAATTTTGTAGCACAAACCAACCCCGGCTGTATCAACAACCTGTCATATTCGCGCATTTATGGAAACACCGACATCTGCCCTCCCCGCATGCACAATGCTGAAATCGCCTTCCAACGTCTACAACATCATCAAGACACTCGGAGCCGGCGGATTCGGTATCACCTATCTCGCCACTGTCGACATCACCGCCGCCGGGGTCCCCGCAAAAGCGCTTGTCGCCATCAAAGAGCATTTCCTCTCCAATGACTGCGACCGCGACGGATCGTCACTTTCCGTATCATACTCCAGGCCCAGCGCATCGCGCGTGCAGAATTCCCGCAAAGACTTCATCGCCGAAGCACGCCGCCTCCAGCCCATCGCCGGAAAGCATCCCGGCATCGTCAACGTCAGCGAAGTCTTCGAGGCCAACAACACCGCCTACTACGTGATGGAATATCTCCACGGCAAATCGCTTAGAGATTATGTCATGGAGCACAACGGCGCCCTCTCTGTCGCCGAAGCCATGCAGATCATCGTGCCGCTCATCGATGCTGTAGCCTTTCTGCATGCCAACCACATAACCCATCTCGACATCAAGCCCGCCAACATCATGCTGTCGAAGAAGTCCGACGGAAAACAGATTCCCACGCTTATCGACTTCGGACTGTCGAAGCACTACAACTCCGACGGATCCGCCACCGCCACCATCAACACGCTCGGATTCTCCGACGGCTACTCTCCCGTCGAACAATATATCGGCATCACAGAATTTTCGCCGTCAGCCGACGTCTATTCGCTCGCGGCAACGCTGCTCTTCTGCCTCACCGGCCAGACTCCACCGAAATCCAATGAGATCAACGCCTCGGTGATCGGCTCCCTGCTTCCCGCTTCGACGCCTAAATCGGTGCGCCGCACCATAATCAAGGCCATGTCCATGCGCATAGCCGACCGCTATGCCGATGCCTCACAGCTCTATGAAGCGCTGACAGGCCGCAAGTTGCATTACTCTTCCCTCTCGGCCGAAACCGGTGACGACAAAAATGCCGGACACCATTCGCCGGCCGACGATGAAGAAACCGAGCTGAGCGCCTCATTGAAGACGGCCGGCGGCAATGCCGTCGACGATATCGCTACGGTCATAACCCTCCACGACGATGACGAGACCGAAATAGATCGCGGCCGGAGCGGCGGAAAGGAAAAATCCTCTTCGCATAGCGACCGGAAAGACAGACGCAAAATCGAAAAAGACAAGAACGACCACTCCGGCGGCTCTCATCAAGCCGTTCCCGACGGCAGTGCCGGCCGGATGCATAAAGCCCTCACGATCACCATTATCCTGATTGTATCTATAGCCATCGGAGCCGGTGTATGGTATTGTTTCTTTCACGGCAACGGCATCCCGGATTCGATAAAAACCGACGCCGAGCGCTACGTGCAGCTCGAGTATGAAGTCGACGAAACCTTCAGCAATCGTGAATACGATCCGGAAGCCTACGACGAAACCGTTAAGGAATTTGAAGAATTCAAAGAAGAAATATCAACGCGCTACAATACGCCACGGTTGAAAAATGAATTCGAAAGTGCCTGTCGCAAAGAACGCAATCAATAGCGGTCGGCCGGTTTCCGCTTCTTTCTCTCAAAAATGCCTCCGCTTAGCCGGTGGCAAATAATAATCGGCAACGAAAATCCGTTATTCTGACATGAAAAAATCCATTCTCACAGCAGTGATACTTCTGTCGGTGGCTATCCTTTCGGGATGCCGCGGGCCCAAGCTCGCCACAGCCGACGCACAGATGGCTCGCGGCGAATATTACGATGCTTCGGTCACCTACCGCAAGATCTACAACAATCTCAAACGCGACGAACGCTCCAAGCGCGGCGAAGTGGCGTTCAAAATGGCCGAAGCCCATCGCAAGCTCAATCAGTTTGCCCGCGCATCGGCAGCCTATCAGAACGCCATACGCTACGGATATCCCGAGCCGGCGGCTCAGCTCTATCTTGCCCAGATGCTCCAGGCCGACGGCAAATATGCTCAGGCCGTGCGCGCCTATGAAGAATATCTCATGCAGGTGCCCGGATCCCCGGAAGCCAACGCCGGCCTCGAAGGCTCGCGCCTCGCTCTCAACCTGAAGGAACACCCCACACGCTACGTGGTGCGCAACGCCCGACAGTTCAACTCGCGCCGCTCCGATTTCGCCCCGATGTTCAACGGCGACATCCTCTACTACACCACAACCAACGAAAAAGTAAAGGGCACCAACCGCAGCGAGATCACCGGCATGAAGAAAAGCGACATCTGGATGGTCACGAAAAACGAACAGGGCCAGTGGATGCGTCCCGAGCCGGTGGAAGGCGAGCTAAACTCCGACCTCGACGAAGGCATCGTCTCGTTCACTCCCGACGGCAACATGATGTATCTCACCAAAGCCCGCCGTTCGCCCAACTCCAACACCGCCGTCGAGATCTTCACATCGACACGCAGCGACGCGCAGTGGAGCGCTCCGGTGAAGCTGGAGATCACCAACGACACCATATCGAGCTTCGGCCACCCCGCTGTCAGTCCTTCGGGTGAATATCTCTATTTCTCCAGCGACATGCCCGGCACCGGAGGCAAAGACATCTGGCGCATCAACCTCAACGAGCGTCAGGGTTCGCTCGAGAATCTCGGCGAAGAGATCAACACCGAAGGCAATGAGGAATTCCCCTATGTCTATTCCGACAGCATCCTCTATTTTGCCAGCGACGGACATCCCGGTCTCGGCGGCCTCGACATTTTCCGCGCCGACCTCCAGCCCGACGGCCACTGGAAAGTGACAAACATGGGCACACCGATAAACTCGTCCGGCGACGATTTCGGCATCACGTTCGACCGCTCCGCGAAAATTCCTATGGGCTTCATCAGCTCCAATCGCGGCGACGCACGCGGCTACGACCACCTCTACTCTTTTGAGCTGCCCGACCTGAAAATCGAACTTAACGGCTGGGTGACCGACCACGATGAAGAGCCCATCAACGGCGCCGTGGTGCGCATCGTAGGCACCGACGGCTCCAACCAGCGCACAGCCACACGCGCCGACGGCTACTACAGCTTCCCCCTGCAGCGCGGCGTCAGCTATGCCATGCTCGCCGGTGCCCGCGGTTATCTCAACGCACGTCAGGAATTCTCCACCGACACCCTTGAGCAGGACGCCGAATATGGCATCGATTTCATGCTCGCCTCCCTCTCGAAGCCCAACATCGTCGAAAACATATTCTACGATTTCGACCGGGCCACGCTCCGCCCCGAATCGAAGCAGGCGCTTGACCAGCTGGCCACCCTCCTGAAGGACAACCCCAACATCACCATCGAGATGACATCACACACCGACCGACACGGCTCCGATGAATACAACATCGACCTCTCTCACCGCCGCGCCAAATCGGTTGTCGACTATCTCATCGCAGCCGGAATCTCGCCCGACCGTCTGCAATATCAGGGCTACGGCAAGACCAGGCCCAAGACCGTCACCAAACGTGTGGCACGCCTCTATCCGCAGTTTAAGGAGGGCGACGTGCTCACCGAAGAGTTCATCCTCGCGCTTCCCGACGAGGCCGACCGAGATGCAGCCGATCAGGTGAACCGGCGCACCGAATTCAACGTCCTTTCCGTCGACTATAAAATGTACTGACACATTTTATATATAAATAAACGGCATCGAAAAACAAACGGCATCATGGATTTCCGGACAATAGCCGACATTAACCCCTCGCCGTGGCGGATCAGCCACCGCTCAGTCATCCTTGCGCTCGGATCCTGCTTTGCCGAAAACATCGGCTCCCGACTGCGCGACCGTCTGTTCAACATTTCGGTCAACCCCACGGGCACCCTCTACAATCCCGCAAGCATCCGGCAATGTGTGGAGCGCATCGCCGACGGCCGCCATTTCGAACCGCGCGATATCTTCCAGCACGACGGCCTCTGGCACTGCTTCGAATGCCACTCGCGGCTTTCTGAGACCGATGGCCGACACATGCTCGACACGCTCAACGGCATTATCGACGCCGCTCACCGCCGGCTGAAATGCACCGACACCATTCTCCTCACTTTCGGCACGGCATGGGTCTACGAGACGACCGCCGACGCTGCAATCGTGGCCAACTGCCACAAATTGCCCGCCCTCCGCTTCACGCGCCGCCGCCTGAGCATCAGCGAGTGTGTCAGCCACATCGAAGCCGCCATCCGCGCCATCCGCCTCGTCGCTCCCGACGCCAAGATCCTGCTCACGGTAAGCCCCGTGCGCCACATTGCCGACGGGCTCCATGGCAACCAGCTCAGCAAGTCGACGCTGCTTTTAGCTGTCGACCAAGTGGTTAAGTCGTCAGATCATACCGACTATTTCCCCTCCTACGAGCTCCTCATCGACGACCTCCGCGACTATCGCTTCTGCGCCGCCGACATGATGCACCCCTCGGAAACGGCATCCGACTACGTGTTTGAGCGCTTCGCCTCAGCATTCTTCTCAGCCGCGACGCTCGCATTGGCCGCCCGATGCGCCAAAATCACCCGCCGGCTGCGCCACCGCCAGCTCACGGCCGACGACTCTGCCATGCAGCGTTTTCAGGACGAAACAAGCCTTCAACTCGACAAATTATTGGCCGAAGCCCCTTATCTGGCCGAGGCCATCGACAATATAACACAAAAATAATGTCACAGATCACTACACAGCAAATCCGTCGATTACTCAATCTCGAACCGGGCGCTTCCGACCACACCATTAGCGTGTTGCTCACCGACAGCCGCTCGCTCACCTACCCCGACGAATCGCTTTTCTTCGCTATCTCCACCGCCACCAACGACGGCCACCGCTACATACGTGAACTCTACGAAAAGGGTGTACGCTCGTTTGTTGTCAGCTACATACCAGAATCGATGAAGGCCTTCACCGATGCCGAATTCATCGTCACCCCCGACGTCACGAAAGCACTCCAGGCCATAGCCCGCGAACACCGCCGTCAGTTTGCCGGCAAAGTAATCGGCATCACAGGCAGCCGCGGCAAAACGACAGTCAAGGAATGGCTCTATCAGCTGCTCGCCGACCGCTACCACATAGTCCGCAGCCCGCGCAGCTTCAACTCGCAGATCGGTGTGCCACTCTCGCTGTGGGAGATAAACCACGACACAGAACTCGCTATCATCGAAGCCGGTGTGTCGCAGCGCGGCGAGATGGCCTCGCTCAAATCCATGATCGCTCCCGAAATCGGCATCATCACCAACATCAACAACGAGCATGCCGACGGCTTCCGCTCCATCGAGCAGAAATGCGACGAGAAGGTGAGCCTAATGCGCGACTGCAAATGCCTGATCTATTGCAGCGACGACGAGATGATCACCCGTTCGGTAAGGCGCACATGCCACCCCGACATCGAGCTCAACTGGTCGCACACCGACGTCGACGCCCCCATCTTCGTCTCCTCCACCGAAGCCAAAGGCAACACCACGGTCATCACCTACAACTATCTCCACGAGACAGCGCAGATCACCGTGCCCTTCACTGCCAGCGCCGACATCCAGAATGTCATCCACTGTCTGGCCCTGATGCTCTATCTCGGCTGCTCTTCAGCGGAGATAGCTCTGAAAATGGCGCATCTCACCCCGGTGGGCACACGCCTCAACGTGATTGAGGGCGTCAACAACTGCATGCTCATCTACGATTCCTACACTTCCGATCTCCACTCGCTCACGCCCGCCATCGACTTCATGGCCCGCCGCGCCACCGGCTCACGCACGTCCACACTCATTCTCAGCGATGTGATGCACGAGAGCATGCCGCCGGCTCGCCTCTACCAGGCAGTGGCAAATCTGCTGCGTCACAGCCATATCGACCGTGTGATCGGCATCGGCGAGGAGTTCATGAACAATTCGCGCTATTTCGACGCTTCCGCCTCGTTCTATCCCGACACCGCCTCGTTCATGGCGGCCGTTTCGCCCGGCGACTTCGACAGCGAGCTCATCCTCATCAAGGGCGCGCCGCAATTCCATTTCGAGCAGATAGCCGACATGCTTGAGGCACGCCAGCACGAAACGGTGCTCGACGTCAACCTCGACGCCATAGTGCACAATTTCAACATCTTCCGCTCGATGGTGCGCCCCACCACAGGCATTGTCTGCATGGTCAAAGCCTCAGGCTACGGCGCCGGATCCTACGAGCTGGCCAAGACCCTGCAGTCGCAGGGAGCCGCCTATCTGGCTGTGGCCGTGCTCGACGAGGGCGTCGACCTGCGCCGCGCCGGCATCACCATGCCTATCATGGTGCTAAACCCCAAAGTGGTCAACTACCGCACACTCTTCGCCTACAATCTCGAGCCTGAGATTTTCAGCCTCGACATCCTCAACGAGATAATACGCGAAGGTGAGAAATATGGCATCACCGACTATCCCGTCCACATAAAGCTCGACACCGGCATGCACCGTCTCGGATTCCTTGAAAAAGATCTTCCGGAGGTGATCGAGACACTTCAGAATCAGAAGGTAATACGCCCGGCATCCGTATTCAGCCACCTCGCCGCAGCCGACTGTCCCGAGATGGACGACTACACCCTCAGCCAGTTTGAGCTTTTCGACCGCTGCTGCGACAAGCTGCAGAGCGGTTTCCGCTACCACATCATGCGGCATATCCTAAACTCCACCGGCATCAGCCGTTTCCCGCAGCATCAGCACGACCTGGTGCGCCTCGGCATCTGTCTCTACGGCATCCCCACGATGAACGACGGCTCGCAGGGCGACCTCCAGCAGGTGTCGTCGCTCACCACCACCATCATCTCCATTAAAGGATGGCCGGCCGGCACCACCATCGGCTACTCGCGCCGCGGCGTCTGCCACCGCGACTCGAAAATCGCCACCATCCCCGTGGGATATGCCGACGGCATCAACCGCCATCTCGGCAACGGCGGAATGCGCGTCCTCATCAACGGCGTCCGCTGCCCGTCGATAGGCAATGTGTGCATGGATGCGTGCATGATCGACGTTACCGATGTGCCCGACTGCAAGGTTGGCGACCGCGTGGAGATTTTCGGCCCCAACATTCCTGTCACTGAGATAGCCGAAACGCTCGACACCATCCCCTACGAAGTGCTCACCTCCGTCTCATCCCGCGTAAAGCGTGTCTACTACCGCGAATAATCGCAACAACGTCGCCGGCACGGTTCACACAGCATATAGACCACACAAGTCTATGCCTTTTGCAACGAGAGTGCTACGATTCTTGATAAAAGCGCTTTACTTGACACCACCTATATTATCGAACCGCCAATTATACTGAAAGCCGGATGCGCAAACCACGCATCCGGCTTTCAATTTTATGATATTTAGTATATTAGCGCAGACGGTCGTAGCTGCGGAGCAGTTTCTGGTCATGGCGAATGCTGCGATATGCGGCGAAGAGAGCCACGAGCGTGCCGACGAGAAGAAGTCCGCCGCCACCCCACTCTGGAGTTACCTTGGCCTGTACGCCTTCTATCTCTACCGGAGTGACCATAATATACACCACCACGAGCATCACTGCCACAACTATGAGAGCCGAGAGTGCGACAAGCGATTTCTGCAGCGGCAGTTTTTTGAAACACAGAATGGCTATGAGCATCAGCAGTATGCCTATAACCGAAGGCACAAGCAGTGCTATGATTTTACCGGCTTCCAAGGGATTAAGCTTATCGGCCGACACAGGGAGGCTGACGTCCCAGAATCCGAATGGCACGAACAGGAACACGACCATTACGGCAACAGCCATCAGAAGATACAATGTTTGCAGACGTTGAATTACCATAATATAAAGTTGAATATTGACATTTGAATTTTGATTATCTCTACAAAGATAAACAATCATTAGCCACAAAATGTAATATTCGTCCCCAATATTTTTCTTAATTTTGCATTTGACTCACAAAAACCAGCCATTATGACCAACCACAGCCCCTTATATTGATCAGTAACGACGATGGCATCGATGCTCCGGGATTGCGCTATCTTGTTGAACAAGCAGCCCCGCTGGGCCATGTCATCGTGTCGGCTCCTGATTCGGCTCAGTCGGGCAAGGCATCGGCCATCACAGTCGACGAACCGCTGCACATCCACCGTCACGACGACTATTGCGGTGCCGAGATGTATTCCGTCAGCGGCACGCCGGTCGACTGCATCAAGCTCGCGCTGCATGCCATAGTGCCACGCAAGCCCGACATCATGCTCTCAGGCATCAACCATGGCTCCAACTCAGGCAATTCGGTCATCTATTCCGGCACCATGGGATCCGTGATGGAGGCATGCATGGCCGGCATCGATGCTGTCGGCTTCTCACTCCTACACCATTCGTGGGCCGCCGACTTCAGCGGTTGCGCCGAAACGGTGCAGACTATTGTCAGTCACGTCATCCGCCACGGCTTGCCCGACGATGTATGCCTCAACGTCAACATCCCCGCGCGCTGCACCCCCAAAGGGATAAAAGTGGTGGAAGCCTCACGCGGCCACTGGACGGAGGAATACCGCGACTACACGGCCCCCAACGGAAGCAAATTCTACATGCTCACCGGCGAATATATCGACGAGGATCCCGACAACGCCGCTACCGACAACTACTGGCTCAAGCGGGAATATGTGTCGGTGGTCCCCGTGCGGCCCGACCAGACATGCACCGAAGCTATTCCCGGCATTCGTGAAATGCTTGAAAAATAAGAGCTTGTTTAATAATAAATGTTACCGTCAGGGGCGCATAGCTTGAGACGGATTTCGACATATGACGAAGGAGTGTACTTGATGTACACGACTGAGGAGCAGGGCGAAAAGCGGCCAAGATATGCGATACAATTGTAATCGGATATTATTAAATCGGGCTAAAATCAGTCTGTTGCTTTTCAAATTAAATATTAACATATGTCAATTATCAGAAAGAATACCATCACTACGGCCATTCGTCGACATATTTCCGCCTGCTCTTCGGTCGTTATGCACCGCATAACTCCCTCATCACAAGCAAAAATCTGCTCGATGACTGACCGCCCTGACGGCAACATTTATTATTAAACAAGCTCTAAAGCAAAAAAATCACTAACTTTGCACCCGTAAGTTCACAGCAATCACCTTTCAGAAGATCAAAGACAATGGCACAGAAACCATCGATACCCAAAGGGACACGCGATTTCGGACCCCTTGAAATGGCCCGCCGCAACTATATATTCGACACCATACGCACGGCCATGCGGCTCTACGGCTACAGCCCCATCGAGACGCCCGCGATGGAAAATCTCACCACCCTTATGGGCAAATACGGCGAAGAGGGCGACAAGCTGCTCTTCAAGATCCTCAACTCCGGCGACTATCTCCGCGGCGTTGATCCCGCGCTTTTATCCGACGGCGGCGATTATGTGAAACTCACCCCGCGCATTGCCGAGAAAGGTCTGCGCTACGACCTCACCGTGCCGTTTGCCCGCTTCGTTGTGCAGCACCGCAACGAGCTGCAGATGCCGTTCAAGCGCTATCAGATTCAGCCCGTGTGGCGTGCCGACCGTCCGCAGAAAGGACGCTACCGCGAATTTTACCAGTGCGACGCCGACGTTGTCGGTTCCGACTCGCTCATCAACGAGATCGAGCTCCTGCAGCTCATCGACGACGTGTTCACCCGCCTCGGAATCCGCATCACCATAAAGCTCAACAACCGTAAGGTGCTGTCGGGAATCGCCGAACTGATCGGCGCTCCCGAAAAAATCATCGACATCACCGTAGCCATCGACAAGATCGACAAGATCGGAATAGATGCCGTCAACGAGGAGCTCCTCGAGCGCGGCATTACGCCTGAGGCCGTCGAGATGCTACGACCCATCATAACCATGGATGGAACGACCGACGAACGTCTCAACCGCCTCAGCGAAGTGCTTGCCACCAGCGAGACCGGCATGAAAGGCGTTGCTGAGTTGCGTGAAGTGATCGCCGGTGTCAATGCGCTCGGACTGAATGCCGAGCTCGAACTCGACGTTTCACTCGCCCGTGGCCTCAACTACTACACCGGCACCATCATCGAAGTGAAAGCCCGCGACGTGGCCATCGGCAGCATCACCGGCGGCGGCCGCTACGACAACCTCACCGGCGTGTTCGGCATGCCCGGACTCTCAGGCGTGGGCATCTCATTCGGCGCCGACCGCATCTACGACGTGCTCAACGCCCTCGACCTCTACCCCAAAGATGCAACGACCGGCACCCAGCTGATGTTCACCAACTTCGGCCCCGCCGAAGCCACAGCCTCCATGAAAATGCTCAAGGAGGTGCGCGCCGCCGGAATCCGTGCCGAAATCTATCCCGATGCCGCCAAGATGAAAAAGCAGATGGGCCGCGCCGACGCACTCGCCATCCCCTACGTGGCGATCGTGGGCGAATCGGAGCTATCACACAACAAGCTCACCCTTAAGAACATGACCACCGGCGAACAGAAACTGCTCACTGTCTCGGAGGCGATTGCCGAGATCCTCGGATGATTCAGTCAGAGCCGTCTCTATAATATCAGTTAAGGCAAAACGTCAAAAATCATTGCAATTTGTGTTAAATCCGCATCATTCCTTTGCAATTGTAAAAATTAACATTAACTTTGCCATCAATATGACACGATTTTATGCATACCGTTATTATGGATTTTATTTCTACGGAATAAAACCGGGTGCCCGCGTGTCATGATGATCGCACAATCTGAAACCATTGATAATGCAGAATCCCGGACTCACATAAGCCCGGGATTCACTTTTTAAACCGTAAACAAGCTATCGGAGATTACAATACGACGAAATGAAACGATTAGTGACCATACAAGGTATCGAAGGATGCT
>OHEJ01000622.1_pt1 | contig 12489 bp, 9 predicted proteins | sample 1567261 | NCBI WGS metagenome assembly OHEJ01 (sample SAMEA3879550, study PRJEB24766) | human gut metagenome | biome: human-associated habitat; feature: feces | place: USA | collected 1985/1987 | reverse complement strand
TCGGAACATCAAACTGAACACTCTACCTATTAAATAGCGGTAGGCTTGATTGTCCCCGCTACTGTTTTGAACTGAACTCAGTAACAGTATGACAAAACTGACAACCGGGCAAAATCCTCGCATCCGAGTGGCGTTGCTCACGCTTGCCGTCTCACCAGTCCGTGGGTCGGAATGTGCCGTGAGCTGGAATTATATTACCCGAATGAGCCGATATGTAGACCTGACTGTGATTTATCCAAAATATCAGCAAGAAGTAGAACAATGGCTTGCCGACAATCCGCTTCAGGGAGTGAAATTCATCAATGTTCCGATCGGTGAACTTCCGCCTGAGAGAGGAATAAAACAAGACCTCGCCGACTACCGCAACGTCAAGCAGTGGCATCGCGACGTATTCCCGCTACTCCAGCGCCTGGTGGCGGAAAAAAGCATAGATTTGATCCACTTGCTTAATCCTATCGGTTTTAAACAGCCCGGAAAAGCATGGAAAATAAAAGATGTTCCCTATGTTTGGGGGCCTATTATGTGTGTCGAGAACCGTCCTTTCAGGCTATACAAGGCCTATCCGTGGCGAAACAAAATAAAAACCACATTGCGCAGGGTGATCCACAACGCCTATTTCATACTCTCTCCTTGGGTACGCCGTGCCATTCGTAATAGCGACGTCATTTTCACTGCCACGCCAAACGGTGTAGGACTTCTGCGTCGATGGCACGGTGTGAAAGCTCAATATCTTCCGGAAAACGGAATTGTTGAGACTGAAACATCGGAACCGGTTACGAAATCCGCCGATGAGCCGCTACGGCTCATTTGGGTCGGCCGCGTTGATGATCCCAACAAAGCACTTGTCATAACTCTCGACGCCCTTTTAAAAACGAAGTCACGCCAATGGCATCTCGACGTGGTTGGAAAAGGAGACATAAGCCCTGAAAAACGCCGCAAGTTTACCGATATTTTGCCTCAGATCACATTCCATGGCGCAATTTCACGCTCCGATGTTCAGAAGATTTTCAAAGCAGCACATCTTCATATTATTTCTTCGATGGGTGAAGCCACCACGACCGTACTTTGGGAGGCGATGGCTAAAGGAATTCCTACAATGACGCTCGACCACTGCGGCATGGCCGGCGTAGTGTGCGAACGCTGCGGCATTAAAATTCCCATTGACTGGTATGACCGTGTCACACAGTTCATGGCCGAAAATATCGACGACTTGATTTTGCACCCCGAACGCATCAACGCCTTGTCGAAAGGCGCTCTTGAATGTTCCAAAAAATGGATGTGGGACAACCGCGTGAAAACGTTCCTTGAAACTTATAACCGTCTGACAGCCCAATACGCTTCGAAATGACCATGCAGTCGTCAACACCGCCATCGCGCAGCAAGAAATTCGTAAAGGACCTTGGCCTTTATGCCATAGGCAATTTAGGGTCAAAACTGATCACATTTCTGCTCGTACCGTTCTACACTCACTACATAACCAACACTGCCGATTATGGTTATTATGAGCTGGCCATGACGATTTCTTTCTGCTTCGTCCCGATTCTGTGCTTCCAGATGACCGACGGCGGATTCCGCTTCCTGATTGAGACAAAAGATATCGACCGTCACCGTGCGATTGTCAGCTTCATCACCCGCACCTTGATCACCAACATCCTGATCACAACCCTGTTAGCCATCATTTTCAACATTTTTCATCCGGTCAAGTTCCTTCCCTACATTCTGGCCTACGGCATCAGCCAGACCATCTATGAGGTTTCGGTGCAGGTGACGCGCGGGCTTGGCAAAACAAAAACGTTCGTGGCAGCCGGCATAATGAATGCCTTTTTCACAGCACTGCTGAGCATCATACTGTTGGCCGGCGTCGGCATGGGGATCGACGGTATATTCATCGCCGCCATCGCCGCGAAAGTCATCACGTTGTTTTTCATCGACCTGCGGATAAAGCTATTCAAAATCTATATACGCAACCGGTTCATCGTCAAATCGGTAAGCAAGCAGTTGCTTACATATAGCCTGCCGCTCATCCCCGTGGCTCTCTGCTGGTGGTTCATCACCGCCAACAATCAGTTTTTCATCGAGCGCTATCTCGGCCTGACCGAAAACGGCTACTACGGACTCGTTTGCCGTTTTACAGGCATCCTCTATGTTTTAAGCAACATCTTCTATCAGACCTGGCAGCAGAATGCAATCGAGCAATACAACAGCCCCGACCGAAACAACTTCTTTTCCTCCGTTTTCAACAACTATCTCTACCTCCTCTGCCTGCTGGTTTCCGTTTTCCCTTTTGCGCTCCGCCTCAACTACAGCTGGCTTGTCGGCGCAGAATATCAGACGAGCAGCCAGTATCTGTTTCTCAACTCCATCTATGTGATGATCTTCGCGCTGGCTGCCTTCTTTGAAATCGGGTATCAGTGCGCCAAACGCACAGCGAGGATTCTCCCGAGCCTTTTTATGGCCATCGCAATAAGCATCCTGAGCAACATCTTGCTGACACGTAATTTCGGCATCAACGGAGCCATCCTTTCAAGCATCCTCACCTATTCGGCACTTCTGATTTACCGCGCCGCCGACACCCGCAAATTCATCCGCATCCGCTTTGCCGCCAAAAGCATCTGGCCCCTCATGATAATGATTTTTGCCGGAATAGGCTATCATCTTTTCGACGGCATTATTTTCGACAGCGTGGTAAGCATTTCACTGTTAGCCCTTTTCATCATCGCAGCTCCGGCCCAAATAAAATCGGCTGTAATAAAACGATTCATTGCGCGTCACTTTCGGAAAGAATCACAATAATAGGCCTCATGGTTACGTTAAAATAATTATGGAACGAGAACTACATAGTGACATTGCAGCCGTTGTAGTGACCTACAACCGAAGCAAAGACCTGATGATATGCATTGACGCCCTGCTCAATCAGACAAAAACGCCTGATGAGATAATCATTGTCAACAATCAGTCGCCCGACGATACCGAGCAGCGCCTTTCCGAAGCCGGACTGGTTGATCTCACCAATTATAAGGAAACTGAATTCGGCAAAGAGTCAACCCTTGAATATCCCGACAACGGCAAGCCCGTCAAAATCACCTATCTCCTAAAAAAAGAAAACGACGGCGGTGCCGGCGGCTTCTATGCAGGCATGAAAACGGCTTTCGACAAAGGCTATGAATGGATTCTGCTGATGGATGACGACGGGCGTCCCGATAAAGACGAGATCCGCGAACTCTTCAATGTCGCCGGCAAGCATGGATTCCTTTACAGCAATGCGCTCGTGATAAACCGCGACAATCCGTCGGTACTGGCATTTAACCTCTTCTCTACTCCGATTGAAACAGCCTACTACGACTCCATCGAATATCTGCCCGACTGCGGCAGCCCGTTCAACGGCACATTCATCAACAGGAAGCTGATTGAAAAAATAGGCTTCATAAAAAAAGAGATGTTTATATGGGGCGACGAAGCCGAATACACCGCACGTGCAAAAGAAGCCGGTCACCCCATAACCACGATATGCTCCGCCCGACATTTTCATCCCAAAACGGGCAAAAGCCAGAATATGATTCCGTTCGTCAGCCGCTGGGGCATTCTGCCTCCCGCCACAAAACGGGCACGAATATTTTACCGCAACCAGTGTTATATCTTCACTCGCTATAACCAGCGCGGCAATTTGAGAAAATTCGCCACTCGCAACATCCTCGGTGCGTTCCTCAACCTGCAATGGAAATATATCCCCGGAATGATAAAAGCCATTCGTACAGGCATAAAAGGCGATTTCTCAAAAAACCTGTATTAAACTCAAGATTGTTTATACTAAACCCAACCCTTTCACGTTATTTAAGAAATCAATCGTCACATGAAATCTGCTTCAATCATCATAGCCCTTGCTGCAACAATCGCTTTCTCATCTTGCAAGACCAAACATGACCTCGCTTATTTTGAGGATATCAAAGATTCACAAGCCGGCACTCTGGCCACTCCGCAACACACCAACAAGCTCGAGCCGGAAAACGAGCTGATCATCACCGTCACCTCATCAGTGCCTCAGGCTTCGGCCATGTTCAACCTCCCCTACACAAACGTAGCGGGACGCGGTACCACCGAGACCACCACTTCGCCTCAGATCAAGACCTACGAAATTGACAATAAAGGCGATATCGACTTTCCCGTGCTCGGCACCATCCATGTGGCAGGCATGACCACCTACGAGCTGAAGGACTATCTCGAGAAGCGAATCAGCGAATATGTCAAGGATCCGACTGTCAGCGTGACCATGAGAGGTTATAGCATCACCGTGATCGGCGAAGTCGGCTCTCCTCGCACAATTATCACTTCAGCCGACCGTTACAGCATACTAAACGCGCTCGGCGACTGCGGCGACCTCACGGATTATGCCAAACGTGACAACATCATGGTGATGCGTCGCACCGCCGACGGACAGATCGAATACGGCCGCCTCAACCTTCGCAGTTCCGACATAACCAAATCGCCGTACTTCTGGTTGCAGAACAACGATGTTGTGGTCGTAGAGCCCAATGAAATCAAACAAGACAACTCTAAATACAATCAGAACAGTGCCTACAAACTTTCGGTCGTTTCAACAATCGTAGGTATTTCGGCAAGTATAATCTCACTCGTTATTGCATTGACCATAAAATAATCAACAGTTGTCTTGATGCTTAGGCTCGACCGCATAACCGTCTATCTCATCATTGCCGGATTCATAACCATGATTCCGGCAGTGCAATATCTTACATCGATCGACGAATTCTTATCTGAATTGTTTCTCGTCGTAGGTGTTTTTGATTGCATTGCAAACAACAGATGGAAAGACTACACGTTTTTGTGGACACTGCTGGGGCTGATGATTTTCTATTTCATCTACAGCTTCACTTTCGTTCATTTCAACACTCCGCGAGCCATCGTTTTCGATTTCATAGTCGAATTAAAGCCATATGTGCCGGTTGCCGTTATCCTTGCAATCAAGCCGAAATTCAACGACATCGACCGTAAATTCATAAAAGGCATCGCGCTTTTCAATTCGGTATTATTGGCCATAGCTCTGGTATTAGGCGATACCGTCACCGCCGCAATAGTGTTCCACCCCACCTATTCAGGCATCATCATTCTGATCTCCGCCCTTTTCTACCTCTATTGCTGCATCGACGAAAACGGAGAGGTAAGCCACCGCGACCTGCGCCTCGTCTTTATCATCATATCAAGCGGGCTGCTGTGTCTACGCGCCAAATACTACGGCATCTACATATTCGTGGTTTTCTTCTTCTTCCTCTATAAGCCAGGCATCATGAGGCATTTCAATCTGAAGCACGCCATCGGTCTTATTGCGCTATTCATCATTGTCTTAGCCGTTTCTTGGCATAAAATACAATATTACTTCATCATGGGCGAAAACGAGACTTTCGATCCGACACAGATCGAATCGTTTGCACGCCCGGTATTGTATATTACCGGATTTCAAATCCTTTTCGACTATTTTCCCTTCGGAACCGGACTCGCTTCGTTTGCCACAGCCGGCTCTGCGCTTGATTATTCTAACGTCTACTATGAATATGGCATAGACAAGGTTCATGGCCTTGCGCCTAATCTCGATTTCAATTTTATTTGCGACACCTTTTTCCCGGTATTGGCTCAGTTTGGAGTAGTCGGAGTCATTTTGTTCACTTATTTCTGGGTCTGGATTTATGAATACCTTCGCATCATGATACGCCGCAATGCCTCCCGCTACAGATATGAATTCATTATCGGATCGATAATAATTCTGTTTATCATGATAGAAAGCATCGCATCCGCCACTCTGACAGGCAACTGCGGATTTGTCGTGATGATATTGCTGGGGCTTGTGTGCATACCCGGAATCCGATTAAAGCAACAGAAAAATGATATCGCCGAAACTTCTTACGGCATCCCTATAAAAATAGGCCAATCCATCAGATCAAAAAAAATAAAAATATAAGATATGCAACAGCAAGAAAGTAAGATTGACATGCGTCGGTTTCTGAGAGCCATCCGACAATGCAAATGGGTTCTTTTGGCTATTATTGTCCTTTTCACCGCTGCAGGCTGCTGGATCGGCTTCCGCGGCCTTCCGAAATACGACATTCAGGGCCAGATGCTTATCGGTGAGATAGGCTATGATTCCGACAACAAAGGCGGCGGCATAGCCCAGATGATGAAGACATTCTCCGTGGGCGGCTTCTCGGCCTCGACAGTCGACAACGAAATTCTCATTCTCGACAGCTACGATGTAATGCTCCGCACCGTGCGCACTCTCGGCCTCAACCGCACGTATATAGGCAAGGATCGCGAAGGCGATAAAGTGATGCTCTATAAAGACACACCTGTAAAGGTGGAGGCTCCTGTTGAGTATTTCGACTCGCTTAAAGTTTCATTCAACCTTAAGATCACACTTGCCGACGATGGTAAAGCCGACATCGTAGCATCAGAAGGCTTTTTCAACTCCACCATCAAGGAAGTCAAGGCCGTAACTCTGCCTTACATGCTTGAAACTTGCTACGGGTCCCTGCAGATAATGCCGACCGGCCTCCTGAAATCATCGCCCTTCCGTAAGATTAGCGTCAGCATAACAAGCAATGAACTGGCTGCACGAGCACTGCATAAGACCCTTGATGTCGAAGTTGCAACAAAATTGTCGGACATCATCAACGTTGATCTCAGCTATGCCAACTCCGAACTCGGCAAAGCGATTGTCAACGGCGTGATGACCGAATACAACGCCAAACGCCTCGACCGCCTGCATGAAGCGTCAAAAGCATCTATCAAGTACTACGACGAGCGAATCGCCGAGACATTCAAGATTCTTCAGGAGGAAGAGAAAAAGGTGTCGGACTATCAGCGCGACAACGAGCTGATGGGCATCGACTCGGAGCTTGATCTCCTTGTCAACGAGGCTGTCAGCACCAAAACGACCATTCAGACTGCCAATTACAATATCGCCTACTATGAGACGATACTCGACATACTGCGCAACAAGCTCGACGACGACGTGGTCATCCCGCAGATGGAATCGCTCAACGACCCCAACATCGGAGCTTTCAACGGTGCCATCCAGGCTCGCCGCGAGCTGCGCCGTTCGGCCACCGAGGACAACGAGGCGCTCCGCATCCTCAACGAAAAGATCGAGGAGCTGCGCAACCTCATCATCGAGAACTCCACAAAAATGATCGCCAAAGCGAGAGCCGACATGCAGCATCAGCAGAATTTGGCATCCACCGCTAAGGGTCGTCTCGATGAATATCCCGACTACCAGCTCGAATTCACCAACCTGCTGCGCGACAAGGAGTATCAGAACCAATTGTATCAATATCTCGTGAGTCAGCGTGAGAATTCCGTGCTACAGCTCTATTCAACGACCAACATCGGTTTCGTGTTCCAGGAAGCCTACGTAGTCAAGCAAGCCGGCCTGCTGAAAAAGCTTCTGGTTCCGGCAATCATGTTTGTGCTGGCCATTATATGCTGCGTAGCTCTCACCATAATGATTATGCTCTATTCGCGGAAGGTGAAGGATCCGATGGACTTGGCGTTCATGGGCATCGATGACAATGCGGTGAAATACTGCGGCGACAGCGAGGATATGCGGCGCATGCGCACGCTCATCACGGCCGACCCCGCGCGACGGCTGCTCTTCTTCGCGCCGTTAGGCGACACGGCTTCGCTCGGCCAGACCTTCGCCGACTCGCTCACGGCTATCGGCCGCTCGGTGGAACTGATCAACGGCCTGCCCGACAACAACGCGGTGCTGACACCCGACACGGCCGACCGCATCAAGACTGCCCTCTCGACAAACGATTTCGTCATGGTCACCGTGCCCGAGCCTGACGATGTGTGCGACGTGGAAAACCTCGTCGACGCCGACAATGCCGCTCTCCTCGTCACCCTCCCCGCCGGCAAGATCAAACGCAAGAGCCTCAAGCAGACGCTCCGCGGACAGACCGCCGACAAGGTGTTCACCATCATCGACGGACGTAAATGATCCTGATCCTTCACGACACCCCCGAAGGCTATCCCTTTGTGGCAGAGCGCATGACGATGCCCTGCCGCAAAGTGTATTCGCCCCAGAAAAACCGCAAATATTTCACGTGGCTGGCCGGCGCATGGAAAGCCATGCGCCAGAGCCGAAAGGGTGACGTGATCGTTAGCCTCTACGACTTCCAGGGCATCCTGTGCCTGCTAATCGGCTATCTGACATTCCGCCGCCGTCACATCCTCGGCATCAACCTGTTGCTCAAGGACAAGCCCACGGCCAAAAACCGCCTCGCAAGCACCCTCTACCGTCATGCCGTCAGGTCGCCGTGGTTTCACACCACTGTAACATCAAAGGCCTATCAGCAGTGGTTCAACCGTAAGCTCGGACTGGATATAGACTATCCGCTGCTGCGCGACGTCTACTACGATTCCTATGAGCCCGACCCCGCCATGCTCCGCGAGTGCGACGGTTCGGTGTTCTGCGGCGGACGCAACTCGCGCGACTGGGAGATGATGGTTACGCTGGCGCGCATCATGCCCGAACGCCATTTCTGCTTCATCATGCCCGACGACCGTTACAGCGAATTCGAACATAAGATGCCCGAAAACGTCGAAGCGCTCCACGAAGTGCCGATGGACACATTCGTCGACCGCATGAGCCGCGCCTCCGTGATCTGCATGCCCGTGACTACCGATGCACCCGCCGGGCTCATCACCATGTTTCAGGCCGCCGGCTACAAGAAGCCCATCATATCCACCTACACCGTCACCACGAGTGAATATCTCACTCCCGACCGCGGCTATCTCCTGCCGTCGAACGATGCCGAACTATGGGCCTCGACAATCCGCGACATCTTCGACGATCCCGGCGCGGCATTGAAGAAAGCCTGCGAGTTTCACCGGTTCGTCACCGGCGAATGCAACGAGGCCGCCTATGTGAGCCGGATCGAGGAAATCATCAGAGGATTCGTGCCATAGGCTGTCGCCTTCATCGCACACCGGCATGACGAACGCGACTGACCGCATCCGGCCGACACGCCGTTCATCTATATTTTTAGGCTATTCGTCTATTAAACCCACTAAATAATTACAGTATTTTAACATTGCAGTCCATCAGCGCCCTGCAAAATTGCATTTTCTAACAATTATATTTATCTTTGCATAAGTTTCGAAATTAAAATGTTATGAAAAATATAGTACAAGGAAGCCTGATCACAACATTTCGCTGCAACGCGAAGTGCAACATGTGCAACATCTGGAAATTCCCGACTAAGCCCGATGAAGAGATCGACGCTGAATACTACAAGAAACTCCCTGCCGGCCTGCGCATAAACATCACCGGCGGCGAAGCGACTATCAGAAAAGACATCGACAAGATTTTTGAGATCCTGTATCCCAAAGCATCACTGCTCGAGCTCTCGACCAACGGCTACAACACCGAAAAGATCGTTGAGATCGCCAACAAATACCCCAACATCCTCATCCGCGTCAGCGTCGAGGGCCTCCCGAAAATCAACGATTCGAAACGCGGCCTGGTCAACGGCTTCGACCACGCCCTCCGCACCATTCTCGAGCTCAAAAAGACGAAATGCAAAAACATCGGTTTCTCGGTGGTCATCTCGCCCGACAACTATAAAGACCTCGTGCACCTCTATGAGCTGTGCGCCGCCCTCGGCGTCGAGCTCGGCAACTCGACGGTCCACAACTCATGGTATTTCCACAAGGACGACAACCAGATCGTCAGTGAGGACGCCCTCGCCCAGCACGAGCTATTCGTCAAAGCCCTCCTCACTTCGAAACGCCGCGGGCTGAAAAACCGTCTGAAGGACTACGGCCGCGCATTCTTCAACCGCTCGATCCACCGCCGTCTGCGCGGCGACGAAAGCGGCTACCGCCCCGCTTGCGGCGCCCTCACCGACTTCTTCTTCATCGACCCCTGGGGCAACGTCTCGCCCTGCAACGGCTCGGGCGAAGAATGGATCATCGGCAACATCAAGGAGCAGTCGTTTGAAGAGATCATGGCATCCGACAAGGCCAAAAAGGCGCTCGAAATGGTCAAGAACTGCAAGCGCAACTGCGCTTTCATCGTCACCGAACGCCACGACATGAAACGCCGCCCCTGGATCCCCATCAAGTGGATCATAAAAAACAAATGGCGCATCAGCCGCGGCAAAGACATCTGCTGGGATTAACCGACTCTAAATGCCGAAAAACGGAAGAAAAAAGCTGGCTGTAATCGGTATTCGCGGCTTCCCCGGCGTTCAGGGAGGCGTCGAGAGCCATTGCCTGCAGCTCATCCCGCGTCTGGCGGAAAAATACGACTGCACCGTCTACCGCCGCAAGCCCTACCTCACCGAGGCCTCCTCGATGCCCGACGCCCCTCGGGGCCTCCGGTTCGTCGACCTCCCCTCGACGCGCATCAGCGGCTTCGAATCCGTCTGGCACACCTTCATCAGCTGCCTCCATCTGATGCTTCACCGCGTCGACGTGGTCAACATCCACAACATCGGGCCCGGCATGTTCGCCCCCCTCATCCGCCTCATGGGCATGAAGGTGGTACTCACCTACCACAGCCCCAACTATGAGCACGCCAAATGGGGCCGGGTCTCGCGCATGATCCTCCGCCTGAGCGAGAAGATAGCGCTTGGATGCTCCAACCGCATCATCTTCGTCAGCCCTCTCCAGCGCGCCAAATATTCCGGGAAGGTCCTGGCCAAATCGTCGGCCATCGCCAACGGCATCAACCCCTTCACGCCCGGCACATCGACCGCATTCCTCGAGAAGCACGGTCTCACCCCCGGCAAATACATCCTCGCCGTAGGGCGCCTCACGCCCGAAAAAGGCTTCGACACACTGATTCAGGCCGTCAACGAAGCCTCTCACGATGACATAAAACTCGCCATAGCAGGAGCCGCCGACCACAACCCGGCCTATCTCGACAAGCTCAAAAGCCTCGACACGAAAGGCCGCACCGTGTTTACCGGCTACACCACCGGCGACGACCTCACCCAGCTCTACACCAACGCCGCCCTCTACGTCCTCTCCTCCCACAACGAAGGCTTCCCGATGGTGCTCCTCGAAGCCATGAGCCACGGCTTGCGGATTGTGAGCACCGACATCCCCGCGGCCCACATCATCGAGCTACCGCCGGAGAATTACTGCGCCCGCCGACATGGCCGATGCCATCGACCGCGTGCTCGACGCCGGCTCCACCCCCGTCTACGACCTCAGCGCCTACGACTGGGATGCGATTGCGCGGCAGACGGCCGACGTCTACGATTCGCTCTTCCGCCGTCGGAATCCCTCCTGAAACGCCAACCCCGAGTGCTTGCTACCTCGTTAAAAACAAGAACAATGAAACCCGCCGAAACACCCGCCAAAACCACCTTCTCACCGACATTCCTCCTGCTGGCAGTGCTCTTCTGCACCTGTCTGATCGTCTCCAACCTCATGGAGATCAAAACCATCTCCATCGGCCCGCTGCAGCTCACGGCCGGCGTGATCGTGTTCCCCATATCATATATAATAAGCGACTGCATCGTGGAGATCTACGGCTTCCGCCGCGCCCGCTTCGTCATCTGGCTCGGATTCTCGATGAACCTGCTGGTGAGCCTGCTGCTGCAGATATGCGTCTGGCTCCCGGGCGACGCCCAGTGGCACGGCCAGGAAGCCATAGCGCTCGTGTTCGGCGCCGCCCCCCGCATTTTCGCCGCCAGCTTCGCCGCCTTCCTATGCGGCTCGATGGTCAACGCCTACGTCATGGCCCGCATGAAAGCCGGCCGCGAAGGCACCCGCGGCTTCTCAGCCCGCGCCATCGTCTCTACCCTCTGGGGCGAGGGCGTCGACTCCTGCATCTTCTTCCCCGTGGCCTTCGCCGGCGTCCTCCCATGGAGCGTCATCATCTCGCTAATCATCACCCAGGCACTGCTGAAGACCCTCTACGAAATCATCATACTTCCCGTGACGCTGCGAGTGGTCAAGCGGCTCCGCGCCATCGAAGGCTCCGATGCCTTCCTCCATCAGTTTGAATCGAAATAACCGACAATGGATCTCACCGACATAACAACCGTCTGGGTCGATCTCGACGACACCCTCATCGACTTCACCACCAATTCCCACTCAGCGCTCATCAAGATGTGGCACGACGAGCCCATACTGCAGCGCCTCTTCGCCTCGCCCGAGCTATGGGCCGAGCGCTACGAGGACCACAACCTGACGCTCTGGGCGCAATACAACGTCGGCCGCATCACCCGCGACTATCTGCGCCACCAGCGCTTCTACCTCCCGCTCTCCGAAGCCGGAGCCTCCGAAGCCGAGGCCGACACCACGGCGCGACGCTTCGACACCCTCTACCTCGACTATCTCGCCCGCGAGAAAGCCCTCATGCCCGGCGCCATGGACCTCCTGAAATATCTCCGCTCACGCGGCATGCGCATCGGCTGCCTCTCCAACGGCTTCAAAGAAGTGCAATACCGCAAGATACGCGCCGCC
>OHEJ01000606.1_pt1 | contig 12735 bp, 10 predicted proteins | sample 1567261 | NCBI WGS metagenome assembly OHEJ01 (sample SAMEA3879550, study PRJEB24766) | human gut metagenome | biome: human-associated habitat; feature: feces | place: USA | collected 1985/1987 | reverse complement strand
ACGCAGAGCATCTCCTCCGACTGGTCGATGCCGATCATATCGTAGCCCGCCTGCGTGAGCATCAGGGTCAGCTCTCCTGTCCCGCAGCCCAGGTCTGCGAGGATGCCGTCATGGATACCGTGGGCTTCCAGCTCTTTTTTGATGTGGGCATACAGGGCCTCGTAGTCGGCCTCGCCGTTGAACTCATCGTAAAAATAAGCAAATTCGTTGTAAGCCATTGCGTTACTCCGCGTCCTCTGCGTTTGCCTCGTACTCGGCGGCGACGGCTGCGTTCAGCACAGCCTGCAGCTCCGGGATGCCGTAGCCGCTCTCGCCGCTGGTCAGCACCACCTTCTGGCAGCCGTAGGGCAGGCAGAGCTTCTCGAACTCCTCCTGCGTCTGGGCCAGCTGGCTCTTCTTGAGCTTGTCGGCCTTGGTCAGGGCCACGACGAAGGGGATGTTGTGGTAGTGGAGATAATGCAGCATCTGGATGTCGTCGGCGCTGGGGGCGTGACGGCAGTCGATGAGCTGGACCAGCAGGGTGTGGTGGCGCTGAGCCTCGAAGTAGCTGTTGATGAGGTCGTCCCAGCGCTCACGGTCGGCGTTGCTCACCTTGGCATAGCCGTAGCCGGGCAGGTCCACGAAGTAGCAGTCATCCACCGCGTAGAAGTTGATGGTAGCCGTCTTGCCCGGCGTGCTGGACACACGGGCGAGATTCTTGCGGTTGCAGAGCTTATTGATGAGGCTGGATTTGCCCACGTTGGAGCGGCCGGAGAAGCTCAGCTCCGGGCGGTCGCTCTCGGGCAGCTGGCTGGAAATGCCGTAGCTTGCAATGAAATCCGCTTTGTTATAGTTCATAGCTTCGCTCCTTTCGTCTCAGCAGACCGCGCCCGGCTGCGGCTTTTCAGTCGTCTGCGGCAGGGCCGCAGCCTCAGCGGGCTTTACCTTCCTGGTGCGGGGGTGGCCCGCAGACACCGTCTTGGGCTTGAGGAGGGCTGCGGCGAGGACCTGCGACAGGTTGGACATGGGCAGGAACTCGATGTTCTTCTTGACCTCGTCGTCCACCTCGTACAGATCGGACAGGTTGTCCTTCGGGATGAGGACGGTCTTCATCCCCTCGCGGTAAGCGGCCATGCTCTTCTCGCGGAGGCCGCCGATGGGAAGCACATTGCCGTGGAGGGTGATCTCGCCGGTCATGGCCACATCGCCCCGCACCGGGATGCCGGACAGGCAGGAGATGAGGGCCGTGGTCAGGGTGACGCCGGCAGAGGGGCCGTCTTTGGGGACTGCACCCTCCGGGGCATGGATGTGCAGGTCGCACTTCTTAAGGCGCTCGGAGTCGATGCCGTACTCTGCGGCATGGACGCGTGCATAGGTGATGGCCAGCTGGGCGCTCTCTTTCATCACGTCGCCCAGAGAACCGGTGACGGTGATCTTGCCGCTGCCGTTGTCGATGACCTGCACCTCGATGGGCAGGGTCTCGCCGCCGATGCTGGTCCATGCCAGACCGTTGGCGATGCCGATGGCGTTGGTGCGGTTGAGGAACTCGGGCTTGACCATGCGGGGTCCCAGCAGCTTTTCGAGGCTGGTGCCGGTGACGGAGACATTCTCCGCCTCGCCGGAAGCAATTTTCCGGGCGCACTTGCGCAGGACGCTGGTGATGGTGCGCTCCAGATTGCGGACGCCGGCCTCGCGGGTGTAGCCGTCGATGATACCGTAGAGGGCGCTCTGGGAGAAGGTGACCTTGCCGGTCAGGCCGCAGGCATCCAGCTGCTTGGGGACCAGATGCTTCCGGGCGATGTTGTACTTTTCCACCCGGGTGTAGCTGGGCAGCTCGATGACGTCCATGCGGTCGCGCAGCGGGCCGGGGATGGCGCTGAGGTCGTTGGCCGTGGTGATGAAGAGCACATGGCTCAAATCAAACGGCATATCGATGAAATGGTCGTTGAAGGTGCTGTTCTGCTCGGGGTCGAGGGCTTCCAGCAGAGCGGCCGCCGGGTCGCCCCGGAAGTCGCCTGCCAGCTTGTCGATCTCGTCCAGAAGCATCAGGGGGTTCGAGCTCTTGGCAGAGATCATGGCGTTGATGATCTTGCCGGGCATCGCGCCGATGTAGGTGCGGCGGTGGCCGCGGATCTCGGCCTCATCCCGCACGCCGCCGAGGCTGATGCGGACATACTTGCGGTTCAGGCTCTCGGCGATGGAGCGGGCGATGCTGGTCTTGCCGACACCCGGAGGGCCGACGAGGCAGATGATCTGGCCCTTCACGTCGGGGGCCAGCTTGCGGACGGCCAGCACCTCGAGGATGCGGTCCTTGACCTTCTTCAGGCCGTAGTGGTCCCGGTCCAGCACGCGCTGGGCCTTGGCGATGTCCAGATCGTCCTCGGTGAAGGTGTTCCAGGGCAGGTCGAGGCAGGTGTCCAGATAGGTGCGGATGACCGTGCCTTCCTGATTGCTGCTCTGCATTTTGGAGAGGCGGTCCACCTCTTTGAGAAGCTTCTTTTCCCGGTCCTCGTCCAGATGGAGGGCTGTGATCTTCCGGCGGTACTCCTCGGCCTCGGCGGTGGTATCGTCGTCCTCGCCCAGCTCCTCGCTGATCATATGGAGCTGCTCGTGGAGGTAGTAGTCGCGCTGGTTCTTGTCCATCGCCTCGTCTACCTTCTGGGCGATTTCCTTATCGATCTCGAGCATCCGGCGCTCCCGGTGCATCTTCTCGATGAGCAGATGCAGACGGCCCATCAGGGTGCCTTCGTCCAGAATGGCCTGCTTATCCTCGAAGCGGAACAGGAGGTTGGCCGGGATGTACTCGGACAGGAAAGCGGCGTCGGTGCTGGTGGTGATGGCAAACACCACGTCCTTGCCGATGTGGGGGTTCAGAGCCAGCAGGTCGTCAAAGCTCTTTTTGACGTTGCGGACGAGGACGTCCGCCTCCGGCAGTTCCTCGGGCTTCGCCATCTTGACCGGGGCCGGGCGGACGGTGGCCAGCAGGAAGCTGCCGTCGTCCTCCATCTCGGAGAGTTTGGCGCGGTATTTGCCTTCGACCAGGATGCGGACGAGGTCGTCCGACACCCGCATCACCTGCTTGACCTCGGCCACGACGCCGTAAGTATAGAGGTCGGCGGCCTTGGGGTCTTCGACCTTCATCTCTTTCTGTGCCACGAGGAAGACGTCAGAGTTGTTGCTGACGGCCCACTCTACGGCGGCGATGCTCTTCTCGCGGCCCACCTCGAAGTGGAGCAGATTGTTGGGGAAGACCACCAGCCCGCGCAGGGCGATGGCCGGAAGGTGGAGGACGCTCCGCTCCACCTTGACCGTAACTTTTTCAGACATAGTACAAAACCTCCCAGCCGTCCCTCGGATGCGAGTCATCCATAAGGGCGGCTTTTTTGTAGGGTCATATCAAATCTATCATTTTATTATAGCGAAAAATGTTTGCAGATGCAACTGTTCAGCGCTTTTCCCGGGTGTTGTAGCCCAGTCTGCCCAGTGCGGGCAGGATGGCCCGGAGGGTCAGCGACGTGAGGGCGCCCATGACAAGGCCCAGCACCAGCATCACCGGCGCATAGTACAGCGACATGGCCGAGGACAGGATGAGCCCCGCGCCAAACAGCTGGCCGATGTTGTGGGACAGTGCGCCGCAGACCGACAGGATGAACCATGTGGGCCGGAACGGGAGCTTATAGTAGAGCACCCACATCACCAGCAGGGACAGCAGTCCGCCGCAGAGCGAGAGGAAGCCTGCCGTCCAGCCGGAGACGAGGAAGACGAACAGCGCCTTGAGCAGGTCGAGATAGAGCGCCTGCCGCGCCCCCATGAAGAACAGTGCATACATCACCACGATATTCGCAAGGCCCAGCTTCATGCCCGGCGCAAGGCCCGGGATGACCAGTGTGCCTTCGATGAAGGAAAGAGCCATCGCCAGCGCGAACAGCAGGCCGGAAAGTGCGATCTCGTGTGTTTTCTTTGGGTCATGGTTTCGGTTTGCCATCGGCTCTCCCCCTTTGCTGCATCGGTCATTCTTCGCCGCCGGCGGTCTGCTCGTACTGCTCCTGCTCTTCGACAGCGGCTTCCCATGCGGCGAAAAGCTCGTCCTGATGGAAGCGCAGGTCGCTGAGCTCGTCGCTCTTTTCCCGCAAAAGCTGGGGGTCGTTGTAGACTTCCGGCGAGTTTATCTCGTTTTCCAGCTCCACTTCGCGGGCGCCGCAGGCTTCCATCTCGTCCTCGCAGGCTTTGATCTTTGCGCGCAGCTCGGCCCGGCGGCGGCGCTGCTCTTTGCCGTAGCCCGCCTTGGCGGGTTCGCTGCTCTTCTCGGCCACGGGGGCGGGAGCGGCGCGGCCCATCAGGGCGTCATAGCTGGGGTAGATGACCGCCTTGCCGTCCTCGAGGTAGAGGATGGGGCAGGCCAGACTGTTCATCAGGTGGCGGTCATGGGTGACGAGGAGCAGCGTGCCAGTGTAGGCCATCAGCGCCTCGGTCAGGTTCTCGCGGGTGTAGATGTCCAGATGGTTGGTAGGCTCGTCCAGGAACAGCAGGTTCGGGCGTTCCAGCACGATCTCTGCAAAGCGCAGTCGGGCCAGCTCGCCGCCGGACAGGGCCTCGCAGGGCTTGAATACCGTCTCGCCCCGGAAGCCCAGCTTTGCCAGATGGCTGCGGACTTCCAGCTCGGTCATCCGGGGGTACTTGTTCCAGATGACGTCGATGACGCGGCCCGCGCCGATGCGGTTCTGCTGCTGGGCGAAGATGCTGGGCCGTGCGCCGGTGCCAAGGCGCACCATGCCGCCGGAGGGGCGGCGCTTGCCGTCCAGCACCTGCATCAGGGTGGATTTGCCTGCGCCGTTGGGGCCGGCGATGATGAGCCGCTGGCCGCGGCAGACCGTATAGGTGAAGGGCTCCAGCAGGGTGCGGTCGCCGATCTTAATGGTCAGGTTCTTGAGCAGCACCAGCTCATTCCACGGCTCCACGTCGTATTCGAAGCGGAACTTGAGCTGGTTGGTCTCGTCCTGAGGGGCCTCGGTGATCTCCAGCTTTTCCAGCTGCCTGCGGCGGCTCTGGGCCATCTTGGTGGTGGAGGCGCGGACGAGGTTGCGGTCGATGTAGTCCTGTAATTTTTCGGCCAGCGCCATGTCGGCGTCGTGCTGCTTCTGGCGCAGGGCGTCGGCGGCTTCCTTCTGGGGCAGATAGGCCGAGAAGTTGCCCTTATAGGTGGTCATGGTCTGGAACGAGACTTCCCAGATCCTGGTACAGACGTTGTCGAGGAAATAGCGGTCGTGGCTGACCACCAGAACGGCACCGGAGTAGCCCTTGAGGTAGTTTTCCAGCCACTCCATGGTGGCGAAGTCCAGATGGTTCGTGGGCTCGTCCAGAATGAGGACGTCCGGCTTCTCGAGGAGGAGCTTGGCCAGACGGAGACGGGTCAGCTCACCGCCGGAGAGGACGCCCACATTCTTGCTCCAGGTATCCTGCGCAAAGCCCATGCCGGACAGCACCTTCTTGATGTTGACGTCCATGTTGTAGCCGTCGGCGGCGTCGATGATGTTCTGCAGTTCGTCGTGCTTTTCGAGAAGGGCGGCGTCGTCGGGAGAGGCCGCCATCTTCTTTTCCAAGATCTGCATCTGGGCCATGGCGTCCAGCACAGGGGCGAAGGAAGAGCGCATCTCCCCGTAAATATCCAGCGTGACATCGAGCTTTGCGTTCTGCTCCAGATAGCCCAGCGTCACGCCGTGGGTCACGCTGAACTCGCCGTCATAGTCGGTGTAGACGCCGGTCAGAATTTTGAGCAGGGTCGTCTTGCCTGCGCCGTTCTGGCCCACGATGCCGATGCGGTCTTCTTTTTCCACGCTGGCGCTCACGTCGTGCAGGACGACTTTCTCGCCAAAGCTCTTTCCGAGTTTTTCCAAATGAATCAGCATATCGTTCTTCCGTGTTCTTTTCCAGTAGGGTGGATAGGGACATTCCCGCCGTTACAGCTGATGACGGCGGTGCTTGAGGCCGAGGTTCGCCAGCTCTTCCGGCTCCATCACCAGCGGGTAGAGCTCTTCCAGCGAGGCGATCTCGTAGGTGGGGCTCACCTTGCCCGGGTTCTCGGCGTGGCCGGGGTTGAACCAGCAGGTGTCGAGGCCCGCGTTCACGCCGCCCTGAATATCGCTGGTGAGGCTGTCGCCCACCACCAGGACGTGCTCCCGGTTCTCCACGCCCAGAGCGCGGAGGGCGGAGTCGAAGATGCGGCGGCTGGGCTTCTCGCTGTCCAGCTTCTCGGAGACGAAGACGTCCTCAAGGTAGGCCCCGATGCCGGATTCTGCCACCCGGCGGCTCTGCACCTTTTCGAAGCCGTTGGTCACGATGGCCAGCGTCGCCACCTCGGAAAGCTCCCCGAGGACGTCCAGCACATTGGGGGTCATCAGGTCGGGGTGGGAGGACAGGTGGTCGAGGTAGCAGCGGTTCATTTCCACGCCGTCACCGGCTGCGTTGATGGCCTTGAGGAAGCGGGTGAAGCGCTCCCCCATCAGCTTGTCGCGGCGTATCTGGCCCTTTTCCAGCTGACGCCACAGCTCCGAGTTGATGTCCCGGTAGGTCTGCACCGTCCCGGCGTCCGGCTCGATGCCGTATTCCACCAGCGTCTCAGCCAGCGCCTTGTTCTCGGCGGCGTCAAAGTCCAGAAGCGTATTGTCTGCATCGAAGAGGATGCAATAATATTTTGCCATGTTTCTTTCCCTTCTCTATCATTTTTCGAGCCGCCTGCCGCCTTGAGCGGGCGCGGCTGCGATGCGGTTTGAGAACAGCGAGAAGCCAGCCCCGCCCGGCAGAGCTGGCTTCTCGTATTTTTATCATTCCAACGTCATTTCATAGGCTTCGTCGTCGGACTGGTCCGGCAGGTTCCCGCTGCACTTACAGCGCGACGTGCAGGCGCACTCTTTTGCGATGCACTTTGCCATCTGCTCCTCCGTCACGCCGTTCTCGACGTTTTCCCAATCCATGTCGTAGTAGTCCACGCTGCCGTCGGTCACATCTTCTGCGCCGGGCAGGCCGAGGACTCGCATTTCTTCACGGAACATCCGCTCGCCTCCTCTCGGCTCAGCCTATGCGGCTGCACAGAGGAAGGTGCGGGGCATCATTCTGCCTTGCTTTCGGCTTCCTTGCTGGCGGAGGCTTCCGACTTGCTTTCGGCCTTGGATTCTGCTTCGCTCTCTGCCTTGGACTCAGCTTTGCTCTCAGTCTTGGATTCTGCCTTAGACTCGGCCTTGCTTTCGGACTCCGACTCTGCCTTGGAGCTGCCAGACGACGAACTGCTGGTGCTGTGGGAAGAGCTGCCCGAACTTGCAGAGGAAGAGGATGTACTGCCGGAAGAACCGGCATGGGACGAGGACGAACTGCTGGTGGAGCCGGACTCGCTGGTCACACCGCTGCCGATGGTGATGGTCAGGGTATTGCTGCTCACCTTGCAGTCGTTGTAGGTGACGACGGCGTGGATCTTATAAGAAGCGTTGGCCATGGAGCTGTCCACCACCACAGTGATGCTGGACTTGCCGGCGGCCTGCGCGACCTCCTGACCGTTGGCGTACCAGCGCAGGTTCTCGGTCTTGGCGTACTTGCCGCTCAAGGCAGCCTTGAAGGTGTAGGAGCTGCCCACAGCGCCCTTGCCCTCGCTGGTGATGTGGACGGAGGCCGTGCCGAAGACTGCCGTGACGTCCAGATTCTGCTTGAAGTCGGTGTCGGTGCGGGTCTTGCTGGTGAGGCCGTCGCTCCACTTGACAAAGACATGGCCCTCCGCCGGGACAGCGGTCACGGTGATGGATTTGTCGGGGTCGGTGACGGTGTAGGTCACAGAGCTGTTGCCGGTGTCATTGCCGACGCTCAGAGTGCCGCCGCCGTTCTTGTCCACACGGTAGTGGGCCTCGTACTTTTTGTCCTCGCTGGTGCTCTCGCTTGAAGAGCTCTCCGAGCTGCTGGCGCTCTCGGCCTGACTCTCGCTGGAGCTGACAGCCTCCGAGCTGGGAGCGGCCACGGCGGAGCTGGGGTTGGAGACATACTCCATGGTGCGGGTGGGGATGTTGTTGGTGTCGGGGCGGCGGTCCTCGGTCTGCAGGGCGTGGGTGCGGAGATAGTTCAGCACTGCCTTGAGGCCGGCGCTCTTGAGGTGGATGTCGCCGCTGGTGTAGTAGTCCGCGATGCCGTAGCCGTCGCTGCCCTTGAGGGCCTCGGCGGAGTTGAGGAAGCGGACGCCCAGCTGCTCGCACAGATCCAGAAGGGCCATGTTGAAGTCGTCGATCTTGGCCTGGTCCATGTGGGGGTAGTTGGAGTGGTCAGCCGGGACCGGCGGCACCGTGTTGACGATGATGTCGGTGTAGGGGTAGCTCTGCTGGATGGCCTGGATGAGAGCCGTGTAGTGGGCGATGAAGTCCGAGACTTCCATCCCGGTGTCGTTGGTGCCGAAGGTCATGACCACACGGCGGGGCTTCATCATGGCCACCGCCTGAGGGATGGTGTAATGGTTGGAATCCTTCTTAAAGGTAACGATGCCCTCGTTGAGCGCGACCTGGGTGCCGATGCCCTCTTTGGCGCAGAACTGCTGCAGGGAGATGAGGCCGTTGTTATAGAGGCGGACGGTGTTGGAATCGCCCAGAAAAAGGGTGTCGTTCAGATAGTCCGTGCCGGCGTCGGCGGTCTCCGTCAGCAGAGCGGTGGAGGCGTTGTCGATCTGGTAGTGGCTCGACAGGTCTTCGCCGGAGGTGGGGTCTGCCACAGACTCCGAGACGGAGGGGGCAGGCTCCTCGCCGCCCTTTTTGAGGAGGGTGGTGGTGATGCCGAAGGTCAGCAGCACCGCCAGCACGCAGAGGATGCAGACCAGAACGGCCCGATGCTGCATGGGAGTCATGGTTTCGTTTTGTTGTTGTTTTTTTCGACTCATAGATTCAGTCCCTCTCGTTTCAGGAATGGGAAGGCTCGTCCGCCGGGCGGAGAGCCCAGTCCGTCAGCTCTTTGCAGTCAGCGGCCATGAAGACCGGCGCAAAGGGGGCGACCTCTTCCCTGCCGCCGTAGCCGTAGAGCACAGCGGCGGCGTCCAGGCCGCAGTTCACAGCGCCCTGCATATCGTCCCGGCGGTCGCCCACCATCAGCACCCGCTTGCCCTGCATGACGGGCTGGGCGAGGACGTGGCGGATGACGTCGGTCTTGTTGTCGCGGCTCTCATCCATGGACGCACCGCCCACGAAGGAGAAGTAAGGCGCAAGGCCCTGCTCCTCGAGGATGGGCCTCACAACGTCGGTGGGCTTGCAGGTGGCCGTGCAGAGGGTCAGGCCCGCAGCCTTGAGACGGCCCAGCATCTCCACCACGCCGGGGTAGACACCGCCCTCGTGGCAGCCCTTGGCGGCGTAGCTCACGCGGTAGCGCTTCGTGGCCTCCTCGATTTTTGCAGGGTCGGAGAAATGCTCGCCGAAGCTCTTGCGGAGGGGCGGGCCGATGTAGCGGCCAAGGTCGCTCCGGGCGACGTCAACGCCCATGGAGCTGAAAACTTCTTCCAGTGTATTGAGAATGCCGGGGGCGGAATCGATGAGCGTACCGTCCACGTCAAACAGGATCGCATCGTAGTGCAGCAAGGTCAGGTTCCCCTTTCTCTTTGGATAAACATTATATAGTATAGCACAGATTTCGATATTCAGCAATTCCAACAAAACACTTTTCCGACTTTTATACATATTTTTAGGCAGCCCCGCCCCGGAAAGCAAAAACCGCCCACCCATTGCGGGCGGGCAGTCGCATTTTGACATCAGCTCTCGGTGGTGGTGCTGTTCCCCGTCGAGGGGTAGTAGAGGTTGTTGGCGATGAATTCCAGCTTCTCTTTCAGAACCAGCTCAAGGTTTGCCACGGCGTGAACCATGTTGGTGGCGGAGTCGTTGACTTCCAGCAGCTTGCACAGGTCCAGCTCCTCCATGCTGAGGGCGGCTTTCATCTTCTGGGTCTCGGCGCAGAGGATGTGGCTCAGGGCCGACTCCTGCAAAGCGATGCTCTCCATCAGGTCAACGACGGCCTGGTCGAAGGAAACTCTCGGCAGCGCGGGGCAGCCGCAGGAAACGCAGGGGGTGCAGTTGGTGGTATCAGCCATAAGAAGGACCTTCCTTTCTATAATAGGAATAGGGCGCAGTCCATCCTATGTGCCTCGCCGCCCGGATGTCACTCCGGCTTTGCGCTCTTCTGTACCTTCTCGATGGTGTCACGGTAGCCGCCGGAGCCGTACTGGATGCAGCGGTTGATGCGGCTGATGGTGGCGGTGCTGATCTCTACCGCCTTTACGATCTGGTCGTAGGTGCTGCCGCCGAGCAGGAGCTTGGCCGCTTCCAGACGCTGGGCCATATCGGAGATCTCCTTGACCGTGCAGAGGTCTTCGAAGAAGTTGTAGCACTCCTCCCTCGTCTCAAGACTCAGGATCGCGTCGAACAGTGCGTCGGTGGTGGGGTTTCTTCTGGGGTTCTTGTCCGCCATAGCTGCCTCCTTTAGGGCAAAGTGCCGCAGGGTGCGGCACAGGTCTTCTTGTTACTCTGTTACTTTAGCACTTGAAAGTATAAAAGTCAAGTATTCGGTCTTTCTTTCCGGGGGGTTAGCAGATTTCACCTGTGGAGGCATTCAGTTTTATTCATCTCACATCTGAACAAAAATCGCCTAAATTTTCTTAGTTTCTCCCCCGCAAAAATGGCACAGTCTCCTAACTTGCCCAAACTATATTGACAAATTATGAAATCAGGACTAAAGTATACACAATCATTCGGCAAATGCAATGAACAGGACATGACTTTTCGCATTCCCTGCGCTCAGAGAGCCGCCATTCCGGTGCAAGACGGCAGCACAGTGCGATCAGCCCTCACCTGCGAGCAGCCTGTGCGAACCCGCTTGCGGCAGTAGTGCATGGCCGTTCAGCCCACGTTACAGGGCGGCGTATCGGCGGCAGGAACGCCTGTACGCGCAAGCGGCTGCTCCCGAAAGCAGCAAACGAAGTGGTACCGCGGAGAACGACCGGTGCAGATGCACCGTTTGGCCTTCGTCTTCGAGGAAGATGAGATACATTTTTGTGTCTCTATCTTTCATGAGGACGGAGGCTTTTTTCACCCCTCCGGGCCGTTTCGCCTGCCCTGCTTTTGGGCACAGCCGTCCTGCTTCGGCCATTGCCGGTGTGAAAGAAAGGAAAGAGGTATAAAGAAATGAATACGCTGGTCATCGTTTTGATCGCAGCCGTGTGTCTGTTCGGCGCTTATACGCTGTATGGCCGCTGGCTGGCCAACAAGTGGGGCATCGACCCCACCGCCAAGACCCCCGCAGTCGTCCACGAGGATGGCCGTGACTATGTCCCCACCAACGGCTGGACCGTGTTTGCGCACCAGTTCAGCTCCATCGCCGGTGCAGGCCCTGTCACCGGTGCCATCCAGGCTGCTGCTTTCGGCTGGCTGCCTGTCCTGCTGTGGGTGCTGCTGGGCGGCATCTTCTTCGGCGCTGTCACCGACTTCGGCGCTCTGTACGCTTCCGTCAAGAACGACGGCAAGAGCATGGGCATGCTGATCGAGAAGTACATCGGCAAGACCGGCCGCAAGCTGTTCCTGCTGTTCTGCTGGCTGTTCTGCGGCATCGTCATTGCAGCGTTTGCTGACATGGTGGCCGGAACCTTCAATGCCTTCGGCGCCGACGGTGCTCTGGTGGAGGCTGCTCAGACCAACGGCGCTGCCGGTATGGTCTCCATCATGTTCATGGTCTTCGCTGTCGTTTTCGGCCTCATCCAGAAGAAGTTCAACTTCTCCGGCTGGAAAGAGAGCGTCATCAGCATCGTTTTCATCGTGCTGTCCTTCGTCATCGGTGCGAACCTGCCCATCATTCTGGGCAAGGCTGCATGGAGCTACATCACCTTCGTCTACATCTTCTTTGCCGCTGTTCTGCCCATGTGGCTGCTGAAGCAGCCCCGTGACCACATGACCACCTTCATGTTCGTGGCCATGATCGCCGGTGCCGTTGTGGGCCTGCTGGTCGCTCATCCCACCATGAACCTGCCCGTCTTCACCGGTTTCACCAACGAGAAGCTGGGTACCATGTTCCCCATCCTGTTCGTCACCGTGGCCTGCGGTGCTGTCTCCGGCTTCCACAGCCTCGTCTCTTCCGGCACTTCCTCCAAGACCGTCGAGAACGAGAAGGATATGCTGAAGGTCGGCTATGGCGCCATGATCCTCGAGAGCCTGCTGGCTGTTCTGGCTCTCTGCGTCGCCGGTGCTGCTGCCGCTGCTGACGGCACCCCCGCCGCCGGTACTCCCTTCCAGATCTTCAGCCGCGGCGTCGCCGGTTTCTTTGAGATGTTCGGTGTCCCCGCTTATGCCGCTACCGTCTTTATGACCATGTGCGTTTCCGCACTGGCTCTGACCAGTCTGGATGCCGTGGCCCGTATCGGCCGCATGAGCTTCCAGGAGCTGTTCAGCGTGGACGACATGGAGCACGCTGAGGGCTGGCGCAAGCTGCTCTGCAACGTCTACTTCTCCACCTTCATCACTCTGGTGTTCGGCTTCATCCTGACCAAGATCGGCTACGCCAATATCTGGCCCCTGTTCGGTTCTGCAAACCAGCTGCTGAGCGCTCTGGTCCTGTCTACCCTGTGCGTCTTCCTGAAGGTCACCGGCCGCAGCAACAAGATGCTCTTCCCCCCGCTGGTCATCATGCTCTGCGTCACCTTCACCGCTCTGGTGCAGCGTCTCATGGCTATGGTCAAGGCCATCAGCAATGCCGCTGCTGTCA
>OHEJ01000599.1_pt1 | contig 12866 bp, 10 predicted proteins | sample 1567261 | NCBI WGS metagenome assembly OHEJ01 (sample SAMEA3879550, study PRJEB24766) | human gut metagenome | biome: human-associated habitat; feature: feces | place: USA | collected 1985/1987 | reverse complement strand
CCTGAGAGGCTTGCTCCGGAGGCTGTTTGGCATCCAGAAAGAAACGCAGGACTGAAAGAAATGAAAAGCCGCCGTGCGGCAATTTCTGTAAACTTTCTGTGCAAAGCTTGACTTTTTGGGAAAAAGTGCATATAATAAAGACAATAAAAGTGGTAATCAAGCTAGTCATTTGACTCACCAAGAAGAAAACCCCCTCCCGGAGCTGCAACTCCGAAAGGGGGTCTTCTTTTTTAGTGCTTACGGCCCGTGAACCATCCGTCAAGCCACTTGCAGATGTAGTAAGATGCTACATTTGCTGCGACGGACAGCATAAAAGTGGTAATACTAGGCATTTGTCTCACCCCCTTCCCAATAAAATGGGCGGGCAAGGCCGCAAATCAATTATAACACACTTTTCGACAAAAAGATACAGAAAAAGATTCGGTCGCAGCCCTACCTGAGACTTTCCTCGATTTTTCGCGAAAAGCACCAAATAATTAACGCACTGTCGAGAAACACGAGCTTTCAACCCCCCTCAAAACCCCAAAAAAGTATGTACTGTTCCGCTCCTTTCATTTGTGCTATGCTCAATGCATCAAACACAAACGAAAGGAGCTTTTATGCAGAAAAACATGACCGACCGCACCCCGGGCAGCTACGACGACTTCGTGGCCTACCTCGGCACGGTGCGCACCGAAGAGGAGCTGTTCTCCCGGCTGACCTACTGGTTCGCCGGGCAGGACCGCCCCGAGGACGTCCTCAGCCGCTCCGAGCTGGTGGAGGCGAGGGCGAAGGAGCTGGGCTTCTGGCAGGGCCTGACCTTCCGGATGGAGCGCTGGCTGGCCGACGGCAAGAGCGAGCTGGAAGCGGTGGGCCGGGAGGAGTTCCAGAGCCGCATCGCCGAGGACTACGCCGCCTACCGGGAAAAGGCCGACGCGGCCCGGGCGCGCTTCCGGGACCGCCGCCGCGCCGCGCCCTTCAACTTCACCCCCGACTGCCTCGAGAATGTCCCCATCCAGAACGTGAGCTGGCTGGTGGATGGGCTGCTGCCCATGGGAGAGGTGTCGCTTCTGGGTGCCGACGGCGGCACCGGCAAGGGCATCTGGCAGGCCCAGCTCATTGCGTATGTCACGGCGGGCCGGACCTCCGGCTTCTTCCCCCAGCCGCCGGAGAAGACCGGCAGCGTCCTCCTTTTTTCCGGCGAGGACGACCCCGGCAAGGTGCTCAAAGCCCGCCTGACGGCGGCAGGGGCTGATATGAGCCGGGTGATGGTGGTCACCAGCGACGCCTACTTTGCCCGCACCGGCAGCCCGCTCTGCATCCCGGACACGAGCTTTGCAAAGTACGTGGGGAAGGCCGCGCCCGCCCTCGTCATCATCGACCCGCTGCAGAGCTTTCTGCCTGCGGGGGTGGAGATGGCCAGCCGCAACCAGATGCGCAGCGCCCTGCTGCCCCTCAAAGCCCTCTGCGCCAGGCACGGCTGCGCGGCCCTCATCTCGATGCACACCAACAAGCGCGCCAACGTCTCGGGCCGCGCCCGTCTGGCCGACAGCTCCGACATCTGGGACATCGCCCGCAGCGTCCTCATGATGGGCCGCGACAAGAACAGCGAAAAGCTCTACCTCAGCCACGAGAAGAGCAGCTACTCTGCCCCGGCCCGGACGGCCCTGCTCCACATCGAGCAGGCGCAGGTGGAGGGTGTCACGACAGCCGTGGCCGTCTTTGACAGTCGCACCGACAAGAAGGACGCCGACTTCGTGGAGGAGCGCCGCGTCCGCACCGCCCAGACGAAAGAGGATACCGCGCAGGCCATCCTCAACGTGCTGGCCGAGAGCAAGCTGGGGAGTATGCCCAGCACCCAGCTCCGGGCGGAGGTGATGAAGGAGATGGGGTGCAGCGAGAAAACATATAACCGCGCATATAGCGAGCTGGCGAAAAGCGGCGAGATAAAAAAGCAACAGTTCAATCAGAAAAACGGTACTCGAGGCTGGTTCACGTTTCTGGGCTACTGTAGTAAAACAAATGACCAAGTGACCATTTAATAATATATCTACGTTGTATTTTGTCAGTTGGCCAGTATGGCCAAGTGACTATGATTGACCAAGTGAGTCAGTTGGTCAGCCCTGCTCACTTGGTCATCTTGGCCAAGTGAATATTTGAACGTATCAACGATTGAAAAATGTCAGTTGGCCAGATACCCCGCCCCTCTCAGAGCAGCCATATTTCCCGAAACCTGCGTGAATCGCCCCAAAACCTGCGCGAATGGCCGTTGCAGCTGCGGCGGGAGACGGGTTATAATGGACGTATCAAAAACACCACAGTGAACGGAGGATACGACCATGAAACTGAAAAAGCTCCTTGCCCTCGCCCTTGCGGGCGTGCTGATGCTGACCTTGCTCACCGGCTGTTCCGGCGGCGGAAACGGAGAGGACAGGCTCGTCGCGGAGGCCGTCGCCGACATCTTCAAGGGAAACTCCCAAAACGTCGAAGTCTCTTACAGCGTCCCCGCGCTGACCCGCACCATCCGGCCCGCGTTCACCCCGGACTGGTTCCAGAAGACCCCAGAGGGAATCATCTGGCTGGACGAGAACTTCCCCATAGACGCCGGTCAGACGCTGAAAGGCTTCCTGAGAGGCAGCCTGAAAGCCTACGAGCAGAGCAATTACGTGAGCTTTATTGCCTTCGACTCCACCGGGATGAGCGCCCGTGAGCAGGCAGAGAAGTTCTCCAGCGGTGTGCCGTCGGTCGGGGTCTACGATAAAGGTGTGTCGCCCGGGGCTAACACCAAGCTGCGTGTCGGCGTCTGCCATAAGACCGTCGATGGCCGGGAATACTGCTTGGTGGTCGTTGTCCGGGCCCGATGATGCGCTTGTAAACTTTCTGTGCAACGCTTGACTTTTGCGGAGAATGGCATATAATGAAAGTACGAAAGAAAGAATGATGGTTTCCATTGTTCTCACCAAAGCAAAAGAAAACCCCCTCACGGAGTTGCCGCTCCGAAAGGGGGTCTTCTTTATTTAGTGCTTACGGCCAGTGAACCATCCATCAAGCCACTTGCAAATATAGTAAGCTGCTACATTTGCTCCGACAGACAGTACGAAAGAAAGAATACTTTCCATTTTTCTCACCTCCCCTCCCGAATAAATGGGCGGGCAAGGCCGCAAACCAATTATAACATATAATTCGCCAAAAAGATACAGGAATCGATGCCACGAGCCGGACTTCCCTACAGAGGAAAGGCTCTGTCTTAGTACAACCTCTCAGTCTCACTTCGTTCGACAGCTCCCCTAGTAGGGGAGCCTCTGGCGAAGAGGCGAAGCTTTATGGAATGCCAAAGCCTCCCCTCGCTAGGGGAGGTGGCACGCCGCAGGCGTGACGGAGAGGTTTTTGTCCATTGCATACCTCCTTCCCACCCCGCATACACTCTCATCAGAGCAAGGACAGGAAAGGAGCATCACCATGGAGCTGAAAGTGTTCCGGGACGTTCTGCCTGCGGCGGGTGCGGACTGCACCGCCAAGGCGGAGCTGCCCCTCGAGACCGAACTACTGATCTCGGACTATCTGCCGCCGGTGCAGCGCATCGTCAAGTGCTTCGCAAAGCCGGTGGTGCTGCAAAAGCAGCTGGCCCCCGGGCGGCTGACGCTGGAAGGATATTTGCGCTGTACCGTGTATTATCAGGGCGAAGAGGGGGCGGGGCTGTGCCAGACCGAGCAGAAGCTGCCCTTCACCAAGGCCCTCGAGCTGCCCTCTTTCGCGGCCACGGCGTGGACAGCCTGCGTCGAGGGCCAGACCGAATACCTCAACTGCCGGGCCGTCAACCCCCGCCGCATCGAGGTGCGGGGGGCCTACGGGCTGGTGGTGAGCGTCCACGCCCAGCTGTCCACCGAGGTCATCACGGCCCTCAGCGAGGGCGGCATCGAGCAGAAGCCGGTCACGCTGGCAGGGGTGCGGCGGGCCGCCACCCTCGAAAAGCTCGTGACCATCGAGGGGGCGCTGACCTTCCCGAAGCCCCCCGCCGCCATCCTCGACATCACCGGCACCGCCGAGGTGCGGGAGCTGAAGCGGATGCAGGGCAAGGCCGTGGCGAAGGGGGTCTTGCACGTCCTCTGCGGATGGCGGGCCGAAGGGGACGCCGCCCTCCGCAGCCAGACCGCCGACCTGCCCTTCAACCAGATACTGGATGCAGACGGCCTCAGCGAGGACTGCCGCTGCCTCTGCGTGCTGGAGCCGGTGGGCTTTGCGGCGGCGGAAGGGGAGACCACCGAGGACGGCGCGGCCTCCACCACCCTCACGGCCACGGCGATGCTGCGGCTGAGCGGCTGGCGTCCCTACCAGCTCCAATGCGTGGCTGATGCCTTCTCCACCCGCTTCGAGACGACCCTCACGCCCCAGACTCTCGCCACCGAGTCGCTGCACTGCGCGCTGGACGAGACGACGGTGCTGCGGGGCTCCGGCCCTCTGCCCGACGCAGGAGCGCATATTTTAGCCTGCTTCGCGTCCTTCGGGCCGGTGAGCCTGACGCGGCAGGAGGGGAGAGCCGTCCTGACGGCCCGGGCCTTGGTGTCGGCTTTTGCGGAAAACACCCTCGGGGAGATGGAGTGCTACGAAAAGGCGCTGGACTACGCCCTGCCTCTCCCCGCCGACCTGCCCGAGGATGCCGACGCCTACCCCGAGTGCTGGCTGAGCGTTCAGGACCTGCAATGCGCCAGCGCAGGCGGCGCGCTGGATGTGTCCCTCACCGTCCGGACCGAGGGCGCGGTGCTGGCGCGGCAGACGGCCTCTCTCGTGGGGGCGGTGGAGCTGGGCGACCCCCTCGCCCCCGCCGACCCGGAGGTGTCGCTCCGCATCTGCTACGCCCAGCCGGGGGAGGAGCTGTTTGCCATCGCCCGGCGCTACCACGTCTCGCCCGGCCAGATGCTGGCCGCCAACGACCTCCCCGACGGCACCGCCCGCCTCGACGAGGCGCGGAGACTGCTTGTGCCGGGGGTGTGAGCGAAGTTGTAAACTTTCTGCACAGCGCTTGACTTTTGCGGGGGATCGGGTATCCTAAAGTCAGGAATATCAAGGGTCAAGATTGTCACCCCAAAAAGGAAAAACCCCCTCGGAGTCGCTACCTCCAAGGGGGCTTTTCATTTAGTTGAGCTTACGGTCATCGTCGTACCGGTCAAGCCACTTGCAACGGCGACGACCGCCGCCAGTGGCGGAAACAGGGAGGAGCTGTTGGGGCCGCGGCCAGCAGGATGCGAGCGGCAGCGAAGCAGACGCTGGGAGCCGCAACCCGGGCTCCTTTTAGTTACGCAGTGCTTTTTCACGCACTTCCGGTGTAGCTGCTTTCAGAAGATTATAGAGGTCAATAATATCGGTGATTGCCTGCCGGTCCTGCACCGTCCATGTGTAATCAAACTTGCTATAATCCGTTCCCTCGAAACGCATGATAACGGTATCGGCACTCAAAAGGTTTCGCAACCATTCGACTTCACTGTCTTCCATTTCAAAGGTGGCCCATGCAAACCATTTACCAAGCTCTTTGTCGTATCCATAACCGGAGTTATCATAATCGCAAATGTAAGTGTACTTATAATCTCCACCGCGCAGAATGATGTCATCGATATCCAGCTCGGAAGAGCCCATGTAAGTAAAATCTTCCCAGAAAACAATAGTGTTCCCCTTGTCCCAGATATAAAGGTTGGGGCCAATGCCACACGTCTTGCGCTTATCGATGCTGTCATCATGCGGGGTTGTAATCGCCCAGCAGTCTTCTACTGCATCGTAGTTGACATTGCACTTTGCAAGTGCATCCTGAATACCAAGAATCTGCTGTGCTTCTGCCAGCACACCAAAATTGGTGACAGCAGCTTTTCCTGCATCATCCAACTGGTTATAGGCATCCAAAGCGGCCACGATTGCCGCGCGTCTGCTGCGCGTGACAGTACCGATCTGGCTGATCAGCGCTTCTACCTGCTCCGGGGTCACAGCACTATTCTGCTGCGCGAGCACCGCAAAGGGAACGTCCCCGGCGGGGCTGGCGGCCAGCGCGGGCAATGCAGTACCTGTCATCAGAGCGGCCACAAGGCTGCCTGCCACAATAACTTTGCATTTTTCTGTAATTTTCATTCGATGTTCCTCTTTCCTCTGGATTTCAGCTTATAGCTGTTGTAACACAAAATTATAGATACAACAAAGGTGTCAATGCGCGGGCACCGGGTGCAAAATAAGTATACCATAAACTTCGACAAAAAGATACAGGAAGCGATGCCACGAGCCGGACTTTCCTACAGAGAAAAGGCTGCCCTCTGTAGCAAGGCCCGCCCTTTTACGCCATATCGGGCTTTCAGCGTCCAGTAGAAAGTGGCCCGACACGCCAGAGGCTCCCCCTTTGGGGGAGCTGTCACCGAAGGTGACTGAGAGGGCAGCTCCATAAGTACGACTTATTACGAAAATATGAATAAAAACTCGAAAAAGCCCTACCGTTCCCGGTTCCGGTCTGCTATAATTTTCTATGCTTGTTACAAAAACCTGAAGTGAAGTAAAGGAGCCAGGATATGATAAAAAGCGCTGAACTGGAAAATTCGGCATATGAGTTTGAGGCGAAAATGCCGCTGCGCCACGCTGTCCCGCTGGGATTGCAGCACGTGTTCGCCATGTTCGTGGGCAACCTCACCCCGCTGCTCATCATCACCAGCGCCTGCGGCCTCGCGGGCGGTGAGTTCGCAGACCTGCAGGTGAGCCTGCTGCAGAACGCCATGTTCGTGGCGGGCATCGTCACGCTGGTGCAGCTGTACGGCCTCGGCCCTGTGGGCGGCAAAGTGCCGATCATCATGGGTACCAGCTCGGGCTTCCTGGGCGTGTTCAACAGCGTGGCTGCCACCATGGGCGGCGACGTCACGGCCTACGGCGCCATGATGGGCGCATCCATTCTGGGCGGTCTGTTCGAGAGCGTGCTGGGCGTCTTTCTGAAGCCCCTGCGCAAGCTGTTCCCGCCGGTGGTCACCGGCACGGTCGTGCTGTCCATCGGTCTGTCCCTCATCTCCGTGGGCGTCAACTCCTTCGGCGGCGGCAACGCAGCCAAGGACTTCGGCTCGGTGGAGAACCTGCTGCTGGCCGTCTTCGTGCTGGTGGTCATCCTCTTCTTCAAGCACTGGACCAAGGGCTTCCTCAGCTCTTCCTCCATCCTCGTGGGCATCATCGCGGGCTATCTGGCAGCCATCGTCATGGGCTTCGTCCTGCCCACCACCGGCGTCACCGCCGACGGCGTGGAGTTCACCAAAGCATGGGTGCTGAACTGGAACAAGGTCGCTGAGGCCAGCTGGTTTGCCATCCCGAAGCTGGTGCCGGTCAAAATCGTCTTCGACCTCCGCGCCATCCTGCCCGTCATGATCATGTTCATCGTCACCGCCGTGGAGACGGTGGGCGACATCTCCGGCGTCATGGAGGGCGGCATGAGCCGCGAGGCCACCGATAAGGAGCTGAGCGGCGGCATCATCTGCGACGGCCTCGGCTCTACCGTCGCCGCCTGCTTCGGCGTCCTGCCCAACACCTCCTTCAGCCAGAACGTGGGCCTCGTGGCCATGACCAAGGTGGTCAACCGGGGCGCACTGGCCACCGGCGCCATCTTCCTGATGCTCTGCGGCCTCATCCCCAAGCTGGGCGCACTCATCTCCATCATGCCGCAGGCCGTTCTGGGCGGCGCTGCCGTCATGATGTTCTCCTCCATCGTGGTGTCGGGCATCCAGCTCATCACCAAGGAGAAGATGACTCCCCGCACCCTGACCATCGTCTCTGTGGCGCTGGGCGTGGGCTACGGCATGGGCGCAAACGCCAAGATCCTTGCCAACACCCCCCAGTTCGTCCAGCTCATCTGCGGTGAGAGCGGCATCGTGCCTGCTGCCTTCGTGGCCATCCTGCTCAACTGCCTGCTGCCCCGCGATGAGAAGTAAGCGTTGAACCACTGCGGCCTCCCTGTCTTTGCAGGGAGGTCTTTTTGTGCGATGATCTCCCCAGTAGAGGGAAGGAGGACTCTATGGAACTGCAAACTGCCGCCCGCTATCGTCTTCTGGACGAGCTGCGGGGACTTGACCTCATCAGCATGATGCTCTACCACGGGATGTGGGACGTGGTGTTCCTCTTCGGCGTGGCCCAGAAGTGGTACACCGGACGCCCGGGCTTTGTGTGGCAGCAGAGCATCTGCTGGGTCTTCATCCTGCTTTCGGGCTTCTGCCTGCCGCTGGGGCATCATCCGTTCCGGCGGGGAGCCGTCGTCTTCGGGGCAGGGGCGCTGGTCACAGCCGTCACCCTGTTCTTTCTGCCCGAGGACGTGGTGTGGTTCGGGGTGCTGACTCTGCTGGGCTCGTCCATGCTCCTCACCGCCGCGCTGGACCCGCTGCTTCGCCGCGTCCCGCCCGCCGTGGGCGTGGCTGTCAGCGCCCTGCTGTTCTGGGTGACCTACCCCACGATGAACGGCTTCTGGAACCTGCCGGGCGGGCGTCTGGCCCTGCCGCAGGCCCTCTACGCCAGCTACACCACGGCCTATCTGGGCTTTATGCCCAAGAGCTTTTTCTCCACCGACTATTTCCCGCTGCTGCCCTGGCTGTTTCTGTTCTGGGCGGGGTACTTCCTCCACCACCTCGTGGGCCGCGGACGCCTCGCGCCGCTGCGCCGGTCGGTCTGCCCGCCGCTGGGCTGGATGGGCCGTCACTCGCTGGTGCTCTATCTGCTCCATCAGCCGATCATTCTGGGGGTGCTGACGGTGGCGTTCCGGCTGGTGAGAGCGGGGTAAAACTTCTGGAAAAGTTAGCCTCTGCGACCGCTTGACAAAGCAGCGGCGCTGTGGTATCCTATGGATGGTTAGAGAAACCTAACCAAAGAGATGCGTCTGAGCCTGCTTCCGACGCATTTTTATGGAACAAAAAGTTAGAAGCAGCTAACCCAATAAATCAAAAGTGAGGCTGAACATTATGAGCAAAGTAGCAATCGTATTCTGGAGCGCGACCGGCAACACCGAGACCATGGCAAACTGCATCGCGGAGGGTGCAGGCGCTGCCGCCGCCATCGTCCCCTGCGCCGAGATGGACGCAGCAAAGCTGGGCGAGTATGACGTGGTGGCCTTCGGCTGCCCGGCCATGGGCGCTGAGCAGCTGGAGGAGAGCGAGTTCGAGCCGATGTTCGCGGGCCTCGAAGGCTCTCTGAACGGCAAGAAGGTGGCTCTGTTCGGCTCCTACGGCTGGGGCGACGGCCAGTGGATGCGCGACTGGTGCGAGCGCGCCAAAGAGGACGGCGCACAGCTGTTCAGCGACGAGGGCCTCATCTGCAACGAGACGCCCGACGACGACGTTCAGGCTGCCTGCCGCAAGCTGGGCGCTGATCTGGCCAACTGGTAAAAAATAACATCGGCCCATCCTGCATCATCCCGCGTCTTTGGGGCAACCTAGGGACAAAGAGGTGATGAATGAATGGAAAACACAGGTGTCCGCTGTGATGTCTGCGAGTGCCGCCACAACGTGGGGAGCTGCAAGTGTGACTTGCCCGAGATCACGGTGACGGAGCGCTGCACCTGCTCTTCTCAGCAGGTGGACATCCCGCACTACTGCCAGAGCTACGAGAAGAAGTAAGTTCTGCACAGCAAAAAAGACCTCTGCCCGACAGCCTTGCCGGGCAGGGGTCTTTTATCATTTGTGCTTCAGTGGAGGCTGACGCCGAAGGTGGGCAGGCTGCGCAGCAGGGTGCCGACGTTGTGCATCTCGTAGATGCCGAAGCCCAGAGCGCTGGCGGCTACGAGGTTGTCGGCCCGGTCGTCGATGAAGATGCACTCATCGGCCCGGAGATGGTACTTGTCCAGCAGGGCCTGATAGATGCGGGGGTCGGGCTTGTTGATCTTCACTTCGCAGGAGGCCACGCCGCCGTCGAAGAGGCCCTCGAAGTCCCGGTGCATCAGCAGGTCCAGCACGTCCTCGGGGATGTTGCTCAGGTAGTAGACGCAGTAGCCGCGCTGCTTGAGCTGCGCCACCAGCGTCTGCATCCGGCGGCGGGGGCGGAGCATACTCATCCAGTCGTCCAGCACGCCCTCCACCTCGAAGCCCCGGCCCACGGCCTTGGCCCGCTCGAGCATCCGCTCGTTGGCCTCCCGGCGGGTGATGCGGCCCGCGTCCAGCAGCCGCCATTCTCTGCTGCCGAAGGTCAGGTCGTAGACCTCCTCTTCCAGCCCCCGGTTCCCGAACAGGTCGATGAGGTACTTGTGGGGGTCGAAATCCACCATGACGCCGCCGAAGTCGAACACGATATTTTTATACATCGATGATACCTCTTTAAAAAAAGTTGGGATCGCACTGCGCCCAGTATAGCACATCCGGGGCAGTATTTTCCAGCCCTTTTGCATCGTCCGGCCCGCACCGGCATAGGATGGGACTGTAAGGGGGCGGGGGAGATGACCTTTCGGGAGCTGTGCAGCAAGGAAGTCGTCCAGCTGAAGGACGGGGCCTGCCTTGGCCGGGTGGACGATGTGGAGCTGGACGCCGACACGGCCCGCATCGGGAGTTTGCTTCTGCTGGGGCGGCCCCGGCTCTTCGGGCTGCTGGGCCGGGACGAGACCCTGACCATCCCGTGGGCCGACATCGAGCGCATCGGTCTGGACGCCATCCTCGTGCGGACGGACATCCCCGCCCCGCCGCCCTCCCACGGGGGACTGCTGGATAAATTGCATCAGTGGCTGAACGGATGAAAGATTTTCACCCGTTTTTTGTCCGTCAAGACTGGATTTTGGAGGCGGGATGATTATAATAGAGGACTGGGGCGGAGTCTGCCGCCTCAAATAAGCTTCAAATAATAAGAAAAACGCAGAAGTGAAAGGAACTTCTTTATGACACACCATCCGAGTGCTGCGTCCCTCCGGCTGCACGGGGCGCGGCTGCTGTTTCCGCCTGTGGCCACCCTTCTGTTTCTGGTGCTCACCGAGTACATCGCCCGCGGCGCCCTGAGCGGAGATACCTTTGTGCAGTACATCTTTCCCCACGCAGAAGCCTACCTGCTGGCGTGGGGGCTGCTCTTCCTCGTCTGGATGGCGGTGGACTGGCTCACCCGCTTCGCCCCGCTGGCCACCCTCCTGTCGGCCCTGCTGGGCTGTCTGCCCGCCACGGTGGACTTTTACATCCTGCAGCTCCGGGGCGAGCCCTTCCTCCCGTGGGACTTGATGCAGGTGTCCGAGGCGGCCGGCGTGGCCTCCGCGGCGGGCATCCACGTCCAGAAGAGCATGGTCGCCTCCGGCATCGTGGTGCTGGCTCTGACCGTCGGCTCCTTCTTCCTCTACCGGGGGCGTCAGAAGCTGCCGTGGGTGCAGCGTCTGGCGGGCTTCGCGGCCAGCACAGCGGCCACCTGCGCCCTCATCTTCGGGGTGTTTTTGCAGCCCGCCGTCACCCAGTCGCTGGGCATCCTGCCCGATGCATGGATGCAGGACCGCTACTATCGCTACTACGGCGTCATCACCAGCTTCCTCACCAACCTGACGAATCTGGAGATCGACAAGCCCGAGGATTACTCGGAGGAGGCCATCAACGCCATCCTCGACGACGTGGAGGCAGGGGAGAAGTACACCACCAGCCCGGCCTACCCCGGCTCCTACGCCGCCCAGACCCCGGCAGACGAGCGGGTGAAGCAGCCCACCATCCTCTACGTGATGGACGAGTCCTACTGGGACGTCTCGGAGCTGGAACAGTACGGCTTCCAGTTCGACACCGACGTCTCCGCCAACCTCCACGCGCTGCAGCAGACCAGCGCCTCTGGCCGGGTCTACAGCCCCAGCTTCGGCGGCGGCACCTGTGACGTGGAGTTCGAGGCTCTGACGGGCTACTCCGTCTCCTATCTGCCAAACGGCAGCAAACCCTACCAGCAGCACGTGACCAAGCCCATGTTCGCCCTGCCCAGCTACCTCAAGACCCAGGGCTATCAAACGGCGGCGGTCCACTGCTTCTGGGCCAGATACTGGAGCCGCGACACGGCCTACCCCAACCTCGGCCTCGACGACTTCATCAGCCTCGAGAAGATGCACGGCGTCCAGAAGGTGCGCCGCCACTACTGGACCACCGGCCTCGTCACCGACGACTCCATGGCAGACCAGATCATCGGCCAGTACGAGACCATGAAGGCCCAGTCCGACGCCCCCGTCTTCCTCCACGCCGTCACCATGCAGAACCATACCAATTATAATAAGGATAACTACCCCGACGACCAGCGGGTGAAAGTCACCGAAGCCCCGGCGGGCCTCAAGGCCAGCACCGTGGGTGCGCTGGAAGACTTTGCCACCGGCATCCGGGACGCCGACGCCATGCTGGGCAGGCTGACGGACTACTTCTCGCAGGTGGACGAGCCGGTCATCCTCGTGTTCTGGGGCGACCACTACAACCCCATCGACTCGAACTACGACATCTACACCCGCAGCGGCTATGCCAGCGGTTCCAGCGCCGACCCCCGCCTCCATCAGACCACCCTGCTGATGTGGTCGAACTACTCCGACCGCGCGGTCGACCTCGGCACCATCGCCGCCTACGACATCTCGCCGGTGATGATGGAGCTGTTCGGCCTGCGTCAGCCCGCCTACTTCCAGTTCCTTGGCCGTCAGCTCCGGGCCGCCTACCGGGCCAACACCCGCGGCACCATTCTGGAAAAGGACGGCACCGCCTCGAACGAGCTGACCCCCCTGCAGCAGAAGTGGAGCAACGAGCACTGGCTGCTCCAGTACGACCTCATGTTCGGCAAAGGCTATGCCCTGAGCCGGATGGGCCTCGAGAGCATCGCCGAGGGCGCAGATTGACGAAAAACTACGATTCTTTTTAGAAAAAAGCACGAAAACCCCTTGCAACGGCCAGAGGTTTGTGCTATTATTACTTAGCATTACACAC
>OHEJ01000596.1_pt1 | contig 12920 bp, 14 predicted proteins | sample 1567261 | NCBI WGS metagenome assembly OHEJ01 (sample SAMEA3879550, study PRJEB24766) | human gut metagenome | biome: human-associated habitat; feature: feces | place: USA | collected 1985/1987 | reverse complement strand
TATTTTATAAAAAAATTTATTCCTTTTCTTTTCCTAACAACTTATCCCTTTTTGCCCCGGGAAAATGATTGAATCTTTCGGATTGATTACTCCAAATCTCTCCGATTGATTTTACAAAAACTCTCCGATTGGTAGATAATTTTCGCAAGAGGTGATAATAGATTTATAATTAAAAAATGGTGTGGTGCCGGTACTTGAAGGAGATTCTCCAAGATTAATTGATGAGTGGCAGGCACTTGGCTTTTTGTTTGAGTCACTTTGTGAAAGAGATTTGAAAATTTATGCCGAGTCATTTGGAGCATCTCTATATCATTATCAGTTTTTTTTGATTTCACCTCCAAAATTTCCCTTTCATAACTCATGTTAGTTGTTTCTAATTGCATATTAATACTCAAAAAAATTAATGTCAATTTCTTTTATATTATTGATTTTTTTTATCAGGTTTGCTATTCTGTAAACAGGTTATATATATTCATAATAAGGATGAATGTTTCTACTAGCTGCCGCAAACAGTTATCTATAATCTATTATAGGTGAACTGTCTGTGGTTTTTTTATGCCTAAAATAACACAGGAGGTTTTTGAATGAAACATTATGACGTTATTGTAATCGGTGCAGGGCCGGGCGGTATATTTGCGACTTACGAGCTGGCAAAGAAAAATCCAGACCTGTCCATCGGTGTATTTGAAGCGGGGCACCGGTTATCTGACAGGAAGTGCCCTATTGACGGTGACAAAATTCCCACCTGCATTAAGTGTAAAAGCTGTTCCATCATGAGCGGTTTTGGCGGTGCAGGTGCATTTTCTGACGGAAAATACAACATTACCAATGATTTTGGCGGAACATTGTACGAATACATAGGTAAGCAACAAGCCATAGAATTAATGAAATATGTAGATGAAATTAATATGGAACACGGAGGCGAGGGCACCAGGCTTTTTTCAACTGCGGGTACACAGTTTAAGAAAATCTGTATGCAGAACAAATTAAAACTTCTTGATGCTTCTGTCCGTCACCTCGGAACAGATATAAATTATGTTGTTCTTGAAAATCTCTACAATGAATTGAAGGAAAAAGCTGATTTTCACTTTGATACACCTGTTGTATCAATAAACCGTACCGATAACGGGTATCTTATTAAAACAGCTTCCGATGAGTTTGAATGTAAGAACTGTATCGTATCTGTGGGCAGAAGCGGCAGTAAATGGATGGAAAAAATATGTCATGAAATGGACATCCCTACTAAATCAAACCGTGTTGACATCGGTGTCCGTGTTGAACTTCCTGCCGTTATTTTTTCACATCTTACAGATGAATTATACGAGAGTAAAATCGTATACAGGACACAGCAGTTTGAAGATAATGTCCGTACTTTCTGTATGAATCCACACGGCATTGTTGTTAATGAGAACACCAACGGAATCGTAACCGTCAACGGCCACAGTTATGAGGGTGAGGAAATGCAGACAGAAAATACTAATTTCGCACTCCTTGTTGCAAAGCATTTTTCTGAGCCTTTCAAGGACAGCAACGGTTACGGCGAAAGTATTGCCCGCCTTTCCAATATGCTTGGCGGCGGTGTAATCGTACAGCGTTTCGGCGACCTTGTCAGAGGCCGAAGAAGCAATGAGACCCGTATAAGAGAAGGTCTTGTAACACCTACTCTTAAGGCTACACCGGGTGATTTAAGCCTTGTGCTTCCAAAGCGAATACTTGACGGAATTATCGAAATGATTTATGCCCTTGATAAAATTGCTCCCGGCACCGCCAATGATGATACATTGCTTTACGGTGTTGAGGTTAAATTCTACAATATGGAAGTTGAACTCAATGAAAATCTTGAATGTAAATATGACGGTCTGTACATAATCGGTGACGGCAGCGGTGTTACCCACTCCCTTTCACACGCCTCCGCAAGCGGTGTCTATGTAGCCAGACATATCTGTGAAAAATAAGAAGCTATCTGCCCCCGGATTCACATGAATCCGGGGTGATTTAATATCATTTTGTAAGAACTTTTTTACAATATCTGTGTGCACCACACTTAGGGCATATTAGTTTTCTCTTAGTAAGTGTATGCGCTGCCATGATATATGATTTCATATCAGGGATAAATCGTTCATGACATTCAGGACATTCAAAAGCCCCTGCTTCTCTGTCCATAATGCACGCAACTGCAATTCCTATTATCATTACAACTATACCAATTACAATAAATGTTATTCTGACACCAGTCCTCATATCAAACATTCCAGCAACCATAAATAGAGGGACGGCGGCAAGTATTGTTAATATGCCTACCATTACCGACAGGATTATTTTCTTTTTATTTTCCTGTGCTTCTTTAACTAAATTCACCATGTTTTCCTCCGCCTTCTTACGATATTGCTCTTCAGAAACCCTTTCTCCAGAGAGCAATTCATTAACTGTTATATCAAGTTCACTGCATAATGGAATCAGAAGTGATACTTCAGGAAATCCGTTTCCCCGTTCCCATTTAGAAATTGTCTTATCACTTATTCCAAGTTTTTCGGAAAGAATCTTCTGGGTGTATCCCTTCCTTTTCCTTTCTTCTGCAATAAATCCGCCAATCTTTATCTGGTCCATCCTCTTCCTCCTTTCATGGTCATAATATCCTTTGTGCATCATATTTCAAACCCACAATTCGTAGAATATGGTGAATTTATGCGGATTCTACGATTCGTGGAGAATTAAATGTCTGTTCCGCCGTATCTGCCCTTCTTGACATATAATCCGATAGCGTTGGTTTGTTCTACCCATTCAGAAATACTTGGCGTGAAAGTCAATAATCCGGCTTGTTTTTTAAAGTGTTCAGATTCGAACACTTTAAAATTAGGATTATAAATTTCCTCCCATGTTGACAAATATTCAAGAGTAGCTCTATTTCTAAGCCAATTTCTAACTACATCCGCTGCCCTTGAATTATCAGATTTGGCTGCTGCCATATCCGTTATACATATATAATCATCAATATCAGCTCTGGATATTGTGATAGGAATATTTTGTACCGTGATAACTCTATTCTTGTCCATTCTGTTCCTCCTTCTTAATCATATTCTCACTCTTAATATAGTAAGCCAACAGCCTCAAAACATAATCCGGTGCATTACGGGTTCCACGCTCCCATTCGGTAACCGTCCTGTATGGTATGTTAAAATGCTCGCAGAACTCCTTGCGGTTCATTCCTGTTGCTTCACGAATTTTCTTTATCTCAATCTGACACTCTGTTAAATTCTCCATGGATACAGTCTCCCTGTTTTACACATTGTGTATATTGTATCATATATTTTTAGATTACACAATGTGTAAATTATTAAATATAGAAATACCTCAGACCACGGCTGTCAAAACCGCAATCCGAGGTGTATATAATTACTGTAGATCTTCAAAAATCTGTTCCGGAGTAATACGGTTCTCTTTTAAAATCTCATCTACTGAATATCTGTCAATAAACTCCTTCTTTAGGCCATAATTGTAGACTTTCATATCCGTTGCGGCATAGAAAGCTGCAATCTTTTCGCCAAATCCGCCGTCAAGTATTCCGTCCTCAAGGGTTACTACTTTTATATGGTTCTTTTTGAGGTCCTCAAGCATTTCGGTGTCAATACCTGTGATGTATCTTGGATTGATAAGTGTTGGTGCCACTCCTGTCTTGTCGGCAATTAACTCTGCTAGCTTTTCACCAATCTGATAGAAATCACCAAGTGCAATAATTGCAATATCCTGTCCTGACTCTGTCACTTTATATCTGTTGATTACGCTGTAGTCTGCGTCTGCTTCTTTACCTGTTCTGATTACGCCGTTGCATGGGATTCTTATTGCCACAGGATGTTCATTCTGTTCAATACTCCATTCAAGCATAGCAAAATATTCCTCACAGCTTGTAGGTGCAAGGTACACAAGATTAGGAATATTGGACATCATAGGAATGTCATATATTCCAAGGTGGGTAACGTCATTCATGCCATATACGGAAGCTGTGTTTACAAGCAATGTTGCAGGATTATTATTGATACAAAGGTCCTGGGATATCTGGTCATAAGTTCTCTGGAAAAAGCTTGAGTGAGTTGCAAATACAGGTTTGCCGCCGTTTTTGGCAATTCCTGATGCCATTGCAACTGCATGTTCTTCGGCAATTCCCACATCAATAAACTGTTTACCGGCTTCTTTTCTCTTATCCCCGGTAAAACCTATACAGGTAGGAACTGCGGCTACAAGTACAACAACGCTTTTATCCTGCTTCATTTTTTTCAAAAGATATTCGCAGGTAAGGCTGCCATAATCCTCACCGAAATCGTCCACATTGCTTTTACCTGTTTCAACATCAAAAGGCATGCACCAGTGCCAGTTCTCCTTATTGGTCTCAGCAGGCTTATATCCTTTACCCTTTAATGTATTGATGTGGACAACAACGGGGTGGTCTATATCTTTAACCTCTTCAAAGGCTTTGATTAATGATTCAATATTATTTCCGTCAGCGACATATCTGTAATCAAGTCCCATTGCCTTAAAAAGATTACATTCACATTTTCCGTCAGAATCACGAAGCTCTTTCAGGTTCTTATACAATCCGCCATGATTTTCCGCAATTGACATATCATTATCATTGACAATGATAATAAAATTGCTGTTAAGCTCCGAAGCGAAATCCAGCCCTTCCAATGCTTCACCGCCACTTAATGAACCATCGCCGATTACCGCAATAATATTTTCATTATCACCCTTCAAGTCCCGTCCTTTTGCAAGGCCGCAGGCAAGACTGATTGATGTGGAAGTATGTCCCACATTGAAAAAATCGTGTTCACTTTCTTCAGGATTGGTATAACCTGACACATCTGCAAAATGCTCATCATAAAAATATGCGTCTTTACGTCCTGTAAGCATTTTATGCACATAACTCTGATGAGATACGTCAAATACAAATTTATCCACAGGTGAATTGAAAACATAATGGAGTGCAATAGTTGCTTCCACGAATCCAAAATTAGGTCCGAAATGTCCGCCCTTCTTAGAGAGGCGGTTCATAAGACCTTTTCTTATCTCCTCTGCCAGTTTCTCTAGCTGTTCTTTACTAAACCCTTTGATATCTTCAGGGGATTTTACATTATCAATCAACATAAATATTTACTCCTTCTTTTTTTTATTATATAATGAAGTAATTGTAATACCTAAACCTAACTTTAGGTCAATACTTTTTTGAAAGGATTTAAAAATGTATACAATAGGACAGGTTTCGGAAATGTTTAGCATTCCAATTTCAACTTTAAGATATTATGATAAAGAGGGATTTTTCCCAAATCTTGAACGAAGCGGTAACATCAGGAAATTCAGCGATAACGAGCTTGTTTCACTTAAGCTCATAGAATGTCTGAAAAAATCGGGACTGGAAATCAAAGATATAAAACAGTTTTTTAAATTGGTGTCCGGCGGGAGCTCAACTTATGCCGAGAGAAAAGAAATATTTGAAGCCCGCAAGATAGCTGTTGAAGAAGAAATTGCAGCTCTTAAAAAGACCCTCGCCATGCTTAAATTCAAATGCTGGTACTATGAAAAAGCAATAGCTGACGGAAACGAGGACTCAATTCACGAAATGATGCCTGACAAATTTCCTCCTGAAATTCAGGCGTTATATAATAAAGCCCACGTCTAGTATTTTTTTCATATTTTTTGTTGAACGATGCACCATTTCTGGAGGGTCGTTCAAGTTCATCGACTTCGCCAGACTCGTCAGCAGAGCTGCCTTCTCAGGATTTCCAAGCACTTTCATAAGCTGGGCATTCTTTTTGCGGTCCTCGTCCAGAATATGTCCATATACCTCTGTTACCATGTCTGCCTGCGCATGACCGGAATCGCCCTGGACCGCCTTTATATCACCGCCACTCAGTTTTAGCTTGTATGTCACCGATGTATGACGCAGGCTGTGAAATACCACATCCGGCAATCCTTCCTTTTTAATAATCTGCTTCATCTTGGTACGAACATGGCTTGCTCCAATTGGCATACCAAAAGTCGTGGCAAGCACCAGGTTATAATCCTTATATTCATTTCCAAGGATTTCCTTTGTATGATCCTGCTCTGCTTTCAGCTCCTTCAGACATTTTCCCACATGACTTGGAATATACACTTTTCTGTTACTTGTTTCTGTTTTCGGAGTCTTCATCACGACAACTGTGGTGTTATTCCTCTTCTGCGTAGGAAAAATCGTGATAATATCTTTCCTGTCCATGAAATCCAATGCCTCAACACTTACACGCTCAATAATCTTGTTGATGACAATATAACAACTGTTTGTCTCTATTGCCTGCATTAGCATCTCTGCTGTCCATATTTCACGTTTTTTCTTATTACGTTTCGGAAGAGTTGCATCTATCGCCGGATTTTTTCCCATGATTCCCCATTTCACTGCTTGACGAAAACAGCTTCTGAGAATCTTATGTATTTCAAAGATTGTGTTTGGAGAAACATTTCCCTTGCTTTTTTTGTTGTTTGCGCCATCAACCGCTGGCATATTGCTCAACGTTCTATAGAATTTCTCCACAAAATGATTGTTCACGGAACTTACGTCTGTTTTTCCGATAACCGGTAAAATGTAATTATTAATGAGTCCCATGTTAGCGCTGTATGTTGTAACCGCCAAAAAGCAGCTTGCCATGGACACCGGATATGATCCGCGCACTATCCGCCGCGTTGAGCTGGGCGAATGCTGTCCGTCCGCAGAATTCATGTTTGAGATGTCCGACTATTTTGGAGTCCCGATTGAAGAAATATTTGCACTTGATAAATCTACAGAATCAGTATAGAGAGGAAAATAAAAATGAGCGATGCAGAGGTCAAAGATTTAAACCAGATAAGTAAGAAGGATATCTACTACACTCCATCCGGCAAATATATCCAGTTCATCCATGATCATTCGGAAAAACATTTGATGCGTGGGAACTCCTACCGGACGGAAGTCATTGGCTGCTCGAGAGCCAGAGCACTACTATTGAGACATTTGATGAATTTAAAGAAAAAATTTTAGGTAAAAACTAACATTAATCGTTATTCTTTGCTTATTCTAAATAAACGTTTTTGCATTCCCACAATCAATATAAGATGGGGACACGGTAGACACAACGTAATCTGTTCGTACAATACACTTTAATGACCAAAATATGCCTCGTGGCGCTGCCGTACAAACAAAGAAACAGAGCAAATCGTTTTTTTCGATTTGCTCTGTTTCTTTAACTATCTCTGATTTTTTTGCATTTCTTCCATTTTCTCACAAAATTCATCCTGAGATATTTGATCCATCACATATTGTTGAAATAATATGCCGGTCTTAGAGATATCCTTCTTTGGATTTGAAGAAAACGGACGTTCCTTCAATTCAACATGATTCACATAATCCTGAAAGACCTGAAATCCTGGGATATCCAATTTTTCTTCACGAATCACATCAAGTCTGGCCGGAAGACGTTTCATGCATTCTGCATAAGCAATATTTCCTTCTCTGCTTGCGGCATATTTCAGGAATTTTATTGCCGCTTTCTCATGCTCAGATGCCTTGTTTAACACATACTGCCATGTAGCGATGTTGGTAGCATTCTTTCGAAATCCCGGTAATGGTGCCACCTGGATTTTTTCCATTCTGTAAGCTCCGGCACATTCAAAAGTGTTTATGGCTCCGCTATACATAAAAATACTGCCGTATTTTCCATCCAAAAATTTCTGTTCAATTTGTTCATACCGGTCTGTGATCTGTGAAATCGGAACTTCTCCGTTTGCTGTCAGATCGTGAAGAAAGCTGAGTGCTTCTCTCGTGTTTTTATTCTCCCAGTCGTAATAGTCTCCTCCGAAGAGATTTACAAATTCCGAAAGTTCATTGTACACATAAGACTGATCCCATGCTCCTCCATATCCGTAGACATCGTTGCCCAGGTTTTCTTTCAAAAAGGCAGCAAAATCTTCCTGCGTCCGGATCTCCCGGTCTCCTGTGACTTCCCGGTTTACCCAGAATACCATAATATCCATAAGGTAGGGGACAGAATAAACTTTACCATCTTTCATCGGTACATTCTGCATATAACTTTCCGGATAACTGGATAACAGTTCTTTCGTCATCACCGTATCGTTCAATGGTTTCAGATAATCTTTGTATTTAAATTCACTGATCATCTCATCATTGACAGAGAAGATATCGATTGAAGAATCTCCGGCTTCCAGAATCGTGGAGATTTTAGCCTGCCGCACATCTGCATCTGCAGGGCAGGCTATCGTCTCTATCTCAAGATTCAGTTCTTTTTCTGCATTTTCTATAAATTTTCTGAATCCGGGAGATTCTGCATCTACGTGCATGATGGTTAATTTTTCTTTCTGCAAATCCGTATCCTCTGTATGGACTCCATCCTGTCGATCCCTGCATCCGGACATCAGCAACAAAAATCCAATAAAAGCACCTAATACATACTTCTTCAAGTTCTGCTCCTATCTAGGCCAGCGTTCTTCTTTTCCAGGAAGTTCCGGGAAGCTGTTATGTGGTTCTGCCTGATACCAGTATGCCACACTTGCCACATCATCCTGTCTCTCAAATAATCCTCTGTAGCCCACACCGATCTGCTGGATCGTCACTTTCAGATCCTCGTCAAAACAGATCGGATCCTGAATATGCCAGCGATAAAAACCTCTCATCGGCATAACATCGTCATTGTGATAGAAATTGTGAATCAACTCATCGTGAGAAGAATAATATGGATATCCCAGATAAGGTGTACAATAATTCTGTTCCACGGTCTTACCATCTACCTGCTTAGCAAAGCTCCATGAACCACCGAAATAATCTTCTGTTCCTGTTCCGCAGATGGTAGGATATTCTTCATCTCCGTCGATATAGAACTTAACCTCACCTTCACCCCACCAGTAACGCTCCAGTGTTGTCAGTGCCATATAAGTACCTACATAGTGACCTTTTCCTTTGACATTATCAAGGATTACATAATCTTTCTGCAACTGAGTGATCTTTTCTCTTCTCCACTGTGCATGGAAGTAAGCGATATCCTCCGGCAGTCCCTCATCATACAGGCAATAATCCACCTGGTAGAAGAATGCTGGAATTGAATTGACATGCTGGTTTTCCAGAGTGATTCTTGCTTTTTTTCTGAAAGGCATCTGGAAATAACAGTTCAATCCTCTGCTTGGCACTACTGCGATCGGCATAGAATTTATATTGCATTCTCTACCAAACCCACAGCAGAAAAAGTCTCCCAGCGGACTTTCTACAGACGGTTCGTCTTCATCATCCCAGTACATACGAAGAACCAGATCTCTCAGTACAAAGCAATCTGCGTCTGTGGTTTTCGCATCCACTGTGATCCAGATATGATTGATTGCGCCAGGTCCCTCGATTTCTGCCAGTGTCACTGTCTGACCACTTGCGATGTCATTAAGACACGGGCTTCCCTTTCTGGATGGTCCAAGATCACTGGCTGCCATACCTCCCTTTCCTTTTTCTCCTCTTGGATTTTCTGCATTGATTGCACGGCTTTTTCTATGTTTTGCTAATGCTAGATTACTTAAAGTTCCACCAAATTCGTTATACATTGTTACATCCTCCTTCTGGTTGGCAAATTATATCAGGTTTTGTATTACTGTTCACTTCATTCACAAGAACTCGTTTCACAGGTTAATACTCCTATGAACAATTACCAATTAAGCTTTTACTCCTCCTGCCATTATACCATCCATAATCTGTTTTTCAAAGACTGCTACGAAAATAATAATCGGTAACAGGATGATCCAACCCATGGCACTTACCAGATCCCACGGAACACCATACATGTTATCTCTCAGTGGCAGCTGTACAATTGCAACAGACAGCACCTGGATATTATTTGAGTAATACAATGGAGTAAAGAAGTTATTCAAACAGGTGATAAAGTTAATGATACAAACTGTAGCGATTGCAGGTTTCATCAGCGGTAAGACCACTTTGAATAATCTCTGGACAAAATTCGCTCCGTCGATGGTTGCTGCTTCTTCCAGGGAAATCGGAATCTCTGATGCAAAGTTCTTTAAGATCAATACAGTAAATGGAATGACTGCACTGATATAAAGAATGATCAGACCCGGATAAGTGTCATACAGTCCTACTGCTCTCATGAAATCATACAACGGTCTTGCTGTTACAACTTCCGGAATCAACATTGTTGCAATAATGAACGCGAAGGCAATGCTGATCCCCTTTGTTCTGAATCTTGAAAATCCATATGCCGCCATGGCACAAATAACAGTACTTACCACAATTGTGACACCTACGATCAGAACTGTGTTTCCGATTTTTTCCAAAAGTCCTACGTTCTCTATCAGGAATTTGTAGCTTTCCAGTGTCGGGTGATCCGGAATATAGTCGATTGGCATCTTGAACAATTCACCTGGCGGTGTGATCGATGATACGAAAATCCACAGAACCGGAAATAAGATCAAAAAGGAAACGATTGCAAATAACAGCCATTTGCCTACTGCAGTAATGGCTTTATATACTTTATATTTATTAGTATCCTGCATGTCAATACCTCCTAATCTGCCAGTTTATTCATGAATTTGATGTTGATAAAGCTAAAGACCGCCATTACAATGAACAACATAACTGCCAGTGTAGATGCATACCCCACATTTAGATTGGTAAATGCTTCTGTGGTAATTCTATATGCGATCAGGGATGTATCCTCACCAGGACCACCGGAAGTCATAGCATATACCAAGTCGAAAGCTGTCAGTCTCCAAAGTGTAAACGGAATACATAAAGTGATAACATTTTTCAGGATCAACGGTAATGTGATACGGAAAAAGATCTGCACTCCGTTTGCCCCATCCACCTTTGCAGCTTCGTAGATATCACCGGAAATAAACTGAAGTCCTGACAATACCAGGATTGCAAAGAACGGAAGGTCTTTCCACAGGTCCATGGCGATAACCGCTGCTCTGGCGGAACCGGTGTGGATCATCCAGTCATACTGAAAATTTGGTACAAACCGTCTTATAAAATCGTTCACCAGACCGTAATCGTTGTTGAATCCCCATTTTGCTGCCATACCGATAACAACAGCCGGCATAGCCCACGGGATCAGTACGATGGTTCTTAAGAATCTTCTGCCCTTAAATTTCATATTCAGGATCAAAGCCAGGATCACACCTAAAACCACATGGAATACCATGGAAACAACCACAAATTCCACGGTAAAGGATATGGATGTCTGCACTTTGGGATCTTTAAACACATTAACGTAGTTTGCCAGTCCGACAAATTTGTTGACTCCTGATAAAACCTTTACGTCAAATAAACTATTTTTCAAAGTTACTATAATCGGATATAAAGTAGTAAAACCACGGATAATCACAACCGGAAGAATTAAAATCCATGGAATCCATTTCATCGATTTTTTACTGATTGTCACTCTTTTCTCCTCCTGTCATCTTAGGAAAACGCACCATAAATTGCTATGATGCGTTCCCTTTTACCAAGCAGATTTTTTCAATCCGCATTCATTGCCTATTGCCAACTGTTTTGTTATTCATCAGTTATTTCTATCATTGTTCAGCTATATTACTTGCTGTATTTTTCAACCAGGCCCTGAGCTTTCTCACAGAACTCATCTACAGAGATCTCATCTTTCATACATGACTGGAAAATAGTTCCCATATCTGTGATAAATTCCATTGTCTGAGGAAGCATCGGACGTCCGTTAACGTTGCACTCAGAAGCATAGCGGGAATACATTTCTTTTGCAGGATCTGTATCCGGAACAACTTTTTCTGCTATATCTGCTCTTGCAGGATATCTCTCGAATGCTTTGTAGGATGCTTCCATTCCGCCTTCTTCTGTCATGTACTTAAGGAATTTGATGGCTGCTTCTTTGTTCTTGGAAGCGGAATTCAGAACATAATTCCAGGAATCTGTAAAGATTGCTCTCTCTCCTTTACCGCTGAAGTCAGGAACCATAGCCATATGGATCTTGTCATCTCCCAGCATACCGGCTTTCTCGTAATCAGTTCCAAGTCCCCACATGAAAAAGCTTCCATATTTTCCATCATTGATCTTCGGGTTCATCTGCTCATATTTGTCTGCGATCTGATCGATCGGTGTCTGGTTATTATCCACCATATCTTTCATGAACTGAATGGCTTCTTTGTTTTCAGCCTTTGTCCAGTCAAAATAATCTCCACCGAACATATTTACAAACTGTGCAATCTCATTGTATGCATAGGTTTTTTCCCAGGATCCGCCGTATCCATATCTTCCGTCACCAGAAGCTGCTTCCATATATTTCATGAAGTCTTCTTTTGTATTGATCTCTGTAATTCCGACTTCATCCATGATTTTCTGATTTACCCAGAAAGCCAGGTATCCGGTATATCCCGGAACACCGACAATGTTACCGTCTTTATCTGTGATCATATTCTTCAGATAACCCTGTGCAAACTGACTACGGACATCTTCTGTCATAACTGTGTCGTTCAGACCTTCCAGCCAGCCTGAGTTTTTGAATGACGCACTCATCTCATCATTGATTTCGATAATATCAATAGAAGCATCTCCTGTAGATAAGACTGTCGTAACTTTCTGCTGACGGGTATCGGAATCTGTCGGAGCTGCGATTACATTGATGTTCAGTCCTGTGGCATCCTCTACATTTTTCAGCCATTCATCAAAGTCAGGATCTGTTGTCATGACGCTGTACAAAGTCAGATCATAATCTTTGGATTTTCCTGTACTTTCTCCTTTGGAGCTGCCACATCCTGCCAACATTCCCACTGTCATAACGCCTGCCAGTAACACGCTCACTAATTTCTTTTTCATTTAATTACCTCCTGTTTGTTTGTAGCCTTACACCTATTTCTTTGATGAGTTAAGGATATCAAAA
>OHEJ01000593.1_pt1 | contig 12969 bp, 9 predicted proteins | sample 1567261 | NCBI WGS metagenome assembly OHEJ01 (sample SAMEA3879550, study PRJEB24766) | human gut metagenome | biome: human-associated habitat; feature: feces | place: USA | collected 1985/1987 | reverse complement strand
TGCTGTGCCATTACCGGAAAGCTGCACAATGCCATTCCCATAAAAGAGTGAATCGTTTTCATCAGATTTGGATTTTATTTGTTCAAGGTTATTGTATGGTGGCAAATGTATGAAAAAACGGATATAAAAAAAGCTTCCACCTACGTTTATGAACGTAAATGGAAGCTTTTGTACAATATCTGTATGCAGTTGCTGTTAACTGTTCATGCTCATCAGGAATTCGTCGTTGTCTTTGGTTTTTTCCAATCTGTCTTTTACGAAATCCATTGCTTCGATAGGATTCATATCTGCCAGATACTTGCGAAGAATCCACATACGGTCCAAAGTAGTCTTGTCGAGCAGCAAGTCGTCGCGGCGGGTGCTTGATGCCACGATGTTTACTGCCGGGAAGATACGTTTGTTGCTCAAGTTGCGGTCCAGCTGGAGTTCCATGTTACCTGTACCCTTGAATTCTTCGAAGATTACTTCATCCATCTTGGAACCGGTGTCAATCAGTGCGGTTGCGATAATGGTCAGCGAGCCACCGTTTTCAATGTTACGGGCAGCACCGAAGAAACGTTTGGGCTTATGCAGGGCATTTGCATCCACACCACCGGAAAGCACTTTGCCGGAAGCCGGGGATACGGTGTTGTAGGCACGTGCCAGGCGGGTGATGGAGTCGAGGAAGATGACAACATCGTGTCCGCATTCCACCATGCGTTTTGCTTTTTCAAGGACGATGCCGGCAATCTTCACGTGGCGTTCTGCCGGTTCGTCGAAGGTAGAGGCGATTACTTCCGCATTGACGGTACGCGCCATGTCGGTAACTTCCTCCGGGCGTTCGTCGATGAGCAGCATAATCATGTAGACTTCCGGATGATTGGCGGCAATGGCGTTGGCTATGTCTTTCATCAAGATGGTCTTACCGGTTTTAGGTTGTGCCACGATCAATGCACGCTGGCCTTTACCGATAGGAGCGAAAAGGTCTACTACACGAGCTGACATAGAGTCTGAATAGCCACCTTTGCACAATCTGAATTTTTCGTCGGGGAATAATGGTGTGAGATGCTCAAATGGTACGCGGTCACGTACGAAAGCCGGGTCACGTCCGTTTATTTTGGATACTTTTACCAGCGGGAAGTACTTTTCGCCTTCTTTCGGGGGACGGATTACGCCTTCTACCACATCACCGGTTTTCAGGCCGAACAATTTGATTTGTGATTGTGATACGTAAATATCATCCGGTGAAGAAAGATAATTGTAATCGGAAGAGCGAAGGAATCCATAGCCGTCGGACATCACCTCAAGAACGCCATTAGCCTTCACCAAATCGGAAAAATCAAACTTTTCCACACCTGCCTGTGCGGGAGCGGCGGCCACCGGCTTGAAGGAAGCTGGAGCAGCAGCCGCTGGCTGCGTCGTCGGACGATCAAAGATATCGAATGTGGGGAGTGCGCCCTGGTCTTCTATCGGCAGGTCCTCGACAACGATGAAATCCGTGCCGTCTCCAGGATCGCCAGCCCAGACACCGTCTTCGGTCATGCCTGGGTCTTCCTTGGGAAGCTCCTTGCGGTCGTTGACCTTGGCCTGGAGCTGGGCCAACAGATTATTGTGATCCTGGTCCGTGGTCGCGTGGTCTTCTTCCGCAGCCGTCTCGATCTCGCTTTGGCGTGCTGCCGCCTGCTCCTGGATGAAGTCGGGTACTTCCACTGCCACTGGGCGGGCCTCTTGGGCAGGCTCCTCAGACTCGTGCTGGAGATCCGCTTCGTCGTTGGGCTGCTGGGCGGCGCGCTGCTCGCGAGCCTGGATGTAAGCCTCTGCACGCGCGATGGCTTCTTGTTCGGCCTTTGACTTGCGTCCCCTATGCTTAGGGATAGAGGCCATAATTTCCTCAGGGGTCATGTTATCCCAATTCTGTTCGTTCAGCATAATCGGTTCTTCCTCTGCTGCGGGCTCCTCTTCTTCCTCGGGCAGCCCAGCGGGCAAATCCTTGAAGAGGGAGGGAGCCTCGTTCTTTATCTTGTTTTTCTTTACGTCAAAATTCTCACCCTCGCGGCCATTGACAGTATAGACACGGTCTGTATCTTTCTTGGCTATTCTCACACGCTTGCGCTTCAGTGGCGCGGCCTGCTCGGCGGCACCACGATCCGCCTGGCGATCGAGGATGGCATAAATGAGTCCCTCCTTGTCATCATCAAACTCATTGGTGACACCAAGAGACTGGGCGATATTTTCCAATTCGGAAATATCCTTGGTCAATAATTCTTCTTTACTCAACATATATGTTATATGTGTAGGGAAATTTTTCGATGTATGATGCTGGTTTCAGAACTGAAACCGAGCGATTCGAATGTTGATTTGTGTGTGCAAAGGTAGTGAAAATAATTGGAAGACAACAAAGGAAGCCTCATTTTGGCATGAGTTTTAACATTTCTTTGTTGCGCACGGTCATTGCCTTCTCCACTGAGCTTCGGGGCTATAGCGCAACCATCCTCGGGAGGAGCGCAGACGGCACCCTCCCCTATCATACTACTACCTCTTGCCGGCAGCAATCAAGTCCTTCACGCACCCTGGCGCGACGGAAGCTGTTATCCTACGGACTGATACCCCTTGATGGAGTTTTTCTTCTGACTGTCGTAGATGGTCTTCTCGGTGTAGCCACCAGCCTTGACAAACGCGGCCAACTCCTCTGCCTCCTCGGCATCATTCTGATAGTCGCCCATACGACCTTTCAACTCGGCAATCGCCCATCCGGCGAGCGCGACAAGAAGGAGCGCGACAAAACCTATGAATAAAATGTTCATTGTAATAATCGTATCTTTATATCTGTATTTCGACGTGCAAAGTTACAGTAAGTTTGCGAGATACGCAAATATTAAAGGGAGAAAATATGACAGGGAGAAAATATGACGGGGAGAAAAGACGACGAAAAAAAGACAACAGGACTACATAACAAAAAAACTTTTCGAGCGCCATCACGGCGCTACGAAAAGCCTCATTTTAAAACCCTTAAACCATAAAGTAGTCGATAGGGGAATCGAACCCCTATGCCAAGATTGAGAATCTTGTATCCTAACCATTAGATGAATCGACCAACGGACATCTTTGAGAATCCTGGCGGAAGGAGGGGGATTCGAACCCCCGGTACGAGAAATTCGTACGGCAGTTTAGCAAACTGCTGGTTTCAGCCACTCACCCATCCTTCCAGAGTTCGTTACCGAATCGCCAAGCATTGTCTCTCAAATGCGGGTGCAAAGTTAGCCATTTATTTTCGTCCCGCCAAATTTATCGGAATCTTTTTTCTAAAAATCTTTCTCTTTGCAGTTTTCTCCTTATTTATTTGGCGCTTTCTGCGCTTTTCTCGACCAAAAGCCACCATCAACCCCTATCATCACAGGACCACGAGGCGACACAGACGTCTTCGGCAGCGAGGGCGCGCGAGGGACTGCCGAAGTGCGCATTTTGTTTCATCACGAGGTTGCAAAATTTTCTCCCCGAGGAAACGCATTTTCTCTTTTCTGAGCAGGCACAGAGGGAGGCAGGCGAGGACGAAAGAGAGAGGGCAGTTACCGGAGTAACCAGGGCCACACACTGTCCAAAGAGACTGCGTCAGAGTTTCACGGCAGAGATATCCACCAGATGGTTGACGATGGCATAGATGGTGAGGCCGGCCGGTGAATGGATCTGTAGTTTGCGGGCAATATTCCGACGGTGGGTAATGACGGTATTGGTCGAGATGCACAGGTGGTCGGCAATCTCCTTGTTTGTCATTCCCTGGACGACTCCGATGACCACGTCGCGCTCGCGGTCGGAAAGGGCCTCGCCATTGTCGGCATTCTGACCCAGCATCGATGAGATCTTGACGCTGACGTCGTCGCGCTTCAACTTCTTCTCATGGCGACGTACGGCGGGGATGAAGATGTGGTCCTCCACCTCAGCATGGGAAGAGAGCCAACGCTCACAGTTATATAGATTGTAAAGCGTGGCGGTGAGCTGGTTGTTGTGGAGGCTGTCGGAGGGAAGATACTTGATGATAATGCTCTTCAGCTCGCGAAGTTTCAACTCGTTCTGTCCGTGGTGGCGGGAGAAGGTGTGGATGTCGTACTGGTCGCTGGCCTTGCCCTGGATCAGTTGCTCGACATAGGGGAAGAGGGACTTCTCCTCAAACTGCATGTGATTGCGAATGGAGCGGGCATACTCGTCGAAGAGTTTCATGATCAGGCGAGCGAGGTTGTCGCTCTCGTCGAGGGCGCGTTCCAGTTCGCGCCGGATGGCCGGAAGCTGGTAGCCGAGGTAGTACTCGTGGCTCGCACGGAGATACTTGACGAGCGTGGGCAGGGAAATGCGGTCGGTATCGTCGAAGTCGCGATAGCCATTGATCGTGAAATTGACGACGGTGAGGAAGGTATAGGTATCTACCTGCTCCTGCTCGCAGACCTCGCGGACCGTCTTGTCGCCAAAACCGAGATGGATGCCAAAGCTGCCGAGACTTTGGAGCAAGTCGTAATTGTCGCGGATAAGGCTGATCATCTTATCCTCTTCCTGGTATGTTTTCTGAATTTTCATCTTGTTCTTTCTTTTGCCTACACTGCAGGGGTTATTTCACGTTGCAAAGTAACATAATTTCCTGCTATTATACAATCATCATTTATGGGTATTTTAGCTTCGCGCCCTGTCGGTGGAAATCGTCCTTCGACGAAGCCTCCTCACAGGAAGCCACCGCATTATTCGTCCGCAAAGGTACGAAAAAACTCTTTTTCCGAAGTCTCTTCGCAGGGAAATATACACAAAACAATGTGCCTTATCCCCATGATTAGGTATAGTGCACCATCCCTTGCACGGGGCCTTAGAGCGTTTTTTGCACATTCATTGCTCACAAAGAGGCTTTACGATTTGCAGATATGGATGTTTTTAAGTATTTTTGCATCGGAAATCGGTCATGAGAACGTTTGGGCACCCCGGTGGACGGAACACGAAGCTGGCTGCCGCTGCGTTCAAACACATGCCGCAAGTTGAACAACAATCTAAAGACAGACATCCATACAGCGCATCAAATAATCTAAAATAGCAACAATGGAAAATCAAGAAACAAAACCAATCGAATTGTCCGAGAGCGCGTTTCGCGAGCTCAAACCGGACGAAAAGTACGAGCCGGTGATGAGTCCGGACAAGAATTATCCCGAGGTCAACGCATGGTCTGTGACCTGGGGCGTGCTCATGGCGGTGCTCTTCTCTGCCGCCGCTGCCTATCTGGGACTGAAGGTGGGCCAGGTCTTCGAGGCCGCTATCCCCATCGCTATCATCGCAATCGGCCTTTCCTCGGCGGCAAAGCGCAAGAACGCTCTCGGCGAGAACGTCATCATCCAGAGTATCGGAGCTTGCTCGGGCGCTATCGTGGCAGGCGGCATCTTCGTCATGCCGGCCATCTACATGCTCGACCTGCATGCCGACTTCCTCAGGATCTTCATCGCCGCGGCCCTCGGTGGTGTCTTGGGTATTCTGTTCCTGATTCCTTTCCGCAAGTATTTCGTCAAGGACATGCACGGAAAGTATCCCTTCCCCGAGGCAACGGCTACGACCCAGGTGCTCGTCTCGGGCGAGAAGGGCGGCAGCCAAGCCAAACCGTTGTTGCTGGCAGGCATCATCGGCGGACTCTATGACTTCACCGTGGCCACCTTCGGATGGTGGAACGAGCAGGTGACAAGCCGCGCCGTGGCCTTTGGCGAGACGATAGCCGAGAAGGCCAAGCTGGTCGTGAAACTCAACACGGGTGCTGCCGTGCTCGGACTGGGATACATCATCGGCCTCCGTTACGCCTTCATCATCTGCATGGGATCCATCTGCGTATGGTGGATCATCGTGCCCGCCATGGCCATTATCTTCCCCGACACGGTACTGAACCAATGGGATCCGACCATCACTACCGCCGTGGGCGATATGACGCCTGAGCAGATCTTCACTTCCTATGCTCGCTCCATCGGCATCGGCGGCATCGCCATGGCCGGCATCATCGGTATCGTCAAGAGCTGGGGCATCATCAAGGGTGCTGTGGGCCTGGCGGCACGCGAGATGAAGGGCAAAGGCGCCGCTGACAAGGACGTCATCCGCACGCAGCGCGACATTTCCTTCAAGATCATCGCTGTGGGATCGGTCCTCACCCTGATCATCACCTTCCTCTTCTTCTACTTTGGCGTGATGAACTTCAACCTTCTCCATGCTGTAGTGGCCATTCTCCTGGTGGCTATCATCGCTTTCTTGTTCACCACCGTGGCTGCCAACGCCATTGCCATCGTCGGCTCCAACCCAGTATCAGGCATGACGCTGATGACGCTGATTCTCGCCTCGGTCGTCATGGTGGCGGTCGGTCTGACGGGAAAGGCTGGTATGCTGGCAGCTCTCCTGATGGGTGGCGTGGTCTGCACGGCACTGTCTATGGCTGGTGCTTTCGTCACCGACCTCAAGATCGGCTACTGGCTCGGTACCACGCCGAAGAAGCAGGAGACCTGGAAGTTCCTTGGCACGATCATCTCTGCCGCCACCGTCGCTGGCGTGATGATGCTATTGGACAAGACCTACGGCTTCAAGGGCGACGCGCTGGCTGCTCCGCAGGCCCACGCCATGGCTGCCGTCATCGAGCCGCTGATGAGCGGACAGGGCGCACCGTGGCTGCTCTACGGCATTGGCGCCGTCATGGCCTTGGTGCTCGACCGCTGCAAGGTGCCTGCACTGGCCTTCGCGCTCGGTATGTTTATCCCCATCCAGCTCAACTTGCCGCTGCTCGTGGGTGGCGCAGTCAACTGGTTTGTCACCACACGCAGCAAGGACGAGGAGCTGAACAAGGCGCGTGGCGAAAAGGGTACGCTTATCGCGTCGGGCTTCATCGCCGGTGGTGCGCTGATGGGTGTGGTCTCCGCCCTGCTGAAGTTTAGCGGCGTGGAGTTTGACTACACCGACTGGTGGAACAACCACCTCTCAGAAGTACTCTCGCTGGTGGCCTACATCGCATTGATCATCTATTTCGTCTTTGCGACCAGGGTCAGCAAGAAGGACATACAGTAAACTTCTTTGATGCTCGGCGCATCGGCGCCGGGCATCATTACGACAGAAATCACAACGACAGACATCATTACGACAGACGGGCGGCTGCTATCATGCAACCGCCCGTCTCTTCGTATAGGGTTTCTGTTCTACCGACTACATCTTGCCTGCGTCGCCCAGGTAGCTGTCCTTGAATCCGAGGAAATAGAGCACGCCGTCGAGACCTATCGTCTTGAGGTTCTGCGGCGCATTGGCCTGGACACGGGGCTTGGCATGGAAGGCAATGCCCAGTCCGGCCTCACTAATCATCGGCAGGTCGTTGGCACCATCGCCTACAGCAATGGTCTGGGCAAGGTTGACCTTCTCCACCTGGGCGATAAGACGCAAGAGTTCGGCCTTGCGCTTGCCATCGACGATCTCGCCAAGGTAGCGACCGGTCAACTTGCCGTCTTCTCCCACCTCCAGCTCGTTGGCATAGACATAATCGATACCATAGCGACGCTGCAGGGCCTCGCCAAAATAGGTGAATCCACCACTGAGGATAGCGATCTTGTAGCCGTAGGTCTTCAGGACGCGCATCAAGCGGTCCGTACCCTCCGTGATCGGCATCTCGTCCACGATCTCAGCCATGACACTGGCATCAAGACCTTTGAGCAAAGCCACGCGACGGGTAAAACTCTCCTTGAAGTCTATCTCGCCACGCATGGCACTCGCCGTGATGGCAGCCACCTCGTCATAGACACCATTGCGACGCGCCAGCTCGTCGATACACTCCGCCTGAATCAGCGTAGAGTCCATATCGAAGCAGATCAAACGGCGCATGCGGCGATACATATCATCCTTCTGGAAAGAGAAGTCCATCTCCTTCTCCTGAGACAAGCGCATCAGTTCGCGCTGCATCTCCTCACGGTCGCGGGGATTGCCACGTAATGAGAACTCCACACAAGCTCGCATGTTCTTCTGCGGATGGACGATGCTCTGACGGCCTGTGAGACGACGGATGGCATCAATATTCAGTTCCTGACGGGTCACGACGTCGGTGGCAGCAGCAATCTGACTGGCTGACAAGCCGCGGCCGATGATCGTAAGGATGTAGCGGTTTTTGCCCTGCCGGTCCACCCACTTCTCATACTCCTCGTCACCAATGGGTTCGAACTCGATGTTCACACCCAGCTCGGTAGCCTTGAAGAGCAGGTTCTTCATCACATTGCCCGATGTCTGCTCGTCAATGCGAAACAAAATGCCCAGACAGAGCGTACTATGGATATCGGACTGGCCAATATCCAAAATCTGCGCATTGCCCTGCGCGAGAATATCCATGATGGAGGCTGTCAGACCAGGACGGTCCACACCCGTTATACTAACCAAGATTTGTTCTCTCTTTACCTTGTTGTCTTCCATATAAAACTAAAACCATTATTTACTGCGGCGTCGCAAGGCGTGGTAGGCCCTTGCGACAGTCGGGGCGCGGACAAGGTCAATCTGCCTTGCCGCTAAGCCCCATTGCTTGTCATTGATTATCCTTTATGGGTGAAGTGTATACTATCACTACCAAAAATCTCTTTTTACCTATATTTTATTGTATGCCCCGCTTGTCGAGCGCATCGGCATAGTCCTTCGCATTGCGCTGGTGCTCCTCGTAGGTCTTGGCAAAATTGTGGGACCCACTGAAGTCGGGCTTGGCACACATATACATATAATCGTGGTGCGCATAATCGAGCACGGCGTCGATAGCTGCCACGGAGGGGATGCGAATCGGGCCCGGTGGAAGTCCTTTGTGGCGGTAGGTGTTGTACGGACTGTCGGCGGAAAGCATATCCTTATAGATGCGCTTGGCTTTGAAATTGCCCGTGGCAAATTTCACGGTCGGGTCGGCCTGGAGGCGCATGCCATCGTTGAGGCGGTTAATGTACATACCCGCCACCTTCGGCATTTCGCTCTCATCATTGGTCTCCTCATCGACAATGCTCGCCAAGGTAATCACCTCGTTTTGCGAAAGTCCCATGTCCTGGGCCTTCTTCATGCGGTCCTCATTCCAAAAGCGCTTGCTCTCTTTGTCCATCCGCTTGAGAAAATCGCTCACGCTGATGTCCCAATACAAATCATAAGAGTTGGGAATAAACATTCCGACAACGGTCTCCGGGGTGTACCCGTAGTGCTTGCAGACCTTCGGATCGTTGAGGGAGTCGAGTAGCTCGGCAGAGGTGAACATCAGCACACGACTCACCTCGCGGGCCAAGTCGGCCTTCGTGCGCACCGACTTCAACGTCAGCGTCTCCGAGGCCTGGGCTCCATTGTGGATATGGCGGTAGGTTTGAAGCGCACCCTCACTTCCCACGCGGTAACGGCCGGTCTGAATGTTGTCGGCATAGTCGGACCACAGCAGCAACCTGCGGAACACTTGGTAGGGGACGGGCTTTGAAACGCGTTTCACTTTGACCAACACGGAATCGATGTTGTCGTCAGTATCAATACGGATGCAGGTGTTGCCAGCACCACCAGCCATACTTGAAAAGAACAAATAATAGACGATAGCGGCGAGCACAACAGCCACAACGGCCAATGCCTTCCACTTGTTACCGGAACTTCCCTTGCGTCGGGTGGAGCGTCTTTTCTTCTTTACCATGATATACTGCTATTCGATTAGCGAGTGCAAAGGTAGCTAAAATCAAGTAAAAGACGCTTCTTTGAAACCACGTTTTATCTTTTTTTGAACTTAAAAAGCACTTATGTCTATAAAAAACGGTAATTTTGCGGCATCATGTACAGAGTGCGCCACCAAACGAAAGCGATAGGGAAAGCCATTGGGAGAACAGTCATGCTGCTACTCCTGCTGGCAGGATGGGGTACGACGGAAGCAAAACGGCACGCAAAGACGGACGACGTGCTCAACCTGGTGGCCTCCTATCCCGCGCTGATATGCTCTACCCCACCCGACTCCTTCACCACCTTCAGCTATGCCAAGGTGCTAATCAACGTCGATCGGCGCAACCTGACCCTCGCCACCGCGCCTACCTTGTTCTATCTGATGCATGACAACCGCCGCCACTTTCTCTCTGAAAGTTATGTGCGGCTCACCTACCACCGCGACCGAGACGACGTCATCGAACCGCTGCTCTATCTCTCAACCATCTACAACCGCCACCGGACGCTCCCCAACCTGCGCGTCTATCTCCTGCCGTCTCCCTACGAACCCACACTGTTTGCCGGGCATATTCTCTCGCCGCTCTGTCCGGAGAACCGCCGCTTCTACCGCTATCGCACACGGACGGACGAGGACGGGCTGCTGCGACTGTTCTTCAAAAGTCGCATACACAACACCCAACTGCTACGCCGAGGATGGGTGACGATCGAGAAGGGTACGGGCAAAATCCGAAGATTCCGATTCGAGGGCGAATATGACATGGTGGCTTTCATCACGGAAGGGGAGATGGGTTCGGAGGGGATCCCGTCGCTCTTCCCGAAGGAGTGCAGCCTCAACGGTACGTTCAACTACTTGGGCAACCGGCTGCATGCGTACGTCAGTACTTATCCTCAGCTCCCCGAACTGCTTCCCAACCTACCGAAAATCAGCAACGACCCGATACTCATGGACAGTATCCGGCCCGTAGCACTGGACAGCCTCGAACTACAACTGGCTGCCACCTACAACCGCCCTGCCAAGGACACAACCGCCAAGGACACCATAGCCTCAGACAGCATAGCGAGGAAACGGACCAACTGGGTCAAGCGCATACTGTGGGACATGATCGGCGACAACATCCTCAACCGTATCAGCGCGCGCTTCGGTAGCAATGACCAGGGATACGTGCGCTTCAACCCGCTCTTCAACCCGCTCTATATGGGATATAGCGAGCGACGTGGACTGTACTACAAGTTTAAGATGCAGGGCAACTACCGCTTCAACGACAATAGCGAACTATCCACAACGCTCAGGCTGGGCTATTCCTTCAAACAGAAGCAACTGTTCTACAACCTCCCCGTGACGTGGCGCTTCAACAAGCGGCGCAACGGCTTCGTCTATTTGCAATACTCCAACGGCAATCGTATCACCGACTCGCGCGTGCTGGAGGCTATCAAGGGCACTACGACGCGAGACACCATCCAGTGGGACACCCTTGGCCTCGACTACTTCAAGGACTCTCGACTACAGCTCTCGGCGGGGATCGATCTCGACCCGTCACGACTGGCCATCGAGACGGGTGTCGTCTTCCACCGTCGTACGGCCCTCAACAAATATGGTTTCGACCTCACCAACCGACCGAGCACCTATCGCTCCTTCGGTCCCTTTGTCAAACTCACCTGGCGCCCCCTCACCGACCGGGTGCCATTAGCATTCTCCATGCGCTACGACCAAGGGATCGAGTGGTTGTCCAGCAACCTCCGCTACTCGCGACTGGAACTGGACGGACAATACATCCGCAACCTCTCGCGCATGCGGAGTCTGTCGCTACGGGCAGGTAGCGGATTCTATCTCGACAAGGTGGGAAACACCTACTTTGTCGATTACCACAATTTTCATGAGGAATATGTACCTGGCGGATGGAATGATGAATGGACGGGAGAGTTTGAGGTACTCAACTCCCATTGGTACAATGCCTCTCAATTCTATGCGCGGGCGAATGCCACCTACGAGAGTCCAATGCTTTTCCTCTCCCGCGTCCCCTTACTGGGACGAGCCGTGGAGATGGAACGGTTTCATGTAGGGGCATTGGCCGTCAGCCACTATGTGCCGTACATTGAACTGGGGTATAGTTTCACCAATCGCCTGTTCTCCTTCGGTATCTTCACGGGTATGGCTCCCCACCATTTCGAGGGTGTGGAACTGAAGTTTGGACTGGAGCTTTTCAATAATTGGTAAAAGACTAATTGACCGTAATATGGAAGCAACCCTGCTTGTTCTCGTGCTTCACAAAACAGCGGCCCTGCTTTCTCATATCACTAAGGACTTCACTAAGCACCCACTTGAGCGTATCGTCACGCACAGGACGTGTGACGGGTGCGTAATGGTTGTAGGCTATGTCGAAAGTGGTGCCATAGAGGTGGCAACTATTCTCTGTCGCATTGTGATTGTAGCGGCGGAGCGCTACGACATCCTCCTTGGTACGAAGGAGACTTGAGACAATGAGCTTGTTCATCGGTATGCCCTTCACCTGGAGACTGTCGAGGAAATTGCAGGCAATATCCTGGAGCAGGACGGCGGCTCGGGGCACCAAATAGGGCACGCTACGGCTCAACTTGCGCACGTCATAGTAGGGATTGCTGCCCACATAGACCAACTCTCCCTTGCGTTTTTCGGCATCGGCGCGGTCGAGGACGGCGCTCACTCCGTGACGCTCGGCTGCCTGCAACTGCACCATCTGGGAGTCGGGAAAGCACTCACGATAGCTGCCAACGCCACGCACACGGGTGCGACGCTCGCTGCCGTCGGGATTGAAGAAGTTGGTCAGCGCAAAAGGAATGTCCGACGAGGCCAACAGACGGGTAGCATCGCTTTCTTTCGTTTCGGCTACCCCACCATCGTTGCTCGCCACCATCTCACCTCCTATACTGTCGACAGCAGCCAACGACGAGTGGTCTATTTGGTCGGAATAGTGCGTGCCCGCCACATCTGGTCGAATAATCCGGACCAACGCAAGCACACCCGTGACGATAAGAAAACCTAACAAGTAATTCTTCTTGGACAACTTAAACTTCTTCATATTCGGTCGCAAAGTTACAAAAAACACCCGACAAGAATAGTAGGTCTGCCCATCTTTTTATGATGAACAAGACCAAAAAGAGGGCTTTGCCCCATTTTCAGCGGACTAAGGGTTGAGTTTCACCTGGGCATAGCGGATCGCCTTGCTCTCTTTGGAGAGGGAGACGGTATAGGCCGTGCCATTAATAGTGCGGCGATAGACGTAGCTTGCGCCTTCTATCTGCCAGCAAGTGTCGTGGCGGCTGACGGTG
>OHEJ01000592.1_pt1 | contig 12982 bp, 10 predicted proteins | sample 1567261 | NCBI WGS metagenome assembly OHEJ01 (sample SAMEA3879550, study PRJEB24766) | human gut metagenome | biome: human-associated habitat; feature: feces | place: USA | collected 1985/1987 | reverse complement strand
GGACACAGGTCGAGAAATACATCGACCTGATGATTCAGTCTGACCGCTACCTGACGGATAGAGAAAAGGAGCATTACACGCCCCCTGTGCCCATCACCGTAGAGCCAGATGCTACCTTGACCCATGCCAAAAACCTGATCCGGGAGTTTTGTCAGGAGGAGTACGACTCCGAGCCGGACTTTTCTGACCTGTCCAAGATCGGCGTTGCCTACACCAACGCCACCGATGAGGATGTCCAAGACGCTGCTGTTTTTACAGGAGCAGAAAATCGGCAGTGCCGAGGAACTGCGGGAACGTGCAGCGGCGGCAACGGAACGCTATCATGCTATGGGCGATTCCATCAAGGCGGCAGAAGCGAGGTTGACGGAAATTGCCGTGCTGAAAACCCATATCATCAACTATGCCAAGACCCGTGAGGTATACGCCGCTTATCGGAAAGCCGGGTACAGCAAAGCATTTCTGGAAGCCCATCGGGAGGAGATCACTCTGCACAGGGCGGCGAAAGCTGCTTTTGACGAAGCCGGGCTGCAGAAGCTGCCGAAGGTCAAGGAGTTGGATGCGGAGTTTGCAGAGCTACTGACCAAGAAGAAAGCCGCTTACCCGGACTACCGCAAGGCACGGAACGAGATGCAAGAACTGGTTCGGGCTCAGAAAAACGTGGAACGATTTTTTGCGGAAGAAAAGCCATCACAGGAGAACGAGCAGGCTCGATAAACGCAGATTGCCGGGAACTGACCATAAGAGGTCGGCCCCCGGCAATCTTTTTTTGTTGGCTCAATCTTTAACGGAATGGTTTATCTCTTTCGATTGTGTATATTGGTGCGGCCAGCAGGTATCCTATGGAGTGTAAAGAACACGATAGGATGAGGTTGCACTATGAAAGAGCTTTTTGGACAGCGACTACGGGAGCAGCGGATACAGCATGGGCTGACGCTGGAACAGCTTGCGGAAAAATCCGAGCTTTCTTCCAACTATATCGGCATGGTAGAGCGCGGCTTAAAAGAACCCGGTCTTGCCACTATTGTCAAACTTCTGAATGCTCTGAATATTTCCGCAGACACACTGCTGTGCGATCTGGTTCCCAGCGCATCCCATGTGACCGACGATGAGATTTGCAAGCGGCTGGAAGGTTTGACCCCCATCCAGAAAAAAGCGGCACTCGATCTGCTGGACACCTATATCGGCAATCTCCCTTATCTCACAAACGAGGAATAAAATCACAAACTTTGCAAGCGCATCGGCTGAAATTTAGTCGGTGCGCTTTTCTTTTGCATTCCTTTCGGCTATAATTATCCTTATAGGATGTATTGTTTCCTAAAGAGTTGATTATTTGGGGGTGTCAAGATGAGAGAACCACGGTACAGCATTTTAGCCGATATTCAGGATGCAATCGAGCAGGCAAAGTGCGGCAAGCTGGCATTGTACTGGCAGCGTACCATCCAGCGGGAATACCGTTGCAAGAAAGCCACCCCTGCCGAACAGCAGGCGTATGAGCAGTTGCAGAGTATTCTTTCCGAAGTGCCGCAATGGAGCGGTGAAGAAGATCTCCACCATAACATGGAAAACATCGGCGGCAGGGTCTGGTTCTGCCACTTCTGGACTGACCACCACTCCATGGTGCAGTTGACGGAAGATCGCAACGGCGCATTTACTGTTGCCTATGTGCTGGACACGGACGCTTCCCCGGAGGTGCGCCGGGAGGCTACACTGCAAGCACAGCAGGAGCTTGCGGAATGTATGCAGAAATGGGGCATTACACTTCTGGATACGCCTGTCCCGGAACAGATGAAGTATGCTTCTCTGGCAGAAGCCTCTTCCTACCTCATGCAAGTCCTCAACGCCCCGGAGATCATCACCGGGTAAAAAGCGTCCCGCCGGGACGCGCAGCCTGCATTGAAAAATGCAGATCAAAGGGTTTGGGGCGCTCCCCAACAAGCATTTTGCAACGCAAAAGTCGCCGTTGTATATACGACGGCATTGCTTGCTACAATGGTGTTGGTTCTGAGAAGTTCACAGCCAGTGAGCTATACAGATGCCCAAACCTAAGCTACAATGAAGATGTGCTGAGAGAACGAAGCATTGCTTGAGCTGAACGCTCGTACGCGCAAACTGTTCTCCGCCATCTCCATTGCAGCGTTCGATTGACGCAGGTTGAGTTATCGGCAGATAGAAATATTGCCGTACATTCGTGTCACAAAGCAAGCGGGCTTTTTTGTTTCCGTTGTCAATGCGATGCTGATTCACAATTTGATATTGACAATATCATTTCGTAAGAGATCAGCTTACTGTTTGTGTTGTAGTTGGTTCATTGCAGTTTCAGCTTACAACAAAAAATGAGATAGACAACCCCTCTCGGGGAAGTCTATCTCATTTTTTTCGTTGGGGCTATTTTGCAATGGCCCCTTCATTTTTGCTTGCTTCCGGTGAAAGCTGCGGCGCGGGAATGTTCCATTCAGCGGGCCTTCTTGGGGCCGCTTTCGTCCGGGGCGCTGCCGCTGCCGGAGTTCAGGATCGCCACGAACTGCTGCAGCTGCTTGAGGGAGCTGACACCCAGTTTGTCGTAGATGTTCTTGTTGTGGAAGCGCAGGGTGCTGTCCTTGATGTCCAGCTGCTGCGCGATCTCCCGGGTGCGCAGCCCGGCGGCGTAGCCGTCAAAGATGCGGCGTTCGGTCTTGGTCAGGGTGGGGATGCCCGCAACAAAGGTCTGGAAGGCATCGGGCACCGACTCGTTGCGGCACACGTCCGCCAGCCGGGACAGCTCAGTCTGCATCTGCTGGCGTTCCAGCTGCAGCTCGTCCATCCGCCGCCGGGACTCCCGCCGGTCCTCCTCGAACTGCCGGAACGCCGGCGAGAGGATGCGCCGGTGGAAGTTCATGCAGCAGAACACCACGAAAAAGGCGATGAAAAGGCCGATGAGCAGCATCTGCAGATTGCCGGAAAAGACCAGTCTCCGGTAGTCTGCCATGGGAATGCACACCGCCAGCCGGTAGGACAGGCTCTCGCTCAGGCGGCACAGCTGGGAGATGCCCGCATAGGCGCTGTCGGGGCCGGTCAACTGGGTCAGCCCGCCGCCCATGCTGCGCAGCACCAGCGTGTTCCGGGGGGCATGGTAGTAGCCGCCGGTGGTGCCGCTGCTGAGGGCGGCATCGGCGGCAAGGCCGTCCCCCGCCGGTGCCAGCAGGCAGCTCAGCCGGTCAAAGCCGGTGGGCTGGGCAAAGTTCTGCTTGAAGTAGCTCTCGCTGATCTCAAAGCCGCACAGCCCGTACATCGTGCCGTCCCGCCCCCGCAGGGGCAGCAAAAACAACTGCACCTCCTCCGAGGTGCCGGGCAGCTCGAACCGCTCGGTCAGCGTGTAAGACTGGTACAGCGGGGCGCTGCCGGGGGTCATCCAGCGGTCGTAGTCCGGGAACTGGTCGGTCTGGAACTCCATGCGCCACTTGCGGTGGGGCATTACGCTGTGGTCCTTGCCCACCTCCGCACTGCCCCGGTACAGCAGCAGGGGCACGGTGGGGGTGTCGGCACCGCTTTTCTGCACATACAGCCCGGCGCGGGAATGCTCTGCTCCCTCCATGCGGGTGTTGACGGTGGCATCCAGCAGCACAAAAACACCGGAACAGCCGGTCTGGCGCAGACGGCGGCACAGCGGCTCGATCATTTTCTCCTCCAGCGCGTTCAGCACCTCGGGGGAGTCGTTCAGCTGGGCAAAAGACATCTGCCGCAGAGCAAGCTCCTTGTCCACCTCTGCGCTCATGTCCTCGGACAGGTTCACGCCCATGACCGCCAGCTGGTCAAAATAGCGCTCCATATCGTTCTGGAACACCGAAAACTGGATCTGCAGACTGCGGCTGATGTCCTTTTTGGTGTTGTGCAGGCTGGCAAACAGGAACAGTGCCGCACCAAAGGTCAACACCAGCAGCACCACCAGCAGCAGGCAGGCCCACAGCAGCCGGCTGCTCATGGGGCTCTGGCGGATCTTTTCACGGTGCCGGTCAACAAAGTGCATCAAAGTCCCTCCTTTCCGGCTGAGCGGCAGGCTCAGGCATTGTCACACAGCAGCTGCCATGTTTCCTCGGCAAGGGCTTCCAGCGTTTCGCCGCCCGCAAGGCGCTGGGGGTAGTCCTTCTGGCGCTGGCGCAGGCTGTCGTACAAGGTTTTGGCCTTGGCGTGGTACCCCACGATGCCCGGTTCGGACAGGGGGGTGTTCTGGATGCGCATTTCGTTGTAGACGTCGTACAGCCGCTGATAGCTCTGCTGCTCAAAGGGATAGTCCGCAATGGCGTCAAAGGCGGCGCTGGACACCGGCATGTAGCCGGTATCGGCGGCAAATTCCAGATTGCGCTGCTGTTCGGTGAGCCAGCGCAGGAACACGGTAGCGGCTTCGGCTTTCTGGTCGGTGGTCTTAAAGGCGCACAGACCCACACCGGCCTGCGGCATCAGGGGCGTGGCGGTGCCTGCGGCGTGGGGCAGGGGAGCCAGCAGCAGGTCGGTGGGCTCGGTGGTGTTGTCCGGGTAGGTGACGAAATCATTGTAGTAAAGGATGGCCGCAGAGCTGCCAAGGCCCGCCAGCGTCTCGCCGGTCATCACCTGCGTGTTGGAGTACAGGTCCGAGATCAGAATATCGCCCTGCACCAGCGCCCGGGCAAACTCCATCCACGAAGCGCGGAAGGTCTCGTTGGTCAGATCGTACCAGCTGCCCTTGTACAGCTCGCCGCTGCCCTGCTCCAGCGCGTTCAGCTCCACCAGACGCAGGGGGTAATCCAGCGCGCAGAAGGGCTTGCCCTGCGACCACTGCCGGTAGGCACCCGCCATTTCAAAAAAGCCGTCCCATGTGGCAAGGGTGGAAAGCTGCGCCCCGGTGTCCACCGCAAACCGGGCGTACTGGGAGCCGTTCAAAAAGATGAGCTGGGTGGATTTGGACACCGGGAACACCACCTGCTTCCCGTCAATGATGCCGTCCTGCACAAAGCCGGGCACATAGGCCGCCATGTCCTCGGCGGTGAACCAGTCGTTCCAGTCCACAAGGTTCTCAATGCCCAGAGCGCTGGCGTCCGCGGAATGGGCCGAGAACAGGTCCGGCAGGTCCAGCGCGCCGGGCTTGCCGGCCTTGGCGTCCTGCAGCTGGCCGCCGATGGCGGCGCTGTTGGTCATGTTGGTCACGTTGAGCAGGATGCCCTTCTCTCTGCCCACCGTGTCGTTGAACTCGGTCAGCAGGCGGTTCATGGGCGAGTCGGCCTGTTCGCCGTACACATGCCAGATGCTGAGCATGGTGGGGTCCTTGGGCGAGAGCAGGGTCTTGCTGCCGCCGCAGCCAGCAAGCGCCAGACCGGGGACGAGCGCCGCAAGCTTCAAAAATGTCCTTCGTTCCATTTTTCATGATTCCTTTCCACACATTGCAGCCAGAGGGGGAAAACCGGCACAGGCAGGGCTGCAGCTGCCTGTTTTGGTGGGAAACACCCCAAAATCCCCCCAATTTTGGGCTTTTTGGGGGGATTTTTTGAGGGGGAAGCCCCAAAACCCCAAAAATTTTTTTGGAATTGCCCCCCAAAAACGGCTTTTCTGAGGGGGCAATTTTTTCCCGGGTATGGTACAGTACAACCAGAAAAAGTCCTGCGCCGGTGTAGAAAGCCTGTCACTGTGCACAAAACGCGTCAACAGGCATCTGCGGATTCTATTCATAAGGATAGCATAAGACGGCCCGGACTGCAAGTGCAGAGAATACCAAAACCAGAGTCCCCTAAAAAGCAGGGGGACAAACAGAAAGGAGCACCCCATGAAAAAGATGAACAGACGCGAATTCCTCACCCTTACCGGCGCAGCCGTTGTGGCGCTCTCGCTGGCAGGCTGCGGCGGCGGGTCCGCCGCCCCCGCCGCCCCCGCTACACCCAAAGAAGCCAAGGTGCTGGAAGCACTCAACCTCTACCGTGGAAAGCTGTCCCCGCTTACGCTGGATAGCGGCCTGAATAAAGCAGCAGAAGAAGTAGCGAAGATCATTCTGTTGAAAAAACCACTCGGTGAACTGAGTACATATGATGAATTTGACAAGGCAATAAAGGGCTACAAAAAGGCGGAAACGTACCAGCCGATCGGCCTGTCTGTGAACACGAGTACAGGTGAGACTGCCCCGAGATACGTATGCCAGGACGATGCAAAGCTGATGGGAGAACAGCTGATGGCCCAAACGGGCGATATTGCTCTGAAACAGCTGAAAACGCCTGAGCTCAAGCTGGTGGGCATCCATGTGTTCGAGTACGGCAGTGCAACCTACTGGGTCGCAGTCGTTGCCGAGGGCAAGGAGACCGCCTGAGCACAGCGGCCCCGCTGAAACGGACACCCCCTTTTGCCCCGGGCACACTCCCCCTGTGTCCGGGGCTTTATAGAAAGGAGCACCCCCATGAAACACAAATGTTTTGCTGCTGTGGTTCTGGCGGCGGCTCTCTGGCTGACCGGCTGCGGCGGCGCAGCTGCCCCCGCAGCCCCCGCAGGCTCCGGCGCAGCTTCCCAAAGCGCCGCAGCCGCAGCGGTGCAGACGGCCCAGAAGGAGCGCATCACCGACCAATACACGCTGGAAAAGAACGTTTCGGGCGTGTGGGAGGCGGACACGGGGCAGTACATTTCCGTCCATGTGTCCGTCCATGTGCCGCAGCTGGAGTGCGACAGCCCGGATGCCGCCTCCATCAACGATGAACTGAACGACATCTATGCGGCACATTTCCGGGAATATGAGGCCTACGAGGAGGCCGGACAGCCGGACAGTGAGTACCCGCAGATCGGTGTGAACTGGGATGCCTACTGGTACGGCGACTGCGTCAGTCTGGTGATGCGCGACCGCTATGGCGGCACCGCCCCGTGGCGTTACAGCGGCTGGTGCTTCGATTTTGCCACCGGCCAGCAGATCACCACAGCCGAGATGCTGCAGCGGATGGGTCTGGACCCGGACACCGTGCAGCGGCAGATGCAGCGGCAGGCCATGCAGACCTTTGACCGGGAGATGGCGCAGGGCGCATATTACGAGAGTTGGCGTCTCGACGGAGAACTGTCGCAAATGCGGATGGACACGCTGGAATACAATGAACTGGAAAACCTTTGCCTGCTTTTGCCAGAGCAAAATCAGCTGGTGATTCGGGGCAGATACAGCTCCGCGTCCGAAGAGAGATGGCAGCAGCTGGATATGGAGATCCCGCTGCAGACCGCTGCCCAGCCGCAGGCGCAGCCGGTGCTGACTGACACCTTCGACGGCGTGCAGGTGCAGCTGAAGGGAACGCAGGGAACCATCACCGTGAGCCCTGCACCAAAGACCGCCACCTGGAACACCGAGCTCAACCTCCGGCTGGAGCAGGCGCGCACCTACCCGATCCTTGGCTCTTACAATGAATATGTGGACGTGTGCATCGGTCAGCAGACCGACTCGGTCTTCCACCCGGTGGTCTATCTGCTGACCAAAGACGGCGTGGTGGAGTATGTAGATGTGCTGCGCTGCCTTCTGTTCGGAAACGCCATGATCTGTCAGGACCCCATCTACATTGCCAACAACGGCGTGTCGCTGGAGCGCAGCGGCAGTAGTAAAGTAAACCTGCGCCGGAAGGATGGCTCTGTGTTGGAGCTGGCTGACCTGTCGTCAGAGTGGAGCGTGCAGGGTATCCCTTATTCCATCACCGGCTCCTTCAACTGCACCAACGGAAACTGGCTGGAGCTTAGCGGCGACGGCAGCGTTCAGCTGGGCGTGCAGAACAACCGCCGCATCGATCAGGGCGACGCCGCGTATCTGGGCGTGGTGCCGGAGGGCATGGTGCTGGCCATCTTTACCGACACGGGGCTCGACTTTGTGGCGGCGTTCAAGATGGACCTGTACGACAACCTGACCCTGACCATGATCGACGGGCAGAACCCCTTTGCCGAGGGCGAGACTCAGCTGCAGATGACCCGCAGCTACGACTGAGAATACAGGAGAACGACCATGAAACACAAACGCCTTACCGCGCTGGTGCTGGCTGCCGCGCTGGTGCTGGCCGGGTGTGGCGGCACAAAAAGCAGCTCCGGCTCCGCTGCCGCCAGCCAGAGCACCGGCAGCAGCCAGAATGCCCCAGCGATTGCCGTTCAAAAGGAACGTATCATGGAGCAATTCACGCTGGAAAAAACCGTCCGGAACGAGTGGGGAAGCGCACAGAAGCTGACCATCCATGTGCCGCAGCTTGTGTGCGACAGCCCGGATGCTGAATATATCAATAATGAGCTTGCCGCCATGTATGCGGCGGAATATCGGGATTATGAAAGCTACCCGCAGGCTGAGGTGTCGCAGGACGAATGGTGCCCGCAGACCTACATCGATTGGGACGCCTACTGGTACGGCGACTGCGTAAGCCTTGTGGTGAGCAGCTACTACGGCGGTACAGACCCCATCTATTCTCAGGGCTGGTGCTTCGATTTTGCCGCCGGGCACAAGCTTTCGGTCACCGAGCTGCTCATGCGCATGGGACTGGACCCGGACGAGACGCAGCTTGCAGTGTACCGTGCCGCCATACAGACCTTTGACCGCAACATGGTGCAGCAGGAATATTACGATTCCCTGCGGGAAAGCGGCATGCTTTCCGGGATGCGCGCCGATACCCTGCGGGACAACGGGCTGGAAAACCTGACCGTGCTGCTGAAAAACGAAAATACCGTCACCCTTGTTGCCGGATACCACACTACCGCCGGCAGCGGCTGGCGGCCGCTGGAGGTGGAGCTTCCGCTGACCCCCGCCGCCCCTGCCAAAACGCCGGTGCTTACCGATACCTACGGAAGCGTTTCGGTGCTGCTGGACGGCGACATCCGCACCGTTACCATCAAACACACCCCCGAGATCATCGCATGGGCAGAGGATTATGATATCCGTCTGGACAGCGATGTCACCCTGCCCATCCGCAACGCCTATCATAATAATTATGTAGATGTGTGCATTGGCGAGCTGGGCGCGTCCTTCCACCCCGTGGTCTACCTGCTTACCGAGGACGGTTTTGTGGAGTACGTGGATGTGCTGCGCTGCCTGCTGTATGGGCAGAGCCTGCTCTGTGCCGACCCCATCTATATTGCCAACAACGGCACTGCGCTGGCGCTGCGGGACGCCGAGGTCAGCCTGCTGTGTGCAGACGGTACGGAAACAGAGCTTGCCCCCCTGACCGCTGAGTGGAACAGCCCGCAGCAGGTAGATTCCACCGGCAACTTCAGCCTTGGGGAAGGGGAGAACTGGTGCTGGCTGGACCTGAATTCAGGCGGCGGCTGCCAGCTGGCTACCCACAACAACCGCTATTTCTATCAGGGAGCTGTCACCTATCTGGGCGCTACCCCGGACGGCACCGCGCTGGGCTTCTCTCTTATCCGCGACACCGAAAACGGCCCGGAATGGGTTGCGTTCAGCGCTGCATTGAAGCTTGATTATAGCATTGATTGCCTGATCCTTACCCCCCTGAGCGGGCAGAACCCCTTGACGAACGAAACGGTCCCGCTGGTGCTGACCCACAGCTACGGCTGATAAACGAGCAGGAGGCGCAAGATGAAACACCTGGCACTGTGCGGCGCGCTGGCGGCTTTGCTGGCGGCGCTGCTGGCAGGCTGCGGGGCAAAGACCGCAGCCTCTGCCCGCCCGGCTGGCCGCCGGGAGCTGAAATCGACCCCGCCGGATTCCATGCACGCCACCGCGGCGATCACCGAGCAGTACACCCTTGAAAAGGTGGTGCAGGCAGAAAACGGCGGTACCGTCCGGCTGAACATCCACCTGCCCCGGCTGGAAAGCGACAGCGCCGATGCTGCCCGCATCAACGCCGAGATCGCCCGGTACTACGAATACGATGTGCAGGAGTACGTAGACTGCCCGGAGGCAGCCGACCCGGCCGTGTGGGATTTCAGCATTGAAATGAACTGGGAAGCAAGCTGGTATGACGATTGTGTCAGCCTTGTGGTCAGCAGCTGCTACGGCGGTACGGATGCGCCCTTCCACAATGGCTGGTGCTTCGACTTTGAAAGTGGAAACCAGCTGACCGTCACCCAGATGCTGCAGCGCATGGGGGCAGACCCCGCTGCGCTGGAAGAGGCGCTTTACCGCGACGTGAAGCGCCGGGATGAGCTGGACCGTCAAGCCGCCTGTGAGCGGGGGCTTCTGCCCCCCGGCAGCCTGAAAGAGGGAAACACCGCATGGTGGACTTCGCTGGACGAGCTGCCTTTTTCGCTGGACGGTAAGGGAAACATTTCCTTCGTGGTCCACAGGTTCAGCGCGTCCGGGGAGGAGTATGTGAGCGATGTCCCGGTCATCCCACTGGATGCACAGCCGCTGCCACCGGACTGGGAGTGGCAGGTGCTGGCCGAGTGGATGGCAGTCACGGCGGTGACGCAGGGTGAAAGCTATGCCCCCGCCGACCGCAACGAAAGCTGCACCCTGCGGCTGGAAAAGGCCGAGATCACCGGCACGGTGACCGTCTCCTTCATCCGGGAAACATACGTCAGCCCGCAGATCCAGTCCGCTGCCGAGACCCGCACCGGAGAGCTGAATGCCGGCGCTGTGACCGGCTGGGACGGGGAAAAAAGTCAGGGCTGGAACCTGACATGCCTCAGCGAGGACGGCAGAAGCCGCTGGACCATCTCCATGATGGAGGACGGTTCGCTGCGGATGCAGTCCACCGACCTGAAAAAGGGCAGTGAGGTCTGGTACGTTTTTCAACGCACCGAGGCATGGGACGACATCGGCTTCACCGCCATTCCCCGCAGGCTGTGGGGAACATACCGCGCCGGAGACGAGTCCGCAAAGGGTATCCGCTGGATGACCTTCCTGCCGGACGGCAGCTGCTGTATGAGCATGGAATGGGACGGGTGGAGCGGCATTCTGACCGGCACCGCAGAGGGAACGCAGGGCCGCACCGAGGACGGCACTGAGCTGTATTTTACATTGACCGATCAGAACGGCAAGCCGTGCGAATTCTGGGCCATTCTGCTGAACGATGACGGCAGCCCCAGCGGCTGCAGCCTGAAATACCGCGCCGGAGAAGTGCTGTTTGACCGGGATACGCGTCCCATTTACTGGAAAAACGACTCCCCAGATCTAACCCTTGTACCGTGACCGAAACCGAACGCAATGCGATGACAAAGCGTTGTCGCTTACACCAAACAAATAACAGGAGGAAATTACTATGGGTCTTATCAAAGCAGGTATGGGCGCACTGGGCGGAACCCTTGCAGACCAGTGGAAGGAATTTTTCTACTGCGATTCTCTGGACAAGGATGTGCTGATGGTCAAGGGCCAGAAGCGCACCTCCCGCCGCAGCTCCAACAACGGCGAGGACAACATCATCACCAACGGCAGCGGCATCGCCGTGGCAGACGGACAGTGCATGCTCATCGTGGAGCAGGGCCGCGTGGTGGAGGTGTGCGCTGAGCCGGGCGAGTTCACCTTCGATGCTTCTACCGAGCCAAGCGTTTTTACCGGCAACTTCGGCGACAGTCTGGCGGAAACATTCCAGACCGTGGCCAAGCGCTTTACTTACGGCGGCGACACCGGCAAGGATCAGCGGGTGTACTACATCAACACCAAGGAGCTGGGCGAGATCCTGTACGGCACTGCCACCCCCATCCCCTTCCGGGTGGTGGTCAGCGAGGAGCGGGGCTACAAGCTCTCGGTGAACCTGCGGTGCAACGGCAGCTTCACCTGCCGCATCTGCGACCCGCTGCTGTTCTACACCAACGTGTGCAGCAACGTCTCCACCCAGTATGACGCATCCGAGATCGCACCCCGGCTGAAGAGCGAGCTGATGAACGCCCTGCAGCCTGCCCTTGCCACCCTTTCGGCAAACAAGGTGCAGTATTACGAGATCCCCGCCCACACGCTGGAGATCTCCGAGGCGCTCAACGAGCAGTTGTCCAGCGTCTGGCGCAAAAAGCGCGGCATCGAGGTGTTTTCCTTCAACATCAACTCCCTGTCCATCCCGGAGGAGCAGCAGAAGAAGATCACCGAGTGGGAAGAGAATGCCATGACCACCGATCCCACCACCGCTGCCGCCCGTCTGGTGGGCGGTCAGATCGACGCCATGAAGACCGCCGCCGGCAACACCGCCGGTGCCATGACCGGCTTTATGGGCATGGGCATGGCAGCCGGTGCAGGCGGCATGGGCGGCATGAGCGCCCAGAACCTGTTCGCTATGGGCCAGCAGGCCCGTCCGGACAGCGTGGACGCGCCCCAGCAGGTCAGCCGTCCCGCACCCGCCCCGGCGGACAGCTGGCAGTGCAGCTGCGGCGCTACCGTTACCGGCAAATTCTGCCCGGAATGCGGCAGCAAAAAGCCGGAGCCGAAGCCCGCTGCGGACAGCTGGACCTGCAGCTGCGGTGCCACCGTTACCGGCAAGTTCTGCCCGGAGTGCGGCAAGCCCCGTCCGGCGGCAGCAGAAGGCTGGAAGTGCAGCTGCGGCGCAGTGAATAAGGGCAAGTTCTGCTCCGAGTGCGGCAAACCCCGTCCCGCCGGTACGCCTAAATATAAGTGCGACAAGTGCGGCTGGGAACCGGCTGACCCCGCACACCCGCCCAAGTTCTGCCCGGAGTGCGGCGATCCTTTCGACGAGAACGACCGCAGCTGAATCCGCGCACAATGACCGATCACGCTGCGGGGCAGGGAAGGACTCCTTGCTCCGCAGACTATAGGAGGAAACACTATGGCAGGAATGCTGGAATATAAGTGCCCCTGCTGCGATGGTGCGATCAAATTTGACAGCACCACCCAGAAGCTGAAATGCCCCTACTGCGACACCGAGTTTGAGGTGGACGCACTGAAGGGTTACGATGAGGATCTGAAGGATGCGAAGCCCAGCAAGATGAGCTGGACTACCCCCGGCGGCGGCTGGGCAGAGGGCGAGACTGCCGGTCTGCACACCTACGCCTGCAAGAGCTGCGGCGGCGAGATCGTGGGCGACGACACCATGGCGGCTTCGGCCTGCCCCTTCTGCGGCAACCCCATCGTGCTGACCGG
>OHEJ01000571.1_pt1 | contig 13330 bp, 14 predicted proteins | sample 1567261 | NCBI WGS metagenome assembly OHEJ01 (sample SAMEA3879550, study PRJEB24766) | human gut metagenome | biome: human-associated habitat; feature: feces | place: USA | collected 1985/1987 | reverse complement strand
GTCAAATGGAAATCCTCCGATTGTGTGCTTGTCGTTTTTGTAAGAAATTGCTACAATAGATTATAGCAATTACCGAAAAGGAGAATGATAAATATGAGCAGACTTGGAATTTTTATTGCAGACGGATGTGAAGAAGTAGAAGCACTGACGGTTGTGGATATTGTGCGCCGTGCAAAACTTGAAATTGACATGATTTCCATCAACGGAACAAAGCAGGTGACCAGTTCCCGCAATGTGACATTTATGACAGACACGACAAAAGAGGAGGCTGACTTTTCCGCTTATGACGGGATCATTCTGCCGGGCGGTATGCCGGGAACGGTTCATCTGGGAGAAGATGATACGGTCAGTCAGGTGATCCGTGAGTTTGCAAAAGAAGGAAAACTTGTTGCGGCAATCTGTGCAGCACCGAGTGTGCTGGGACAGGCCGGAATTTTAAATGGGAAGAAAGCTGCGTGTCATCCGGGATTTGAAGAAAAACTGACCGGAGCAGAAGTATTCTTTTCCCCGGTAGTATGTGATGGAAATGTGATTACAAGCCGCGGCATGGGAACTGCCGTACCGTTTGGTCTTGCAGTTGCCCGTTATTTTACCGATGATGCAACCATAGAACATGTAAAAGCCGGACTTGTATACGCATAAACAGGTTCCAGAAATTGTCAGCTTTTTGTTCTCATAATTCCTCTGGTTCTGGTCACACTATACTCAGGCACATGAGAACAGCAAGTTGACCCCAAAAGCCGACCTGCCTTCTTGTGTGCAGGCCGGCTTTTTTTATGCAGGCATATAAAATACAGGAGGTGAAGAACTATGGCAGGTAACAACAATTCATCAAGCGGTACAAACCGTATGGCAGTACCGGAGGCAAAGGACGCAATGAAGCGTTTTAAGGAAGAGGTTGCAAGCGAGCTTGGAGTACCTTTAAAAGATGGATACAATGGGGATCTGACTTCCAAACAGGCAGGTTCTATTGGTGGAGAAATGGTCAAGAAGATGATCATGAAGCAGGAAGAACAGATGAAATAAGGACTTTCTGCCGGAAAACAAAACAGCGTATGGCTTTTGACAGGCCATACGCTGTTTTTATTATAGGAAATAAAAAAACACTTGGCAAATATGTATTTCGTATGCTATAATGCTTAAATGACTGTGGTGGTCGTAGTATGCCTGTTTGTACCATCACGGAAAAATAGATCGTACATGGAATTGATATATATAAGGAGGAAACAATTAAGATGAGTGTACAGGTTGAAAATTTAGAGAAGAATATGGCGAAACTTACCATCGAGGTTTCAGCAGAGGATCTGGAGAAAGCACTTGAGTCAGCTTACCAGAAGCAGAAGAAGCAGATCAGTGTTCCGGGATTCCGTAAAGGAAAAGTTCCGAGAGCCATGATCGAGAAGATGTATGGAGTTGACGTATTCTATGAGGATGCAGCAAACGCTCTGATGCAGCAGAATTATGCAGCAGCTGTTGACGAAAGCGGAATTGATATTGTGTCACGTCCGACCGTTGACGTTGTACAGATTGAAAAGGGCAAGCCTTTTATTTTCACAGCTGAAGTTGCTGTAAAGCCTGAAGTTACACTTGGCAAATACATGGGAGTGACCGTTACAAAGATCGATACTTCTGTATCCGATGAAGAAGTAGACGAAGCTCTGGAAAAAGAACGCAATAACAATGCAAGAACCATCAATGTAACAGACAGACCAGTTGCACAGGGAGATACCGCTGTGATCGATTTTGAAGGATTTGTAGACGGTGTTGCATTTGAGGGCGGTAAGGGAGAAAATCATTCATTAGAGATCGGTTCCCACACCTTTATTGATACATTTGAGGATCAGCTGGTTGGAAAGAATGTTGGCGATGAAGTAGATGTAAATGTTACTTTCCCGGAGCAGTATCAGGCTGCTGATCTGGCAGGAAAGCCGGCTACATTCAAGGTTAAGATCAACGAGATCAAAGCAAAGGAACTTCCGGAGCTTGATGATGAGTTCGCAAAGGATGTATCTGAGTTTGATACATTAGCTGAGTACAAGGAAAGCTTAAAGAAAGACTTGGAGAAGAAGAAACAGGATGAAGCAAAGCGTACAAAAGAAGACGAAGCCATCCAGAAGATCATTGACAAGTCAAAGATGGAGATTCCGGAGGCAATGATCGATACACAGTGTGAGACAATGATCGAGGAATTCGCTCAGAGAATCGCACAGAGCGGTCTTTCCATGGATCAGTACTTACAGTTCTCTGGTCTTACCGTAGACGGATTAAAGGAGCAGGTTCGTCCGGAAGCTCTTACCCGTATCCAGAGCAGTCTCGTATTAGAGCAGATCGCTAAGGAAGAAAACATCGAAGTATCTGATGCAGATGTAGATGCAGAGATCGAGAAGATGGCAAAGAATTACGGTATGGAAGCTGATAAGCTCAAAGAGTACATGGGCGAAGGCGAGAAAGAATCCATGAAGAGAGAACTTGCCATCACAAAGGCAGTTGAACTGATCATGGACAACATCAAAGAAAGAGCAAAGGCTAAGACAAAGAAAGAAAAAGAAGCTGAGGCAGAAGCAGAGGCTTAATATTGAAAACTACGACAGAGAAGGACTGGTCTGGGAGAATACCAGACCGGTCTTTTGTTCATTGAGGTGCATCGCAGGATGCATGTAATAAATACAGGAGGCGATTTTTCTATGAGTTTAGTACCTTATGTCATTGAACAGACCAGCAGGGGCGAGAGAAATTATGATATTTATTCCCGTCTGTTAAAAGACAGAATTATCTTTTTAGGGGAAGAAGTAAATGAGACAACCGCAAGTCTTGTTGTTGCACAGCTTCTGTTTCTGGAAGCAGAGGACCCGGAGAAGGATATCAATCTTTATATCAACAGCCCCGGTGGTTCCGTAACCGCAGGTATGGCAATCTACGATACCATGCAGTATATAAAGTGCGACGTTTCCACCATCTGCATCGGTATGGCAGCCAGCATGGGTGCATTCCTGCTTGCAGGCGGTGCAAAGGGCAAGAGAATGGCTCTTCCCAATGCCGAGATTATGATTCACCAGCCTTTGGGCGGAGCACAGGGTCAGGCTACCGAAATTGAAATTGCGGCAAAGCATATCTTACAGACCAAGGAAAAGTTAAACAAGATTTTAGCAGCCAACACCGGCAAGCCTTACGACATCATTGCGGCAGACACTGGAAGACCGCACAGGAAGCTATGGAGTACGGCCTGATTGACAAGGTTATCACCTCCCATGTAGCGGAAGAGAAATAAGGCAAAAAATATAGGAAAGAGTAGAGATTGAAGTTATGGCAGGAAAAAATTCCGGCAGTGATGTCAGATGTTCTTTTTGCAACAAATCCCAGGATCAGGTTAAAAAAATGATAGCCGGTCCCGCAGGCGTATATATCTGTGACGAGTGCATTGAAATCTGCAGCGATATTCTCGAAGAAGAATTCGATCAGGACACAGAGGACACCGCAGAAGCAACACCTGATTTTAAATTACTGAAGCCCAGGGAAATCAAACAGTTTCTGGATGAATATGTTATCGGTCAGGAGGTAGCCAAGAAGGTGCTCTCCGTTGCTGTGTACAATCATTACAAGCGTGTAACCGCCAAGAAAGAACCGGATGATGTGGAGCTTCAGAAGAGCAATATCATCATGATTGGACCTACCGGCTCCGGCAAGACCTATCTGGCGCAGACACTGGCAAAGGTTATCAATGTTCCGTTTGCCATTGCGGATGCCACAACGCTGACAGAGGCAGGTTACGTGGGCGAGGATGTGGAAAACATTCTCTTAAAGCTGATTCAGGCAGCCGATTACGATGTGGAGCGTGCACAGTACGGTATCATCTACATCGATGAAATTGATAAGATTACCAAGAAAAGCGAAAATGTATCCATTACCCGTGATGTATCCGGTGAAGGCGTACAGCAGGCGCTGTTAAAGATTATTGAAGGAACCGTGGCAAGTGTACCCCCTCAGGGTGGCAGAAAGCATCCCCATCAGGAGTTGATTCAGATTGACACATCCAACATTCTCTTTATCTGCGGCGGTGCATTTGACGGTCTGGATAAGATTGTGGAAACGAGATTAAACCGCAAGACCATCGGTTTCAATGCGGAAATTTCCGAGAAATCCGGTCTGGAAATCGGAGAAATCTTAGGAGAGGTTACCCCGCAGGATTTGATGAAGTTTGGTCTTATTCCCGAATTTATCGGACGTGTGCCCATCAATGTGGCACTGGAGGGACTGGATAAAGCAGCCTTAATCCGTATTCTTACCGAGCCGAAGAACGCTCTGATTAAGCAGTACCAGAGATTGTTTGAGATGGATGACGTAAAGCTTACCTTTGAAAAGGACGCTGTTGACGCCATTGCGGAGCTGGCACTGGAAAGAAAGACCGGAGCAAGAGGTCTGCGTTCCATTATGGAAAATACCATGATGGATGTCATGTACCGTATTCCTTCCGATGATACGATTGAAGAGGTTATCATCACAAAGGGTGCCGTCAAGGGCGAAAGCAAACCATTGGTTGTAAGGAAAGAAGCAGCCGTAAAACAGGCAAGATAATATCAGCGCCGCACCAGATAACAGTGCGGCGTTTTCTACTATTGAGGGAGATAAAGTATGGTTATAAAAAATGTGAGTCTGGAGACTGTGTGCGGTATTACCAGCAAGCTGCCGGACAGTAAATACCCGGAGGTGGCCTTCGCCGGAAAGAGTAACGTGGGAAAATCCTCCCTGATAAATGCCCTGATGAACCGGAAATCCCTGGCAAGGACAAGCGCCCAGCCGGGCAAGACCCAGACCATCAATTTCTATAATATAAACGATGCGCTTTATTTTGTGGATTTGCCCGGATACGGCTATGCCAATGCCAGCGAAGAGGTGAAGGCAAAATGGGGCAAGATGATTGAAGACTATCTGCATAAGTCTAAGAAGCTGAAGGCGGTGTTTTTACTGATTGATATCCGTCATGCACCGGGCAATAACGACTGTATCATGTATGACTGGATTGTAAAACAGGGCTATGAACCCATTATCATTGCCACCAAGCTGGACAAGATTAAGAGAAGCCAGATTGCAAAACAAGTGAAACTAATCCGTGAAACCCGAAAAGTGAAACCATTATCATTCCCTTTTCTGCGGAGACCAAACAGGGGAGGGATGAGATTTATACAGTGATAGATTCCTATATCACAGAGGAGACGGTATGAATACTTCCGCAAAAAAATATCTGAAAGCAGTCATAAATCTGATTGTAGCGGCAATTATTGTATTGTTGACGGTTTTGCTGCTGCCGCATGTGCTGGTATTTTTCATGCCTTTCGTCATAGGCTGGATTATCGCCTGGATAGCGGCGCCGTTAGTCAGCTTTTTTGAAAAGAAGCTGAAGGTAAGGCGGAAAGCCGGCAGCGTGTTTGTCATAGTGGTGGTTATCGGACTGGTGGTGCTGGCAGGCTATCTTGTCGGCTCCAAGCTTGTGCGTGAAGGCATCCGTTTTGTAGAGGACTTGCCGGAAATGTGGGCGTCCACACAGGGAGACCTGGACAGAATTGCAAAGAAATTCAGCATTGTTTACGAAAAGCTGCCTGCGGATGTGCAGAACACCATGAACAATTTCGGCAGCCAGATTTCGAATACGGTGGCAGCGGCAATCGGAAAATTAAGCAGCCCCACCATTGCGGCAGTGGGCAATTTTGCCAAGCAGCTTCCCAGCATTATCATCGGCATCATCATGTGCCTGCTTTCTTCTTATTTTTTTGTGGCGGAGAGAGACCAGTTCCGGAGTTCCGTTACCAAATACCTGCCGGAAAGCTTTGTAGGACGCTTCCGACTGATTAAGCAGAGCCTGCTTAAGGCAGTGGGCGGTTATTTCAAGGCACAGATTAAAATCGAAATCTGGATTTATCTGCTGCTTGTAACAGGCTTCTTTATCCTGCAGGTGGACTATGCCCTATTAATTGCGCTGGGCATTGCATTCTTAGATTTCCTGCCCTTCTTCGGCACCGGCACGGTAATGGTGCCCTGGGCGGTTGTAAAATTCTTAAATGCGGAATATCCCATGACTATAGGGCTTCTGCTTCTATGGGGTGTCAGCCAGCTGGTGCGGCAGATTATCCAGCCCAAGATTGTAGGCGACTCCGTGGGTATGCCTCCCATTCCAACCCTGTTTTTACTCTATATCGGGTACAAGGGTGCCGGAGTGTTTGGTATGATTGTGGCAGTTCCCATTGGTCTGATTTTGTGGACCATGTACGAAGAGGGACTGTTTGACACCACCAAGAACAGCATTCAGATACTGGTGGCGGGCATCAACAGCTTCCGCAGGCTGACCCCGGAGGACAAAGCATTTATTTCTTCCTATGAAGAAGAGTGCGAACGGGAAATCAACAGCGAACTGAAGGAACAGGAAGCCGAAGCAAAGACAGAAGCGGGAAGCGCAGAGGCAGGACAGGAAGCCGGACGGGCAGAACTGAAAGCAGCGGAAGAAAGAGAACAAAATGAGCGGGCAGGAAAAAGAAAGAAGAAATTTTAAGTTTATACTCCAGTACGAAGGCACCCGTTATCAGGGCTGGCAGAAGCAGGAGAGCACGGAAAACACCATACAGGGGAAGTTAGAAGCGCTGCTTTCCAAAATGTGCGGAGAAAAAGTGGAAATACAGGGCAGCGGCAGGACAGATGCAGGCGTGCATGCGTACGGTCAGGTAGCCAATGCCAAAATGCATACGGACAAAACACCGGCAGAGGTACAGGCATACATGAACTGGTACCTGCCGGAGGATATCGGCGTAATCAGCGCCGAAGAGGTGGACGACCGGTTTCACAGCAGGCTTCTGGCCAAGGGGAAAACCTATTGTTACCGTATTATCAACAGTGACATTCCCCACGTATTTGACCGGAAAACCGCCTATGTTTATCCGGCGCCCTTAAATAAAAGGGCAATGGAAGAAGCGGCGTCCTATCTCTGCGGCACCCATGATTTTGCAGCGTTTACTTCCGCAAAGAAAAGTAAAAAATCCACCATAAGAAATATAGAAGAAATCCGTATCGAAAAAGAAGGGGATATCTGGTCCTTTTATTTTTCGGGGGACGGCTTTTTATTTCACATGGTCCGGATTTTAATGGGAACCCTGCTTCTTGCGGGCACGGGCGAAATAGAGCCGGAGGAGGTAAAACGCATCCTGCGCTCCGGAAAAAGAGAAAATGCCGGGCCACTGGTTCCGGCGCTGGGACTTTCTCTGATTGAGGTAAGATATTCATGATAAAAAGAAAATATATGAAATGGCTTTTGGTGCTGTATCTTCTGGTGCTCTTAAAGGTAATCGTATTCAAATACCCTCTGGGCATACTTCGGGAGATAACGGGCACATGGAGCAAAGAAGTGCTCTGGGAAGGACTTTCCGGAGCTAATTTTGTACTTTTCCGTACCATAAAAATGTATATACGCCACTGGAACAACAGAGGCCTGAACAGCTTTGGCAATTTAGTGGGCAATGTGGTGGCTTTTATTCCTCTGGGCTATTTTCTGCCGAGGCTCTGGAAGCCCATGCGCCATGTACTTTTCTGCCTTTTTACCGGGCTTATATTTATCTGCGGGATAGAGGTTTTCCAGTTAATCAGCGCATTCGGTGTCTTTGATGTGGACGATATTCTGCTAAACGGCGTGGGTGTTCTGCTGGGATTTCTGGTGTTCCGGGCAGCAGAAAAAATTTTTTTGAAAAATTTGCAGTAAAATAAAAATATATGGGATATTCCATATGTGACAACAAGGGTAAGGTCAAGACCATGGACAAAGGACAAGCCGAGAAAACGATAGAGGCTTACGGTGCCATGCTCTACAAAATCGCACTGGTCCGGTTAAAAAATACGGATGATGCGGAGGATGTGGTGCAGGAGGTCTTCTGTCAGTACATTAAATCAGATAAAACATTTGACAGCGACGAGCATGAAAAGGCTTGGCTTATTAAAGTTACCCTTAACGCCTGCAAGCGGTTTTACCGTCTTGCCTGGAACCGTCACAAAGGAGAAATCTCCGAAGAGGATTTTCTGAAAATCGAAGCGGACAGCGGACATCCGGAAACGGAGTGCCTGCAAAAAGAAACGGAGAGGAAAATCCTGCAGGCAGTTTTGGGACTGCCGCTTAAGTATCAAGATGTGATTCTATTATGAAGAAATGTCTGTCAAAGAGATTGCCGAAGTACTTCACAGACAGGAATCTACGGTTACATCCCAGCTCACAAGAGCACGAGGCATTCTGAAGAAGAATTTAGGGGAGGAATATCAGTTTGAAGAGTTTTAAGAAAGAATACCGGCAGGCTATGGATGCCATACAGACACCGCAGTTTGACCCGGAAAAAATGAAAAAAGCAGAAAAACGGTATAAGAAGGCCGTTATCCGCCAGTGGGTTACCGTAGCGGCATCGGCAGCAGTCCTGTTCGTACTGTGCTCCGCCGGTTCACAGGCAGCAAAAAATTATAGCAAAAGCTTTATCTTTGCCGATGAAAACGGGTTTCGTACGGCGGATGAGCAGACGGCGCTTGACCAGGCTGCGTCATCGTACGACGAAGACGCTATGATGGAAACCATGTCCGAGGATGTGGATGACATGCCTATGCTGACAACCCTTGAGGGAGACGAAGGGGCGGTTTATGACGAAGGAGCCGACGCGCAGGCAAAACAGGCAGACGAAAGCGATAGCAGGGATTTCTACGAAGAATGCCAGCAGGAGGCAGCGGAGTATGACGGGGATGACCCGGAAATTACGGACGGCGAGGGCATGGAAATCGCTACGGTGCAGTACAATTCGAGACAGGATCTGTTAGCATCGGGCATTACCTGCAGTCTGCCGGACAGGTATCTGTTCGGAGAGATTACCAGGGAGCGCTACTATGTGGTGGGTGATGATTACCTGATGGTCGATATTGAAAGCGGCGACAAAACCTTTTATATGGACCAGTCCTATTTCGGAAATAGTTCGGGGCATGCCACCAGTACGGTTTACGGAGAGAAGCTTACCAACAAGAGAAATTACGTCACAAAGGACGGCTATCTGTATGTGGTAGCGGATACACCGGGAGAGGAGGATTCTCCGAACGGTATCCATGCGGCAATTTCCGTAGGCGATTACGAGCTGATTGTGGATTTCTATGGTTACAGTGAAAAAGAAGCGTTTGAGGTGCTGGACCATCTGGATTTGAGTGTTTACCAGTAATGGCAGCTTAGGAGGTATTATGAATTACATTTTGGTGTATAACAACAGTACCGGTGTATTGAAAAGCTTAAAGCCTCTGTTTTCCATGGAGGAATATGGGCTGATAGAAGTAAAGAGTTTTCAGGAAATGAAGTGGCAGGTGCGCACGGAAAACGTGAGACTGCTGATTACGGATATAGAGCTTACGGACGGGGACGGCATAGAAGCCATCCGGCAGATTCGCAGTTGCAGCACCATTCCGGTGATTGTGCTTTCCAAGAACGACAGCGAATGGATGAAGGTGGAGGCACTCAATGCCGGAGCGGACGACTATGTGGTATACCCCTGTAATCCGCTGGAACTGATTGCCCGTATCAAATCCCAGTTAAGAAGATATCTGCAGTTATCCAATATCTCCGAAAACTTAGAGAATATTTACCGGGTGGACGGTCTTGTGATAGACGATGTCAGCAGAAAGGTATTTGTGGACGATAAGGAAGTCAGGTTGACGCCCATCGAATACAAAATCTTAAAGCTTTTAGTGCTGGAAAAGGGAAAGGTGCTTTCCGTGGAGGAAATTTACGAGTCCATCTGGCATCTGAGAGCCGTTGGTGCGGACAATACCATTGCCGTGCACATCCGGCATATCCGGGAAAAGATAGAGGCGAATCCCAAGGAGCCCAAGTACGTGAAGGTCGTATGGGGCACCGGTTATAAAGTAGGCTGAAACAGCAAAGTCCCCGCAGAAAACGGGGACTTTTTTAATGAAAATATATGCAGTTACAAAAATTTATGCGTTTATAAAAGGCAGGATTTTGGAAATTTAACTGCGGAATTTGATTTCGCCGGTAGCGGCATCCATACTTTCGATAACCGCAAGGGATTCCAACCGGATGCCCTTTTCCCGAATGAGCTTTCCGCCCTGCTGGAAGCCTTTTTCCACGGCAATACCGACACCCTCCAAGGTGGCGCCTGCCTCGTTGATTAAATCAATCAGTCCCATCACGGCGCAGCCGTTGGCAAGGAAGTCGTCGATAATCAGCACATGGTCGTCCGCAGACAGGAATTTTTTGGAAACAATAATATCATAAACTCTCTTGTGGGTGAAGGACTCCACCTTGGAGGTATACAAATCACCGTCAATATTGACGCTCTGGGATTTCTTGGCAAAGACTACGGGAACGTGGAAACTCTGCGCCACGATACAGGCAATGCCGATACCGGAAGCCTCAATGGTAAGAATTTTATTGATGGGCTTATCCGAAAACAGACGTTTGAACTCCTTTCCCATTTCGTTAAACAGCTCCACATCCATCTGGTGGTTTAGAAAGCTGTCCACCTTTAAAACATTTCCCTCTTTTACAACACCATCTTTACGAATACGTTCTTCTAAAAGTTTCATGGTCTTATATACAGCCGGACACCGGCTCCTCCTTATGAAAATGTAATCTGAAATTCTTATCTGTATGGTAGCATATCCCGTCATAAATTGCCATAAAAAATTAGTAAGAAGCGGATGATGTTAAAAAAAGAAGAAATGTGTTTGCAAAAAGAATAATATCAGTATATAATAGCGAAGTAATTGTTAACAAAATTGCTGAAAGCAAAAAGGAATGGAGACTATTATGAAAAAAATGAAAAAGGTACTCAGTCTGGTACTTGCCGGCGTAATGGCACTGATGCTTGTTGCCTGCGGTAGTACAGACACAGCAGGCGGTTCTGACAACGGCTCCGCAAACGAAAGCGGTGCGGAAGTAAACGCAAACGTATCCAACATCAAAATCGGTGCGGTTATGTTAGGCGACGAAACCGAAGGCTACACCAAAGCACACATGGACGGTATCAAAGCGGCAGCAGCGGAACTTGGTATTCCCGACAGCCAGATTGTCTGGAAGTACAAGGTAAAAGAAGACTCCGGATGTTATGATGCGGCAGTCGACCTGGTAGCACAGGGCTGCAACCTGATTATTTCCAACAGCTACGGTCATCAGACCTACATGGTACAGGTAGCGGAGGAATATCCCGATGTTACCTTTATTGCCATGACCGGTGACTTCGCAGCAATCTGCGGACTGTCCAATTTCAAAAACGCATTTACCGCAGTTTACGAATCCCGATATGTATCCGGTGTGGTTGCCGGCATGAAGTTAAAAGAACTTCTGGATGACGGCACCGTTACCGCAGAAAATATGCCGAACAGCTTTGATGCGGACGGTAACGTAAAGATTGGTTATGTCGGTGCATTCAACTATGCGGAAGTTGTTTCCGGTTACACCGCATTCTATCTTGGTGTAAAGAGCATTGTTCCCAATGTAGTAATGGAAGTTATGTATACCAACTCCTGGTTTGATATTGATAAAGAAGGTGCGGCAGCAGAAGCACTTGTTGCAAACGGCAGCGTAATCGTATGCCAGCATGCCGATTCCACCGGCGCTCCCGCAGCCGTACAGAAGCTGCAGGACAACGGCACCGTATGCTACTCCGTAGGTTACAACATCGATATGCTGGAAACAGCACCTACCGCAGCATTAACCTCTGCAACCAACAACTGGTCCGCTTACTACAAGCATGCATTTGAAACCTTTATGAACGGCGGCGAAATCGAGTCCGACTGGGCAAAGGGATATTCCGATGATGCGGTAGCCATTACGACACTTGGACCTTCCTGCGCAGAAGGAACCGCTGAAAAGGTAGCAGAAGTAGAAGAAGCATTAAGAAACGGCAGCATGCATGTATTCGATACCTCTACCTTCACCGTTGGCGGCGAAACCGTTACATCCGCTCCCGTTGATCTTTCCTTTATGGACTGGTCTACCATGACAGCTATTTACCAGGGTGAAACCGTAGAAGCCATTGAAAACGGTTACTTCGCAGAGTCCACTTTCCGGAGTGCTCCTTACTTCGCACTTCGTATCGACGGCATCACAGAGGATGCAGACCCTGTTCAGTAAAGAAAGTTAAATTCATACAGCACATCAAAGAGGACCACAAAACGTCCTCTTTTGTGCTTTTCAGAGAACACATTTCCACATGTATTTTGTGAAAAACACAAGGTATGTAATAGAAAAAAGAAAGGTATGGTATTTGTATGGAGTGCGCCATCAAACTGAAAAACGTAACCAAAACCTTTGGCAGCGTTGTGGCAAATAAGGACGTATCCTTAGAGATACGAAAGGGAGAAATTTTAGCGCTGCTCGGAGAAAACGGCAGCGGTAAGACCACTCTGCTTAATATGATTGCAGGTATTTACTACCCGGATTCCGGCGAAGTGTTAGTGAACGGAAAGCCGGTGGAAATCCGCTCCCCCAAGGATGCGTACCGGCTGGGCATCGGCATGATTCATCAGCATTTCAAGCTGATAGATGTTTTCACGGCAACGGAAAATATTGCCCTGGGACTGGAAAAAAATGAAAAGTTTGACTTAAAGGAAGTCCGCAAAAAAGCGCAGGCAATCTGTGAGAAATATCACTTTGACATGGATTTCGACCAAAAGGTTTATTCCATGAGCGTTTCCCAGAAGCAGACGCTGGAAATCATCAAGGTGTTATACCGCGGCGCGGACATTCTGATTCTGGACGAGCCCACGGCGGTACTTACCCCGCAGGAAACGCAGAAGCTGTTTGAAGTTATGCGCAACATGAAAAAGGACGGCAAAGCGGTGGTAATCATTACCCACAAGCTTCATGAGGTGCTGGACATTTCCGACAGGGTAAGCATCCTTCGCAAAGGGGAATATGTGGGCACCGTGGAAACGAAGGAAGCCTCCGAAGCCCTGCTTACCGAAATGATGGTGGGTCATAAGGTCGAACTGAATATCAAGAGGGAAGAACCGAAGAACCCCAGGAAGCGTCTGGAGGTCAGACATCTTTCCGTCCGGAACGAAGAGGGTATCGAGGTCTTAAAGGACATTTCCTTTGATGCTTACGGCGGAGAAATTCTGGGTATTGCAGGTGTCTCCGGCAACGGACAGAAGGAGCTTTTGGAAGCCATTGCCGGCCTGCAGCTTGCACAGGAAGGCAGCAGCGTACAATTTTATAATAAGGAAGAAACCGACAAGCCCATGGAGATTATCGGAAAAAATCCGAGAGTGATTCGCAATGCCGGTATCCATATGTCCTTCGTGCCGGAGGACA
>OHEJ01000570.1_pt1 | contig 13331 bp, 9 predicted proteins | sample 1567261 | NCBI WGS metagenome assembly OHEJ01 (sample SAMEA3879550, study PRJEB24766) | human gut metagenome | biome: human-associated habitat; feature: feces | place: USA | collected 1985/1987 | reverse complement strand
TTGGGTTAAAAGTTGCAGTATTGGCTAATACGATTGCAAAAGTACAAAATAATTGGCAACCAATAAACTATGCTCCTCCTATTCTTTCAAAAAACTCATGTCTTCAGACAAATCCAACCAGTTGCTTATCCGTGAGGCTATCCGCAAGATAGCCTTGGGACGGAGTATGGAGCGTATCAATCTGGCTCCCGGAGGCATGTCCGGTATCGGTACGGCCCGCATGATACACGGCTATGTCGCCAAGATACACGACAACCCCTCGGACGAGGAGTTTTCCGACTACGGCGGTACCATTGATGTCGGCGAGTACCCGGACGAGACGGCCTCCGCCGAACCTGTTATCCATAAAGGCGTGTTGCTCTCGGCCGCCACCAACAGCGAAGGCGGCTTCCTGATCGTCCCCGCACTTTTTTCCGACGTGACCATCTTCATGGATGCCGCCACCCGTTATGCCTATGTGGTTAACTTCTCCCATGTGGATATCCTGCGGCTCAATGCCCGCACGGAAACCGTCATCGGCGTGACCGAAATGGAGGAACTGGATCCGGAAAACGACTCTTCCCCGGACTACGACGAACTGGAAACCACCGGTAACGAGACCTCCACCCACTATACGCCGACGGCCGTCACAACAACCGTTAGGAATGACAAGGACAAGGAAGCGACAACCGTTATCGATGCGGAAAGCATCACGCATACGGTGGACAAGTCTGAAGTCAGACAGACAGCAGATAAAGTGGTACAAAAGGTCAATTCCACGACCGTTGCCGTTGCCGACAACAAGGTGACGCTCGGTGACGAGAATGCCACCGAGCCGCTGGTTCTGGGTAATGAGCTTGCCCGGCTGATGCTCGACTTCCTGACGGAATGTTCGAAAATCATGACTCCCACACTGATGGGCACGATGTCGCCGATCAATATGCCGAACTTCATCTCGCTGACATCACGTATCCAGAAATTTCTTTCCAAGACCAGCTATACCAAATGAGCGTACAACTGCATCCCGATATAGAAACCCTCGACAAGGAGAGCCTGTGCTATTCCATCTATGCACAGCTGTACCATAACTTTTTCAATGCCCAGCAGAAAAAGGACGACGAGCATCCTTACGGCATCGAGGAAGGCGACGAGACCAGCCTGAGACTGAAGAATACCGCTTACGGTTTTGCATCCGCCATTGCCGGAGCCGTTACGGGAGAAGGCGGTTCCGGAAGCGGTGGCTTGCTGTTGGATTACCTGAAGAAATCGGGCGGTGACATGACCGGCAAGCTCAGTGCCAATTACGGTTTCGAAGCCGGCATTGGAAACACCCGTATCCTGGAAACCTATTCGCAGGACATTACCGATCCGGAAGGTGTGGTAACTGCCATCGAGTACGGTATCAGGATTACCGGCAACCTGAAAGTCGGGGGCGACAGCCTGCATATCGGCGGCAGGCAGTTGCTCCGTTACGACGCGGACAAGGCCACCGCTACAATCAACGCTTCCCATATAGACTTTCTGGATGCGACGGTACATTCCAAAGGGGCATGGATTATCGGGGACGAGGATACAGGAATATCCATCTCCCCGACACGGCTGGCCGTGGGCGGGCAGGATGTCTATCATCGTGGCAACGCCAATACGGACACGGTGGATTGGACGATGCGGGACGGCATGGTGAGACGGAATCTGACGGTGCGAGGGAGTACGGTCATGGATGGCGGACTGAAAGCCTTGCAAGGCGTGGAACTGGGCGACAAAGGGAAATGTCTGCTTTCGTTTTCGGAAGAGGATGTCGCGCTCGGCGGGTTCCTCTCGTTCCTGGACGGATTCGGCATCCGGATCGGAGATGTTCCCGTACTGCTCTGTACCGACAAGGACAAGATACAGTTCGGGAGTATCGGCGGTGACCTTCTTTTAGGCGGCGACCATACCCCGAAGATACGCCTGTTCTCCGGCATATCGGACGTGGACGGCGAGTGTCTGATGCTTTCCCCTTACGGAAAGGCTTGTTTTCCGGGCTCGCTGACTGTCCGCCACAACTACGGCGCCGACCTGCTCTCCTCATACCGGGTAGACACTTCCGATGAAGGTATCGTTATCCACAAGCGCTTGCGGATGGGCACAGCAGAGGGATTTATGTTCACAGGCGACAGGGAGCGCGTATCGCTTTCTTCCGAGGTAATCTACGAGGAAGAGGACGTAAGGACGGCTATCCCTCACAGCACGGATTTTTCACACCGTCCGTCCGTGAGCTGTTATGCCCCGCAGAACCGTCACAGCGAATCGTTCCATATCCGCACCGATGCCGATTTCGTTACGGTCGCTGTTCCGTTGGAAGCAGCCGGGCATATCGGAATCCATGCGTCGCCCACCCGGATTACTGACAGAATCCTATACTTGACAGAGGCGTTACGCCTGCAAGCGGTGGAGGACGGTATCCGGCATTACGGAAACAGCGTCTTTACCGGGTCGCTCTCTTCGGAGTTCTTTTCCCCGGGCCTTTCCGGAAGCGGATGGGCTGTCCGCCGGAACCGGACGACAGGAGGCGTCTCCGCCACATTCGACGAGGTGGTGGCCCGCCGTAAGTTCCGCGCCTATGAGTTCGAGGTCGAAAAGACTTCGGTAACCAACGGTTCCTTCTGGATCAGCGACAGCTGTTCGGGAGACACCGTGGAAAAACTGTCATAATCCATGTCCGTATTCCGTTATCCGACATACAAGATCCGTATTGCCCCCGACTCGCAGAAGACACAGGGACTGCAAGCCGGGGATATCATCCGCAGGCAATATGCCGAACGGGAGCGTACCGTCTATTCGCTGATGTGCGTGACAGAAACCGGAACGGAGCTTGTCGGAGACAAGGACGCCCCTTATTTCATCGGGGCATTGCTGGACGGGGACGAACCGCAGGGCGGTGAACTGCTGGACTTCGTGCGGATTACCAACCTGTTCGATACGGCACGTAGCGGCGCCTTGTACCTGACGGCTTCTGACAGCGATTCACCCTATATGGATGTCATCGACGGCATGGCGACCGAACGCTCCCTGTGCTATCCCGTCATGGACGGAGGCATGGCGGGAGTGCCGGACAAGTCCAGGTACGCCGTTTATGGCAGCATGCTGCAAACGGAATATCTGGATGCCGATTCGGAAGCGACACGCATTGTCCGCATTATCCGCAACGCGGAACCGGCAGGAAACGCTTCCTTCGGGCTGATGCTGACATTGGAAGAACCGGTCGGATACCCGGAGCGCCTGCTGGTATCGTTCAAGGTCAGGTCTTCCAAAACATCAGGTTCCGTACCGATCCGATTCGGCTATACGAACCGTGAAAAGACGGATGCGGAAGATGAAATCTCCATCGGCCGGGAATGGAAGTACAAGTTATGGGTCATCACCGTGGATTACCCGGCACAGTACAGCCGGAGCCTGTTTCTTGACCTGACATCAAGCCTGGCCTCCGAGGGGGACTGGTGCGAGGTCGCCGACCTGAACATTGTTCGTCTTGCCTCCGTATCCGCTTTCAGCGAGGCGAGCAAGGCCCGTGTGGGAAAGGTCAGCGGCATCATCGATCCGGTCTTCGGCATGTTGGATGGTTACGGGGCCTATTTCCAGAATCTCTATGCCACACGCAATGTCAATATAGCCGGCACGCTTACCGCGGGAGACGAGAACGGTTTTTCAAGCACGTTTTATGTGGGCAAAATCCACAAGAATGTCATACCCGACAGCCTGTCCTGCCGGTTCAGCCATTCGGAAGAGCTGGATGAAACATCTCCCGCCGGACTCGGGCGGTGTGTACGGATAGCCGGAGACAGTCTTCTTGGTGCGCAAAGTGCCGCCTGGCGGGAGGCTCATACAGGAGTCTGTTATTGTTTCTCAGTCTGGATAAAAGCGGAAGATACGGCAGCCATCCGGTTCTATCAGGATGAACATCTTGTCGGTGATCGGACGGTGGCTGCCGGTAAAGGATGGGTCCGTTATAATGTCCCGTTCCTCATACGCGGGTCAGATTCCCCCGTCATGTGTCTCGGCATTGCCGCTTCCGTCCCCCTGTCGTTGTCCGCCCCTCAATTGGAGGCCGGAAGGAACGTGACCCCCTATCAGGCGACCGATGAAGCCTTGTCCTACACGGACGATTACGGTGCCTGGTTCAATAAGGGAGGTATCGGGGGTACCATACAGAATCCCCTGTTGCGGCTGAACGAAGACGGCTCGATCGTTTCACGGGACGGTTCTTTCGTCATCCATCCGGACGGGACGGGCCATTTCGCCTCGGGACGGTTCAAGTGGGGCAAGGATACCATCGAACTGCGCGATGTGACCATCCGCTGGGAAGACCTCGATGAGGAGGCGCAGGAACTGCTCAAGCCCCGTTCCGTCTCCCTGACAGGCGGCACGGCGTTCCATTTCAAGGACGAGCTTTCAGGCGCATGCGAGCCGGAGAATATCCCGCTTGTGGCGACCGAATACAATTTCGAGCCGGAAAGTCGGCAGTGGGAATACCTTGCCGTTGACGGCATATGGAAAGATGCCGGATGCAATGCCGCCGTATTTGAAATGACACCCCCGTTTCATGGCTGGGAAGGGCGCGACGTGCTGACCCTCCGCTACACGGCAACATACCGTAATGAAAAAATCAGTGCGACCCATACCTTTTTCAAACTTTACGACGGATCTCCCTCCTATACTGTTTATGTGGAGTCTGAAAACGGCACGACATTCCGCAACGGAATCGTCTCGACGGTACTCCGTGCCAGGGTGTACAGGGGCGGTGAAGAGATTACATCGCTCATTCCCGACGGCAATTTCCGCTGGATACGGACGAGCCGCGATACGGAGAGTGACAGGATATGGAACGCCGCACCGCGTTACGGCAGGGAGATAGAGATAACCGGCGGGGACGTGTGGCGCAAGGCCGTTTTCGATTGCGAAGTGGAAATAACAAATAACCGATAATCTATTATGGCAGTAAAAGTAGCCCGCGGGCAGGTCACCATCATCGACCAGAACGACGCGGTATCGTTGCAGGCATTCATCGGCTCCTCGCAGCCCCTGACACAGGTGTACAACAGAGACAACAATGCCTATGCCCCTTCGTGGGCGGCTTCTCCCTATCTGGTACTTACCCCTTCGCTCTTCGTCAGCGGTCAGGCGGCGACCGACCAGATCACCTCGGTAGGCAATGCCGCGACGCTTACGGCAGGCGTGAAGAGCGGCTCGGCCAAGTGGTACAAGAACGGTACGGCGATCGTCTCCGGACAGGACAGCTGCACCATCGGCGCGGCATCGGCCAAGTATGCCCTTACCGTCAAAGCCAACCACATGACCGTTTCCGCTCCGCAAGTGCGTTATACTTTCGAGGCGGTTTACATCGACGCCAACGGGCTGGAGATTCCGTTCCGGGCGGAGATTCAGTTCACGCAGCACCTGAACGCCGGAGCGATGATCGCCGCCGTGGCGTATGCACCCGACGGCATCGTATTCAAGAACGACGAGGTGGCGACGCTCAGGGCGCATTGCGACCTGTGGCGCGGAGCCTCTATCGACACGACGAACGTCACCTACGCGTGGGGCATCAAGGATTCGGCGGTATTCGCGGGCACGACACTGACAGCTGCCGCGGCAGCCGGAGCCACGACCATAACGGTCGCTTCGGTAATGAACATGGAGGCGGGAGGCAGGATAACCATAGGATCGGCACAGTACACCATTTCGGCAGTCAACGCCTCCACGAAGGTCGTGACGCTGACCTCCGCACTGAGTGCCGCAGCCGCATCGGGAGCCGCCGTTTCGTGTCCCTACTACAACTCCATGCTGGGTGCCGGCTGGGCATGCCTTACCTCGACCAATCCTCGGGGCGTGACGGCAGGCTGGACGACAAACGAAATCACGATTACGGCAGATGCCGTTCTCAACTTCGAGACCTTCAAGTGCGCCATCAAGGATACGGACACCTCGGCGGGCAACGCCTCGGCGAACAAGGTCGTCTGCGACATCATCTCCTTCACGGATATGTCCGACCCCATCACGGTTGATCTGGTCAGCCAGAAGGGGTTCACCATCAAGAACAACGGCAATGACGTGGATGCCAAAGCCGTGTTATACAGGGGCGGTGAGGAAATCGACACGGGCGGGACAGCTTATACCTATACATGGAAACTGTGGAACTCTGCCGGGACTTCCGTCGTGAAGACCTACACGGGAAAATCCATCACGGTCTCGAAAGCCGATGTGACGGGGAAAGGCGTGCTGATGTGCGAGGTATCGAAATAAACGACATGTCTTACAACGAATACGAGGGTGCCAAATACTTTTTGGGACACCCTCATTGCGTCTGACGTGTTTCCCGACAGGAAAGTCAGTCTCTTGGCATGGATTTCACGATCCCGCTCACGGGGTCGAATTGTACGGCGGCATTGTTGAACAGCCGCTCGATATGCCCGCTGCGGATCATTTCGGAGGTCGGCAGACAGTGAAGGACGGGCGTATCGATAAGGGCTATTCTGTCACTCAGCGAGAGGGCTATATCCAGTTCGTGAGTGGAGAACAGAATGCATTTGCCCTCAGCATGCGCTAACCGTGCGAGCAGGGAACACAATTCGTAACGGTTGGGCATGTCAAGAAACGAGGTCGGCTCGTCCAACAGGATGACGGGCGTTTCCTGAGCCAGAGCACGGGCTATCATAATGCGCTGGCATTCACCGTCCGACATCTTATCCATCGTGCGGCCGGCATACGCCTCCATTCCGACCGAAGAGAGCGACCGCATGACGATTTCCCTATCTTGAGGCTGCATGCGGCCGATCCAGTTGGTGTAAGGGGCGCGGCCGATAGCCACGACATCCTCGCACCGCAGGTTGGCGATGCGTGTGCGCTCGGTCGTGACAAATGCCAGTTGCCTTGCCTTCTCCGGAGTTCTCATGTTTGCGATACAATGTCCGTCGAGCAGGATTTTACCGCAATAATTATGATTCAGTCCGGCTATGGCACGGAGAAGTGTAGATTTCCCCGTGCCGTTCCTGCCAATAAGGGCAGTCAGCTGTCCTCTTTTGAAAGAGGCATCGACCTTATCGAGAAGCCTCTTCTCTGCGTAGCCTATGGAAAAATCGCACAGTTCTATCATACCGTCATCGATTTATTGCGTAAAACCACCCATACGACTATCGGGATTCCCAGCAGTGCGGTAATGGCATTTACGGGCAAAGTGAACATTTTGGAAACGATATCGCAAAGAAGCAATACCGCCGCCCCCGAGAGAAGGGTTCCCGGCAGGAGCACGCGGTGGTCGGCCTCGCGGAAGAGCATCCGCGCGACGTGAGGCATGGCAAGACCGATGAAGCCGATCGGGCCGCAGAAAGCCGTTACCGTGCCGGCCAGCAGCGTCGTCGAGAGAAACAGCAGACCGCGCGAACGGCGGATATTCAGTCCCATCGTGCGGGCATAGTTTTCGCCCAGCAGCAGCAGGTTGAGCGGCTTGATGACGGCGACGGCGAGCGCCAGTCCCGCGGTGACGACGGGAAGCAGCAGCGCGAGCTGGCTGCCCGTGACGTCGCCCAGCGACCCCATCGTCCAGATGACGAACGCCTTTAACGCCTCCTCTTTGCTCAGATATTGCAATATCTGCACGACAGCGCTCACGCCTGACGAGAACATCATACCCAAAATCAATATCACCATAATGTCCTTTATGCGGTGTCCGACGGCAGCGATTACGAGCAGCACGACGGCCGCACCCAGCCAAGCCGCTCCGGCGATGCCTATCGACGAGCCGACGCCTGCCAGCACCACGAGCGCCACGCCGAGGCTTGCACCCGAGCTGATGCCCAGCACGTAGGGGCCGGCCAGCGGATTGCGGAACAATGTCTGCATCTGCAAGCCGCTGACCGATAGCGCCGCCCCGGCCAGCAGAGCCACAACCGCCTTTATCAGCCGTATGTTCAGTACGATTTTCGCCGTAGTCCGCGGGCAGTCGCCGCCCGTCAGGGCCGCCCATACGTCGCCGACGGGAATGCGAACCGCGCCCACAGCCAAATCCAACAGGAAGAGGCCGACCGTAAGCACGGACAACGCGGTGAACAGGATGACGGGGCGTGAACGCATCTATTTCAGTTGTTTGTAGTATACGAAATCTTCTTCGACCAACTCGGGGTGGAATATCTTCACGAGGTCGCGCAGAAGAAGGTCGGGATTCACGACGGCCGATTCGTAGTAGTCGTTGCCTCCGGCGGCATTGGTGCGGGCGTTGTTGTTATAGACATAGCCGTTTCGGACGCAGCGGGTATCGGCGAACTTCGGGCAGGCGGCTTTCAGTTCGTCGAGTGTGTTCGCCATGCCGACGTTCAGCCACATATCGGCCTCCGAAGCGAGCAGGTATGCCTCCTCCAAGTCGATAGGCGTCGAAGAGTTGCCCGTGTTCTTCTTGTAGATGTAGTCGCCTCCGGCGTCGGTAATCAGCCGCACGGCATAGTTTTCCGTCGAGGGCATGAACCACGAATCGCCGTAGGGCGTATTGAGCATGACCGACGGGGCATCGAGAACGGCACCGGACACTTTCTGTTTCAGCGCATTGTATCGGATCGGAATATCCGCGAATACCTTTTCGCCCTTCGCGCGTTTCCCGACGACCTCCGAAAGCGCCACCAGCCATTCGGCTTTGCCCAGCGGAGATTCTTCGAGATAATCGCCGACATACATGAACGGGATGCCGAGCTCCTTGAGTTTGCTCTCCATCGCACTGGCCCCGTTCACGCCGAAAAGCAGCACAAGGTCAGGGTCGAGCGACAACAGAAGTTCATAATTGATATTTCCCTCGTAACCCACGTCGCCGATGCTGTCGCGGCGTGCCTGAATGTCGGGATTGGAGATATAGTCGAGTCCCGAAACGCCGACCACACGTGCCGTCTCGCCGATGGCGTCGAGCATGGCGATATGGGTCGAGGACATCGCCACGATGCGCTGCGCATCCCCTTCGAGGACCTGCCCGTCGAAACCCTCGGGAACGGGTTCCCCGTTACGGGAGATGAACAACCGGGTGGTGACGCTATCCGCGCCCTGCCACGGATTCATGACGGAAACCAGCACGCTCTGTCTGCCGTCTGCTCTTTCAATCTTGAATCCCGAGGCATATTCGGGAGCGTAAAGCTGTTTGTTGAAATCGGCAAGTTGGGAACTCTTGCCACGACAGCCTGCAAATGCCAGCGCAAGCAGCACCATCAGGCTCAAATTCTTTAATACTTTCATATCATTACCTTATTTACGTTTACATTATTTTCTGCTTTTCCCGAATTTCGGGGTGATGCCGATGAAGAACTCGAAGTTGATGCCGGGCATAGGACGCGACAGCACCGAGAGATAGTCCTCGTTGAACAGGTTATTGACGGCAAGTTTCAACTGTACATCCAGCGGTTTGAACGACAGCATTTTCTCCAGTGAGATATTGCTCATGAAATACCGGGGCAGGTGGCCTGTCAGCGTGTAATCGTTGCTCGACATGGTGAAACGTTCCGAGTAGTAAGCCCACTTGTAGAGGAACGCCCACGTCCGCCATGACAGCCGTCCTGTCAGCGAGGCGGAGTGCTCCGGCACGTAAGGCAGTTGTTTTCCCACCGACTGGTCGGCGGGCGACATCTTTTCGCCCTCGTTGATGGAGGGGGTCCACGAATAGGAACCGTTCAGGTCTATCAGCCAGTCCTTTGCCGGCTGCACGGCAAGGTTGGCCTTCACTTCGACACCGTAGGCATGGACTTTCTTCACGTTGCGCGGCGAGAAGAACCCCTTGGTCGTCGGCAGCCAGATGATCCAGTCGTCGATGTAGGAGTCGAACCAGCTTGCGCTGCCGCCCAGTTTATATACCCCCTTTTTGCCGACATCGAAACTCACTCCGGCGTCATAGCTGAAGCCGTGTTCGTTTTTAAGGTCGGGGTTGCCGCCCGGCAGAAAGTAGAGGTCGTTCAAAGTCGGAAAACGATAGTTGCGCGATACGGAGGCTTTCACCATCACGTTCCCTTTGCGCGAAATCAGTCCGTCGATGAAGAATGCCGGGATGAGCGGAGCCCATTTGTCGCCCGACATCTCCTCGCGCAAGACCAGCGACAAGCCCAACGGCTCGACAGGCTGCCATTTGGCCGATACAGAACCGGAGAGCTCGACACGCCCCTTGTCATATCCGACGACGGCTTTGTTGCCATCCTGAAGGATGATGTTCTTGTCTTCGCTGCGCACGAGATGCTGGTACACGGATACGTTCGAGGTGAAGAACCATTTCCTGCCGGGCGAGTATTCCGCTTCCGCCTGTCCGTAGAACGTGTTTATCTTGCTCCGCGAACGGGTCATGGAGGCCCAGTTGTCCGGCGCCACCTCACGACGGTAGTCGTAGGCCATCCACGTATGGATATAACCGCCTTTCACGCCGACTTTCCATTTCTCTTTGATATGGTCCCATGACAGGACACCACGAAACGTCTGCTCCCGCTGGCGGTTCTCGAAGGCGGTCTCATCGCCGTAATCGGTCGTGAGCATCGGCAGTTCCCGGTTGGAGTTGATATACCATGCGTTCAACCCGAAACGGTCGCCTTTCAGGGTGTTGTAATATACCTCCTGCAACAGGTGCAGGTCCTTGAACGAACCCGATCGGTTGCGTTCCTTGGGATGATACTGTCCGATGATGTTCTTCTCCTCGTCGTAGATATTTATCTTCTTGTCGTGGTTGGTGTACTTGTAATCGTTGGGCGACGACGAATAGACCGCGCGGGTCGAGACCTGCCATCGGTCGCTGCCGTAGGTGAAGCGGGCGAACTCGTCGAACGTGCGGAACGACCCGATGCCCTGCACGTATTGGGCATGGAAGCCCTCGCCGACCTGCGGCGTAGTACCGAGTTTGACAAGTCCGCCGAGTCCGCCGCCCGTTTCATTCACCGACGACGTGCCATGAAGCAGCGAGGCCTGATCTATGAAGTAGGACGGTATGGTGGAAAAGTCGGTCATACCCAGCATGGGATTGTTGATGCGCATGCCGTTCCACGTCACCTGCGTGTGGCTGGGCGACGTGCCGCGGAAAGCAACGGTGGAGAGCGTGGCGCGTCCGTAACTCTTGACGAACACGGACGAATTGAACGTCAGAATGTCGGCCATCGATAAGGCAATGTTCTCTTTCAGTGCGAGCGAGTCGAACTTCGTCTTCTGCACGCCGATTTCTTTCATCGGGCGTTTGCCCCACACCGTGACCTCGTCTATCTGGTGGATGCGTCGTGTGATTCCCTGCGCGGACAATACGGACGGACAGACGAGCAGTAGCGAGAAAAGTATGTATTTCGTATAAATCATTTGATTCCGTTTTTAGGGTGGGTATTCGCGGAAAAATGTACCGTGGAGGATGCCGGCACGGACGTTTGATGCGGGTCGAACCCATTCTCTTCAAGCAGTTGTCCGTATTCTTCCTCGAACGAGATCTCCTGATGGATTGTATGCTGCTCCTCGATGTGCCGTCTGAGCCGGTGAAGGTCGCTGAACGACACGCTGAACGAGTCGAATCCGGCAGCCCAACCGGAGAAGTCGGCATATTCCGGGGTTTTCTGGTATACCGTTCCCGTGGCGCCTTTCACCTTGTTCACGATCTTGCTGAAATCCCCGGAATTCGGAATCTCGACAAGTACATGCACGTGGTTGAGAAAGGCATTGGCGGCATGTACGCGGCAACCTTTCCCTGTAAAAATCCGTGTCATCCGCTCGAGCATCAATCCTTTTCCCGTTGTCGGAATCGTCATCTTGCGTCCTTTGGTAACGAAGATGAGATGGTATAGGTGTCGTATCCTGCCCATCACTTCCAACAAAATGCGCCGGGGATTATCCCGACATAGAATTCATCGATCAGTTCACCTTCGGACGAGTAGCGGTAGACAATGCCCTGCTGCTGGTAGTCGATGGCATCGGCCACGTAGACATCGCCACGCACGGGGTCGACGGTCAGGCCGTAATAAATCGTACCGCTGTATTCGAGGAACGGGCGCACGGGAACACGTTCCGCATCCACGTCCATCGACCATATGTCCTTGTTGATCCAGTAGAGCTTGTCGCCCGTACCGTTGAGCTGCACCTCCGAAGGCCAGTCGCCCATCTTGAACTTGAACTGCTTCTCTACGGTGAACGTCTCGGCATCGATGCGGTAGAGAGACGGGGCTTCGTAGCCGTAGGGCGAACCCTCGTACCCACCGTCGGTGATCGTCCACATCTTGTGGTTCTTGTCCATTACCAGCGAGGTGGGCTGGATGCCGACTTTCAGTTCTTCTACCACCTGATCCGTTTCGGTATCGATCTTGATGATGCGGTTTTGGTACGACCAGCAGTTGCAATAGACATATTTGCCATACTGCACCATCTGCTCCGTGGAGCCGCTTTCCATCGTCATGTCCGGCACCTGGATGTAACCGGTGATTTCATATTTCTTGGGGTTGATGATGAAGATGCGGTTGTCCCACAATTGGGTGACATAGGCTTTCTCGTCGCTGAGGAAATGGATATAGCGCGGCGAAGTCAGGTTCGTGATACGGCCCACCTCTTTGAACGTATTGAGGTCGATGGCGAAAATCACGTGGGAATTGTTCACCACGACCCAGCCCTTATTGTCGTGGATGCACATCGATTGCGCCACGTCGCCCAGCTTCATGCCGTTGGCACGGAAGAACACTTCATTCTGCACCTGTTGGGTTTCGGGGTCGTAGTACGACAACGTGGCATTGCCGTACTGGAAGTTGCCCTCGTTGGTGATGAACAACCCGGCTCCGGTAGCGTTGAAATCTTCCACCGCATCTCCGTAGTCCCACTCCATGCAGCCCGCCAGCAACAGCGGCAACCCGCATAGAAGAATGATATGTCGTATCAGATGTTTCATTGGCTTGTTATAAACGGGAAAGAGTACCGGTCTTTCGGCCAGTACCCTGTTCCCTTGTAAAATAATGGGTGTTACTGCTGGGTATAGCGACCGGCTTGCATATCCTCGTAGGTGGGGTTATAACCGCAATTGGTTACAAGCCAGTCTTCTTTCTTGATTTGCTCTTCTTCTACAAAAGATTTGAAGAACGTATAATCAACAAACCGTGTCAACCGGATAAATCGAACTCCTGAGAGTTTTGTTAAAGTTGGCATATTGAAAGTCGTAAGCGATGCTGCATTTGCAGCACAAAGTGTTCCATCAATGGCCTGCAATTTGGGGCATGAAATAGTTTTTACGGCACGAACAGTCATACCAACACCCCCGACATGTTCCAATGACGGAAATGTAAAATCTTTATTTGATGCCATAAAATCTAAAGAACCATATAAAATATTATTAATCACCCCTTCTTTGA
>OHEJ01000568.1_pt1 | contig 13348 bp, 8 predicted proteins | sample 1567261 | NCBI WGS metagenome assembly OHEJ01 (sample SAMEA3879550, study PRJEB24766) | human gut metagenome | biome: human-associated habitat; feature: feces | place: USA | collected 1985/1987 | reverse complement strand
GGTTCGGTAAGAATATCCGGGTATTCACGAAAGCACATTTCCCACCGCCGGACAAAATCCTCCTGCGCGCCCTGAATCTCACACATCATGGCTTCGCCATCTGCCAAACGGCGAGGTGAATAAATGCTCTTGACGGCATCCTTGAGATTCTGTTTTTCTTCCTTGTTGAGTCCTTTCTTATGCCCCTGAATGTCTTGCTTGAAGGTCGTTACAAACTCATTGTCCTTTGAAGGCGAAGAATACGAATCCGTTATACTGGAATCCCGTTCGGCTTTAGGCTTACGCAGCTCTGCCACAACTTCGGGACGCTTTTCCTTTGGAACCTTTGCAATCGAGGAAATTTCACGATCGGTTGCCTGGATCTTTCCGCTCAGGATTTCTTCCTGCGCTCCGGGTACTGCTTCTTCCGCTGCTTCTACACCTTTTGCAAATTGCTCTGCACGGTAAACATAACTTTCGGATGTTCCATGTTCCGCAGCGACCTTCGACCGTGAACCGTGCTTTGTGCGGTCTGGTTCATTTTGAACCAGACCACTTTCAGATGCCAAAGTATACTGATTGCCGTGAAACGCTTTGACTTGCTTTTCCGCTTTTGCCTGCTTTCCAATCAAGAACTTTTTCTGTTCCGGGGTCAGGTTTCGCCGCCCAAGCTGATTTTTACAGATCCATACGAGTGCTTCATAGCGGTTAGCAAATTCTTTTTCGATGACTTCAAATGGAATGAACGGATATTTCCGAAGGACTTGATAGCGTGTATGTCCATCCACAATATAGCCGTTCCACGTGATGATCGGATTCAGTACACGTTCTTCTTTGAGGATGTTCATTTCCAGTTGGTGGGTTTCCTCAAACGACGGAGGGTTGATTTGATTCTGGAACTCCGGATCGATTTTAAGCTGGCTCAGTTTTGTCATAGGCAAACCATCCTTTCTGAAATGAAATAGAATATCATTGTTCTTACGCCGTTCTCTCTGCACGGGTTTCCTACCCCCTTCCGGCGGCGTTTTCCGGCTCTCCCATTTGGGGGTCATGGCTGGGTATCCCATGCAGACGGTCATGCGGTTTTCAAGGTTCAATAGGGGGGTGAAACTAGATTAACACATTCATAGAAGAATTTTTAGGAGGTCGTACCTCCGGTTTTGGGTTGTAAAAAAGCGGAAGTAATGCTTCCGCTTTTTTACTGCAAACCATTGAAAAAATCATATCACATCGTAAGTTTTATTTTTAGAAACTGGTAGTTCCGGTTTTTAAAAACATGAAGTGAATTTCAAGGCAAAATCGGAACTGCTGGTTCCGGTTTTGCGTATCAACGTGATTTCAAATTTTGGGTGCCGTTCTCTCTGCATGGTGTTCCTGCCCCCCTTCCGGCGGCGTTTTCCGGCTCTCCCACTTGGGGGTCATGGCCGGGTATCCCATGCAGACGGTCATGCGGTTTTCAAGGTTCAATTGGTGTCTTGCTGGTAGCTTATCACACTTTCAAAAGAATTTTTAGGACCTGACAGGTCCGGTTTTGAGGGAGTAAACCGGACACAGTAGGTTCGGTTCGGTGAACGTCTCCGAATAGAGCATACCACAATAACACTCAAATTTTTAGGAAGTGATACTTCCGCTTTTCACCTTCAAAACCGGAAGTAATAGTTCCGGTTTGATGCGATATTGAATGAATCAACGACAATTTTATAAAGCACGTTTTTCTAAGAAAATTCACTTATTCAGCGTCCGTTAAGATGCAGAACTAGCGCATTCTTGTGCTGAACATCGGGTTTGAGCGAAGCTCAACAAGTGTTTTTGAATTTGGATTTGAAAAAATCGGATTCAAAAATTGCGAGGTGGTATCGGCTCGCCCTGCTTGCGGCGGTTGCAAACTCGAAAATTTTTGTGCAGAAAAATAACCGCCCGCTTCAAGTTGAACTTGAAAACGGACGGTCTCGGTTGCAAAATGTTTTTCAAATTTGGAGGGTGCATTGAGAGGCTTCATAGCGCCCGCAAGCAGTGTGTCTGTATATACAAACACCATTTTTGCTTCGCAAAATGCTTGTTGGGAACACCCAAACCCGTGAACCGCATCCGCTGGATGCAGGCTGCTCGATGGTATCGCTTTACAAAACTCCAGCTTACAGTATGTTCACCTAAACAGGTAAAATTGTTTCCTATTAGGCGGCTACGATCGTAATCTTCGGATTCATTGTCGGGTCAAGAAGTCCTAAAATGGTACTCATTGCATCACTGGAAATCTTGATATCCCCATAGCCAGAGTCCATTTTTCCGTTAGGTCCAACTCCATCAAGGAAAAGTACAGAGCCTCCATTTGCCGAAGCGCTATGCGCGGTTTGTCCATCGCCGTTGAATCCAAAGCAGATACAGGCAGTCGAGGATTTCTTCGAGAATTTCACATACATATTCTCACAGCCTCCTTTATCAGCCCAATCACGGGACACATTGGAACGAGACTGAAGGGTATTGTAGAAGGCCGAGCTCGAGTCACAGACCCAGACACTGTCCTCGTTGATCTTGATAAAAGGAAGTTTTGTATTCTGCGTCGTATTAGAGAACGCAAAGCAGATAGGGAATGTCCCCGCCGGAGTCTTATGGTCTCCCTCCGTCTTGTGCTCAGTAATACCGTTGGAGCCGATAAATGCAGCTGTCTGAAAGTCCTGAATCCACTGTCCATCCTGATAGTGCTGCAGTGTGAGAACTGCAGTATTTCCCGAGGCTTCTACCCGGATATTCTGGGTGGAATCCAGTACGACTTCCGGAGCGCTGCTTTCTGCCTCAGACGTAGCAGAAACTGTGGTGGAAGCGGCAGAAGAAGCATCCGGCCGCGATTCAGGCAGGGCAGTTTCACTGGAAGAAATGCTGCTTTCTGCCTGCGCGGCCGATGCTGCGGAAACATCGGCCACAGAAGGTGCAGAGGGATTTTGTTCCGAAGGCTTGCTGTTAAGGAACACAAACGCAAAACCTCCCAGCAAAAGCACAACAAGCACAATAACAAGAATAACCCACCAATTATGAGGACGGACAGGTCGGGGCGTTTCTGCTTTTGATGGCTTAGAAGCAGTTTCCTTCGGAGGATTCTTTTCTCCTGTTTCGGGCTTGGGCGCAGTCACAGGAGTAGGTCCTTCCTTTTCCTTTGAAGGGGGAGTATATGCAGGCATATTACGAGTTGGCTGACGTACTACTTCCGGAGATTGCCCCTCTTCACAAACGCTCTGGGTGGGCGTATTTGTTTCTTTGGTAGGCTCGAGATCTAACGACAGTTTTGGCATTTCTACAGGTGTTGGATGTTGCTGCCTCCGGACAGGTGTTGCAGGGACAGGCTCTTCTGCGGGAGGCTCCGGTGATGCCGTGTTATTCTCATGAGATTCTTTTTCAGAGTCAAAAGATTTGCCACATACAGAGCAGAATCTCTGATTTTCAAATCGCGCAGGCGTGTGACAATAAGCACATATTTTCATAATTTATTCTCCTGAAATTTCTCCACAGGATTAGTTGAACATATCATAGATTTCTTTTGCTGCATGGTAGATATCAGAAGCAGTTTGTACACCATCCTGAATTTTTTTCAAAGCATCTTCCGGGGTCATGTTCCATGGATTCGAGCTATCTGCGGTTGAACTGCTTGCAGAAGAGCTTTCGGTCGGCGCACTGGGTTGAGGTGCAGAAGGGGGCGTGCTTTCTGCTCCGCTGGAGTTCTTGTTACCGGAGCCATTTTTGCTATTCGAAGGAGCAGGTTCTGCTTTTGGCGAAATTTGAATAACCTTCTCTTCCTGATACGGAATGGAAGCAATCGCTACACCGTGGCCGTCAGGAGAAGCGTCGTACCAGTAAATCGTGTCGAACCGGATAAATGCAACCTGATTATCGCTAATCTGCTCCACCGTCGTGCGAGTTCCGTTAACAGCAGTGTAGCTACCAGACTGAGTCCCTGAATCACTTGCGGCTGTGAAAGTCATAGTACCATTCTCATAGCCATCCGTATAGTTGCCAGAAAATTCAAGAACGGTTCCGTCTGCAATTGTTTTACGGTAAGTACCCATGCCGTTGGGAAGATCATTATTCCACGAGCCACTGTAAATACTATGATTTACGGCAAACAGCTGAATACCGTTTCCAAAACGCTTTCCGTTGTTCATCTGACCATAATAGAGACCGTTGCCATCGGATACAAGCATCTGCGAACCGCTCGGCAGACTTGCCCGGATAATATCCCATTCTGAGCTATTGGTCATCAGCCAACCATTTGCGTAAGTCAATACATTTTCATCCAGAGAACCAGCAGTCTCGAGCTGCTGTAATACAGTCGTTAGCGCATCGAAGTCACCAGCCTCGAACAGACTGATAATGTTCTGATACGACTCTGTCATCGAACTCAGCTCCGCCAGATATGCTGCGGGTTCCTCGATTTCCTGACCATTTACGAGCAACTTTTTCAGCACAGGCAAGCTGTTAACCGCCTGAACCTGACATTGGTCTACGCCAAGTGTCGTCAGACCGGTCAAAGCGGCAACAGGAGTATAATCAATGATTTTATTTTCGTCCAAAAAAAGCTCTTCCAGATATGTACAATTTCGGAGGAAAGAAATATCGGTCAGGCCATTCCCCGAAAGGTCCAATTTGCGAAGAGAGACGGGCCAGCTCACACCATCGCACTGGCTGCTGCTCAACTGACAGTTTGTCAGGGAGAGGGATTCCAACGCTGAAAGGGACGCCAGCGAAGAAAGCCCGTCCGGAAAAACAGCACCGTCAATAGAAAGCTCCGTCAACGCCTGCAGCGTGCTCAATTCATTCAGCTTTCTGGCGTCCAAATCGATATTTCCAGTAATCGTTAGACTGGTCAGACCAGACAACCTGCACAGGTTGTTCCAATCTTCATCCGAAGGAGATTCAACGGAAAGACTGGCGGTATCTGCAATGCTATAAGAAATGCCTCCAACGGTCGCATTTTTGCTCAGCGCGATTTTTTTCCAGAGGAAAAAGCCGCCGAGCAATGCAGCTGCAAAGATAATAACAAGCAGAACCAGAAAAACCTTTGGTGGGCCTTTTTTTGACTGAGAAATCGGCATTTCCGAAACGGCATCCACCAAATCAGCCGGAGTATCCGGTAAAGTCTCGGATGAAGCCTCGGGTTCCGGTCGTGTTTGAAAGAAAGATTCTGCCGGGGCGTTCTGCACTTCTTCGGCAGGAAGCGACGGGATATTTTCAGGCTGAGAAGATTTCGAGGCCGGTGTTTCAGGCTGAACAGGAAGCACCGGTATAGGTTCCAGAGGCGGAATTCCAACGGGCTTTTTCGGTTCAGGTCGAACCGTTTTGCGTCGAGCAGGTGCGGCGGCAGGCTCAGCCGGGACTTCGGGCTTTGGCTCCGCAACCTTCCTCCGCGCAGGAACATTTTCGCTCTTTTCCTCGGTTTTACTCTCCTGAGGCTGTTTCGGAACACGAACTCTCACAGGAGTTTCGGGAGCTTCAGATTCATTCGTTTCAAATGGCCTGCCACATTTAGCACAGAATTTTTGTTCATCCAAACGTGCAGAAGTGCCGCAATATTGACATACTTTCATAACATACTTCCTTAAAAATAACCTTCCGTATGATTCAGGCTCGTGCAAAATGGAATCGGAACGGTTCCGCACCGGGGAGCCCAACAATGGCATCGCCTAACCCCAGACGCGAAATATCCCAGTCTTCTACAACGTAGGCATCCCGTATCTGTTCAGAGATGCCGCGTCCCTGCACCGCTGACATAAACACCTCTTTCTTTCGGTTCTGTCCAAAGAATTCTTTAATATACCGGACAGAACCTGCATCGTTGCATCGAAAAAAGATGCCCGTCAGGAAACCAGATAGCAGACTGTGTGCACGAGCTTCACCATAGATATCAGCGATCTGCTCGATATTCTGATAACCAATCAGAAACTTGATGCCCAAACTACGTCCAAAGTTAACAGCGTCATCCACATGACGCAGATTAGGCAGAAGACTGAACTCGTCCGTGATAAAATAGACGCTTCCTGCACTCTTTTTGCGGCAGAGTGCTTCTTTGATTGCCAAATCAAACATCAGGCTGTAAATGGGAGCCAGCATAGAACCAATGCCCAAATCATACTCAATAAAAACGCAGCGCCCACCTTTTGCACGTACAAGCTGACGGAGAGAAAGCGTTCCTTTCTTTTTGAAGTTTCCGATGAACATCTCCCGCACGGCCTGCTGCATCTCTGACAAAACGCCCTGCGTCTGTGCAGAAGAATCGTCCGCAATATAACTTACCATAGATCGTGTAGACTTACGCATATTCAGCAACCTGCGCAGGTCAGAAGACGGTGTGCTGTCCAGAAAATCTTTGAGATGTTCATTGTTCATGAGGTCTTCTTTTCCGTAGTCGATAAAATGCGCCAATACAGCTGAAAAAATATCTTTAGCTGCATTTGGAAAGAACGGCTGATTTGTTTTTTCGATTTTTTCTCGGAAGAGCGCATTTGCAATTTCGATGATATTTTCTTCCATATGCTCATCGTGCTCAATTTCATTATAGATATTCCAGTAGTCCGGGCCGTTCGGACCAGTAGCTGTACCGTCATTGCTGATAACAACATCTCCGGGCGAGTAGAATTCCCGATAAAAGTCTCCTTTCGTATCGAAGATTATCACAATATCTTCCGTTGTGAGATTGTTCAGCAGTTGATTCAGCAGCTGATTGATCGTGTTCGTCTTACCAGTACCAATACCTCCCAGAAGCATAATGTGCCGGCTGAGCAGATTTTCATCCAAATTGATGACTTGCCCTGCGCTGCTTCCATCTCCACGCAAAGTACATTTCACAGGGCCAACCGGATAGGGTACTGGTTTATCGTGAAGCAATCGACCATCAAATACTTCTATTTTTTTCATCAGTTCCACTTGCAACCGCCTCCTTATTATTGACTGATTCCATTATCTTGCGAGCTTGATTCTGCCGGAGCTTCCGCGCTACCAGAAGACGCGGGATCCTCACCCGAAATACCATTGTCTTGATCATTAGAAGCATCAGGCACACTGTCTCCATCGGAAATCCCGTTGTCCTCTTTGGAAGCTGGAGTTTGACCTGAATCGTCATCCGAAATGCCGTTATCGCTGGCTTGAGAGGGAGAATCCTCGGGCGTATCAGAGATGCCATTTTCTTCCGCACTCATCGCCGCCGCATCATCATCGGAAGAGCCGTCTTCGATTCCGTTGGACTCATTCTCTTCATCCTGCGGGTCATCTGCATCTTCGATTCCGTTTTCATCCTCTCTGTTTTTGTCGTCTGTTTCATCATCGTCAGGGTCTTGTTCTTCGTCATCGATTTGATCTTTATCAGACGCCTTGCCTTCGGTGGCCTCTTCGGCGTCCTCGGGATTCTCGTCCTCACCGTTTTCTTCGGCGTCCTCAGGATTCTCGTCTTCGCCGGTTTCTTCGGCGTCCTTAGGATTCTCGTCCTCACCGTTCTCTTCGGTGTCCTTAGGATTCTCGTCCTCACCGTTCTCTTCGGTGTCTTCGGGGTTCTCGTCTTCACCGTTCTCTTCGGTGTCCTCGGATTCCTCGTCCTCGCCATTCTCTTCGGTGTCCTCGGATTCCTCGTCCTCGCCGTTCTCTTCAGTGTCCTCGGATTCCTCGTCCTCGCCGTTCTCTTCAGTGTCCTCGGGTACCTCGTCCTCGCCGGTTTCTTCAGCATCCTCGGGTTCCTCGTTCTCACAGTTCTCTTCGGCGTCCTCAGGATTCTCGTCTTCGCCGGTTTCTTCGGCGTCCTTAGGATTCTCGTCCTCACCGTTCTCTTCGGTGTCCTTAGGATTCTCGTCCTCACCGTTCTCTTCGGTGTCTTCGGGGTTCTCGTCTTCACCGTTCTCTTCGGTGTCCTCGGATTCCTCGTCCTCGCCATTCTCTTCGGTGTCCTCGGATTCCTCGTCCTCGCCGTTCTCTTCAGTGTCCTCGGATTCCTCGTCCTCGCCGTTCTCTTCGGTGTCCTCGGATTCCTCGTCCTCGCCGTTCTCTTCGGCATCCTCGGGATTCTCGCCCTCACCGTTCTCTTCGGTGTCCTCGGATTCCTCGTCCTCGCCGTTCTCTTCGGCATCCTCGGGATTCTCGCCCTCGCCGGTTTCTTCAGCATCCTCGGGTTCCTCGTTCTCACCGTTCTCTTCGGCGTCCTCGGGTTCCTCGTCCTCATCAGCTTCTTCGGTGTCCTCGGACTCCTCTCGCTTACGGTCATCTTCTGTCTGGTCAGACTTTTTATCCTCGTTATTATCTTCCCTTGCCGAGGGAGGCAATCCACTATAATCAGCAGGTGCATATTCGTCTCGGATATCAAAGTCCACTTGATCAGCTTCTTCCATCAGAGCCTTATATTCTTCTGGCGACATTGATTCTCTGGCAGCATCCGGATTAGGGGCATCATAGATTTCATCTCCCAGAGAGGCAACGATTCGTTCCTCCTCCGCTTGATCGGCGTAACTTTCGTTTGAAAAAGAAAGATGAACATTTTCGGTATGACCATCCGGATATGTAATTTTGTCATTGACCATAAAAGCCGAGGGGCGGTCTCCGGACTTTCCATCCACATAAGCGATTTTCGTACTGTCGATAGACGCTCCATTTTTCAAGGCATCCGTTTCGCCGCGCTCCATACCCCGCCATCCATAGCGGTTCACATCGTGGTGCTGAGGGACAATATTGCTAGGGTCATTACTTCCTCCAAGAGAAGATGCCTGAATATGGCCTCGCTCATCGCCAGGAAGGTAGGCGCTCGTTCGGGAAGGCATTCCTTTGTGATTTCCCTTTGTAATTTCAAGATTGCCATTGGACGTTACTGTTCCTGTGTTTGGATCAACAACAGTATAGTTGCCTCTTAAATTTTCTCCCGTTTCAGAAGTTCTGCCATGTAACTCCCTGTTTGCCGAAGCTGTAGGTTTCTGGAGCGCGGCTCCACGCTCCCATCCATCGGATTGGCGCTCTGCAACGATATCTCTTTCCCGCTCAGGAACACCCGGTCGGCTATCCGAATCGGCGGAATTTGAGGCCGCATTGGAGGCTGTCTGAGAAGGGAATGACAAAAGACTATCCTGAAAACGTTCTCCCCGAATCTGCGCTGCCGACTTGCCTACAGGCGCGGCAGACTGCACGTTGCTGGGTGCCTGATCATTGGCGATCTGGACAGGCACTTTCAGTCCCAGCTCCTTTGCCGCAAGGACACGATGTTTACCGTCATCCAAAAAGGACATATTTCCGTTTGCGTCCCGATTGACCTGAATCATATTGTTTGGATTATAGTACGCATCCAGTGTGTTTCCTAGATTAGGGTGCTCCGCTCGGATCTGTGCCGGACTTTTTCCCTCGGCCAACATGGACTGTACCGCTGGAAGTCCTCTGGCCTGATCCAGATAAAAATCTTTATTGGCACCGTGATTTTCCCAAAATTGTTTTTCGCTGGCACGCCGGTTCCAGAAGTGAGTGGAAGGAAGCCCTCGAGCCGTGGACATATCGATATCCTCTGCCGGAATCGTTGCAGAACAATTACCAATCTTATTTCCTGCCGCGTCATAGTTTATGGCATTTGCCTGAGAATTTGCGCAACATTCAGCGATTCGGTCGCTTGGTGTCAGGTTATCGATTCGAGCAAAACGGGTCGCTCCCGGCTGGACGTGATCAAAATACCAACTAACATCAGCGTCTCCATTTTGAGGATCGATAAAGTAAGTCTTTCCATCGCGCTGCTCTGCCACGAAAACATGTCCATCAAATCCACTACCATCAGAAGTGGCCCAGCCGACATCTATTTCCACACGGGCCCCATCGCCGTAAGATGCCATTGCCCGTTCGATTGCCTCGCGGCCGCTGCCGGGAGTTTTGTGGATAATAGGGTCTTCCCATGCATCAAACGGGTCATAAGACAGGCCATTCGGGTCATCCGTGTACGGCAACGCGCTGACATCATAGCCACGTTTCCGCAGTTCGTAGGCGGGCACACAGTGCGTGCAGTTTCCAGACCATGCAAAATTGGCATCGTTTACCTCATCATGCCCGTTTGGATTGATTTTAGAAAGAGCCTCTTCCATACTTTCCGGAAAGCGGACTCGCCCAAGATCTTCAATTCTCATATGATATCAACATCCTTTACCAGTTCCAAAAAGAAAAGCGTCACGGATGGATAAAGGCCGCTTCATCAAGAATCCTAAATCCTTCCTTGCTGGGCAGGGAAATAAAGCTGACCGCACCGGTCATTTTATTGATGCAGATATAGTGTCCGCCTGCCTTTCTGCGCCCATCCCCAATACAGCCATAGAAGATCCACATTTCCGGATGGTTCCATGCGCCTGTGACTATTTCGCCGGTTTTTGAATAGTGATTTTTTGCAACCGCAAGCCCTTCTTCAAACTTGACCATAGAAATCTCCTGTCAAAAATGGGTCTCTTCTTGCAAAGAGACCCTTAAAAATCAGATAATAATCTTTTTTTACACAGACAGACAAAAGTCACTCCGTTTTCCATTTGGCAATGCCATAATCACCAAGTTTTTGGATATCATTGATGATGGCACCAATTTCGCGGATTGCTTTTTCTGTCTCGTCAGTAGGCAGAACCTCGTTATATCCCATATACTGCGCATCGATGACATTGCCAAGCGCAGCAAAACCAGTCTTTTCGCAGCGGATGGGAATAACGGCCTCGCCTGTTTTGGTGCGGACAAGAAACTCCATGTTCGGTTTGAACGCAAACGCAAAGACACAGGCGGCCAGCAGGACACCAAAAATAAGATAGGGGACATAGATAAAGATTTGGCTAAGAACAGTCAGAAAGCTGCTCTTGAAATAAATCATTTCTCTTAACACAGTAAACAAACCTACACTGGCGGACAGGAAAACACATTTGCCAGCATACTGTTCCCGCGGCATCCATACAAACGCAGGCACAGCCACAGCAAGAGCCAGAACATAGACGAGAAGCTGACCAAACGCTTTCAGTGTTCTGCCCAGAAAACCGCCAAAACCAACTCCGATATAACCGATTGCAACACTGAGCGCAAAAATTAGCAGAAGATCCAGAATGCTGAAGCGAAAATTGCGTACAATCTGGAAACCGGCAACTTCATCAATGGAGAACTCATGCTGGATCGTTGTTTCTCCTACTGGAGCTGTTCCTTTTGCCCGAAAAAGAATTCGCTTATTCGTTAGCTGCAGACGTCCCTCTGCTCGGGCACCCTTGATTCGAGAACGCATGACACACAAATTATACTGGCGCACCGGAATTTCACTCTCATTAGGAGCAATATTATCCGGCACAATTTTCTGTCCGCGCTCATACTGAACATCCGGATTCCGGCCAGCAGAACCAAAGGAAAGGGAACCCGCTGTGGAATCAGAAGAGAATTTGAAATTTAGGCCATTTTTTTTCGTGCAGCTGCACCGTTCACCCTCCTGAATGGGTTTTCCGCATCTTGTACAATAAGGCATGATCAACACTCCTTTAACTTTTACATCTGGAAGCTGATGCTTTCCAGTGCCCATACTCCATCTTCATACACATAAGTAAACGCTGCCTGACCATAGCTGGTGCCATTATCTATTCCAGTCTCACCGCTCCAGTAATTCTGCCAACGGCGCGCATAAGAATAATCAAACCTCATAGTACAGTTATACTGGATCGTAGATGCATCAAACACCTGCTGAGAGGATTGATCAGTGGTAGCAGTGACCTGAATATTTGTAAAGCCAGTATTGTTGCTCGTATCATAAAGACGGGATTTCAAATCAGAGAAACGGTCTGCCACATTGTTGTCAGCGTCACCGGACTTTACGATATCAGCAGGGAAATCCTGCCGAGCGATTGCCGCTGTAAGAATAGAATTCAGCTGGTTCTGCGCCTGTGCATAGACAGCATTCACTGTATCTGCATTGTAGTTTACAGCATAGACCGTATAGCTGTCTCCGTACCCCGGCGAAGGGACAAAGCTGTCTTCTGCGGAGCCAAGAGAGTTTGACACTGCGATATCATGCCCCGTACAGAACAACGATGGAATAGAATAGCGGTCGTAATTTTCATAAGCTGTCGAACCGTCTAGGATAATGCCATCGACAGAGACTGTCGAGCCTGCCGGAACAATCACTCCGAAATCAGAGGAAATATAGTCCGAAAGAACTTTATAACGGTTGATAAGACCAAAGAAAAGAGGAACATTGACGACCTCTACAGAGGTGCTGTGCGTAGAAGAGTCCCCTCGCACATAATAGGTGATATAGTAATTTGATGTGATATCAGATTCTATGGAAGAAGTAGTATACTCCTTAATCTCATAATCACCAATATTATGAGCCTGATATCCCAGAGACCGGAAGAACTTATCAAATTCGGACGCATTTACAAACTGGCTTTCCGGAAGATCCAGGCAAGCATATACAGCACGGCTGTCGTTATTCATCAACGCCTTAAAATATCTCCGGGCAACACTTTCTCCGGAAAGAACGGTCGCATTTGCAATGGACAGAGCCAAAAAGCAACCAACGGCTGCCAAAACAGGGAACGCGATTTTAGGATGACGCTTGAAAAAACGCTGGATCTTTTTGCAGAGGGATTTGGTAACGCTCTGAATCTGTTGCCACACATATTTCCAATCGACTTCAGAAGTTTCTGGAAAATTCTGGTTGTCAATCAATTCTGAGCCGCAATAGATACAGTACCTGTCTTCCGAGGAATTTTCCTTGCCGCAATTTGGACAATACATGAAAATCTCACATCCTTCTAAAAATTCGTTTGCTTTCTTGATGAAAATTATGAGAAACAAACTATTGTTAGTATACTCTGTAATAAGATTGCCGTCAATCAAAAATTAAAAATATAATTGTCTTTTCTCCTATACGGCTCCATTACTCTGATGCCAGAACGATGCCCACTGGTTTACGGAAATCCACAAACCGGTAGGCATCGTGTTCTTTATGGGAATCTTAATCTTCCAGCCTGCCATGGTCGCAGCCAAGGGAGAGGTAGTGTTCTATCTCGCCACTCAGCACAAGCTGTGCATACTCCAGAGGTTTGTTGTACAGCAGCCAGTCCAGTTCTGCCCGCTGTGCAGGGGTATTGCCGTATTCGTCCTCAATGGCAAGGCAGTCGATGGCAAGCACAACGCCATCTGCAAATTTTGCCTCTACCCGGTTGGTATCCATGTTAAAATTACAGCTCAAAAGTTTCATCATTGCCATTTTCTCCTGAAATCCATTGTTTTAACGTGAATCGCCATCCATCCCCACAGCTTTGTGTGGGGTGTGTAACCGCATGGTTCGGGAGAGCGCTTGCATGGCATGCAAGAGGTCACCGGTTCGATCCCGGTAATCTCCACCAGAAAGAGAAGCACT
>OHEJ01000563.1_pt1 | contig 13450 bp, 13 predicted proteins | sample 1567261 | NCBI WGS metagenome assembly OHEJ01 (sample SAMEA3879550, study PRJEB24766) | human gut metagenome | biome: human-associated habitat; feature: feces | place: USA | collected 1985/1987 | reverse complement strand
TATACTCGACGACTGACAGCCCTGCCGTTAACATTTATTATTAAACAAGCTCTTAGCTTATCCCCCCATAAACCAAAAAGAGGACCGCAATCGCGATCCTCTTTCAGCTTATAATTGAATGGAAAATTATTTCGATGACTGGGCGCGGGAGAGAGCGGCCTTGAAGTCGATGTTGTGCGATTCGCCGTACTGGGGATACTGCTCGAGAAGCTGTTTGTAGATGTCGGCTTCCTCGGTGTATTTTTTCAGGTGACGGTAAACTACGGCTTCCTTGAGCATGCAGTAGGGCACGAGCTCGGGATTCTGCTCGGCGATGTCTATGGCTTCTTTGTAGCAGTCGATGGCTTTGTCGTATTGTTTGAGGTTGACGTAGCAGTCGCCTTCGAGAGCTTTGCTGGTGGTGCCGATCACTTTGTCCTTGCGGTCGTAGTCCTGAAGATATTTGAGGGCTTTGTTGTAGTCGCCGGCTTTGTAATTGTGCACGGCAGCCATGAGTGTGGCGTTGTTTCCTCCGTCGTGGCCTTTGGTGGCGGCGGCTTCAAATGATTTGAGCACGTCTTTTTCGGCGGCGATGCGGGCGGAGTCTGACGGCTGGGCCTGGAGCATGAATTCTTTATTGGAGGCTTTGCCATATTCAGTGTTGGCGTTGTTGACGCCCGGCTTGTAGATGGCGTAGATGTAGATGAGCACGAGGGCTACTATGGCGGCAGCTGCGATGCATATCCACATGATGAGCTTTTTATTCTTCTCAACGCGCTGTTCGGCTTTGGTCAGCGAATCGTTGAGATTCTCGATGCCGGTTTTGGGTTCTTCGTTGTTTTTTGTTGCCATGATATGATTGTTGCTTTTTGTTTCGTGTTATCAAAACTGACGCCCGTAAAGGGCGCTTTTCTACATGTGTGCAAAATTAATAGATATTCTGCGATAATAAAAATTTTTGGCGGAAATATTGCTTCGGCGCCACGATATGGCTATTTTTGCGGTGATAACGTCCGGAGTCGGACGCCAAACGTGAACCAAACAGATAAAAGAGATGTCGGAACAGAAGAAAAACAATGTCGTGGTGACCATCGGACGCCAGTTTGGCAGCGGTGGCCGCGAGCTCGGACGGCGCCTTGCCCGTCGCATGGGCGCAAAATATTACGATAAGGAGCTGCTGCAGGAGGCTGCCAGGCAGGCCGGTGTGAGCGAGGAGTTTTTCGAGCGCAAGGACGAGCGGTTTCCGTCATTTATCAACGGTGTGTTTTCGTTTGCGTTCGGCTACAACACGGTCAACTGTTTTTCTGGCTCCACGTCGATAAGCGACGACAGCATCTACCGCGCGCAGAGCGATTTCATTCATTCGCTGGCCGAAAGCGATGAGTCGTGCGTGATAGTGGGCCGCACGGCCGACTATGTGCTGCGCGATCATCCGCGGGTGGTGAATGTGTTTGTGCATGCGCCGGAGGACGTGTGCGTCGACAGGATCCTGCGCCGCGGCGAGCAGGATGCGCCTACCCGCGAGCGGGCATGCGCAAAGGCGCGCCGCATCAACAAGCTGCGCGCCAATTACTATAATTTCTATACCGACAAGACGTGGGGAGCTTCATCGTCGTATGATCTGACGATCGACACTTCGAAGATGGCCATGGACGATATCGTCGAAGTGATTATGGCCTATATCAGTCGTCGCTTCCCTCAGTAAGCTTTTTATCGTCATCCGCTGCTGCGGCCGCTTCGTCATTGATGCTTTTGATGAGGGCGCGGACGGTGACGGCCTGTATGATGGAGTTGATGGCCGAAGCAAGCAGAAGGATGCCGGTGCAGAGCGTCACGATTGAGTCGAGCGTGTGGAGCGGTGTGACCAGGATCACAATGCCTATTGCCACGAATAGTGAGGGGATGATGTAGAAATACCAGGGCAGCACAGCCGGACGGCAGAGCCATGTGGCCACGATGAACTGATAGATGCCGTAGAGAAGGAGGATCGCTGCAAAAAGATAGGCTATGAGGTGAGCGAAAAATCCCGGCTGGATGAGCATCCAGGCAGCGATGAACACTGTGGCGGCTGAAACGATGATGAGCGACACGGCGGCGGCGCGGCGGCGTACGGTGAAGGGCTGTTTTTCTTCCTGCTCTTTCTCGCGGCCTACGCTTTTGCCCTGGATCTCGCTGAAGGAGTTGAACAAGATGTAGACTCCCGGCAAGAGCAGCATGATGCCGAGCGCTCTCACAAGCCACTGAAAGAGGTTGGCTTCGTTGTGCCAAACGATGAAAAGCACGCCTACGGCGGCTGTGATAAGGATTGTCATCCAGTTGGTAACTTGATTTTTCATGTCGGTAACGGCTATAATTGTTTTTTAAGGTATAACAAACAAACGTGCCTAATGGGTCGCTGCAACCGCGATGGTGTAGCCGGCCGCATAGACGAGCATGAGCATGGATGTGGCCGCGAGCAGCAGTGTGAGGCGGTGGCCGGTGCGGCGGAGCATCACGGCCCATATGGCGAGGTGTCCGGAGAGGTAGATGAGCGGTACGGCCAAGGCTGCCGGGGGCATGCCTGTCCATAGCCGGGCGGTAAGTGCCGCGGCTGCGAGGCCGTTGAGCAGGTAGATGAAGCGTACGGCATTGCGGCCGAGGATCACGGCGAGTGTGCGCTTGCCTACGCCACGGTCGGCATCGGCGTCGCGGTAGTTGTTGATGATCAGCACATTGGCGCCCATTAACCCGAGGGCGATGCTGCTGAGCCACACCGGTGTGGGGCACTGGAGCGCCTGCACATAGTAGGTGAGCGTGACGGGGATGATTCCGAAGAAGAAGATGACGGAGACTTCGCCGAGACCGTGCCGCGACAGCGGGTAGGGGCCTGTGCTGTAGGCCAGTGCGCCGAGCGCGATGACTATGCCTACGGGGAGGAGCCACCAGCCGCCGAAAGCGATGAGCGAGCAACCGATGGCGCAGGCCAGACCGAGGGTGAGATAGGTGGCGCTGAGCATGGCCTGCGGCGTGATGTCGCCTTCGGTGACTCCGCGGCGCGGACCTTCGCGGCCGGGCGCGTCGAGGCCGTCGCGATAGTCATAATATTCGTTGGCGAAATTGGAGGCTATCTGGGCGAGCACGGCGAAAAGGAAACAGAGCAGAGCCGGGAGCCAGCGGAAGCGTCCGCCGGCTATGGCGAGGCCGGTGGCCATGACCACCCCGGCTATCGATACGGGGAGCGTGCGCAGGCGCATGGCCTCGATCCAGCATGCCGTTTTCGAGCGTTGGTTCATTTGTCTTCGTGTTGTGGTGCCGCATCGGCTTGCGGCAGGTTGAAACATTCACGTATGGCTTGCGACAGGCGCGCCGCGTCGGGGGCGTTGGTGCGGAGTATCTCGAGGATGGTGTCGAGGTATTCCTCCTTGTTGGCGAGACCGCACAGACCGGCTACATTGCTTGCCGGCAGCATTGATTTCTGATTGTAGACGCGGAGTATCGACTGATAGTCGCCGTTGGCCTTGTAGATGGAGAAGTCGCGGAGAAACGATTCGTAGAGGCCGCGGGGATTGATCTCGTGCATGAGGTTCTGCATGTGCTGCTCGAGCATGCCTATGGAGTTGAAGCGGCCGTCGATGCGGTATTCGACGGTGCGTTTCACGCGATGGCGTGTGTGCAGCAGGGCCTGCTGGCGCATGTCGGCGTTAAACTGGTTGATGACCGAGCGCTTGACGCGGCCAAACACGCGGTTTTCGTCTTTGCCGCAGTGGTGAGCCACGGCGCGGATTACGCCTTCAAGCATCAGTATGTTCTCCACCTCGGCCACTTCGGGCACCATCACGCGTTTGCCACGCAGGTATTCCACTTCGTGGCTGTCGCGCCGGTCGCGGTCGACGATGCCGTAGGAGTCCATCTTATGAAAGGAGCTGAGGGTGTTGAACGATCGTGTGGCTTCGATCACCTTGTTGCAGCTGCCGAGCGGCTTCACGGTGAAATCTTTGAAGATGAGCGAGTAAAGCTTGGCGTCGATGGAGTGGCGGCCGTCGCCTTCAATGAAGAGTACGGGTTTGCGTGCGCCGAGGATGGCGGCATATATCTCGTCGGAAATGGTGGCGTCGGGCGGCAGGATGGTGTAGTCCCAGCGTGTGGCGCGGGCGTCGAAGCCGCGTACCCAGATCACGGAGGCCGACGTGCGTGTGGCGGCGAAGTCGAGATCGTGGGTGGTGTAGACAAACGTGCAGTCGGGCCGCAGGAGCTCGATGCGGTTCCATACGGCCTGGAGGATTGTCGGGTGCAGGAACATCTCGGGGCTGTCGACGAATATCATTGACCGCTTCGGGGCGTAGGTGATGGCGCCGAGATAGTAGATTACGGCTTTTTCGCCGGCCGACAGCTTGATGGCCGAGTAGCGGTCGTCGGATTCGGCGTTGCCGTTGCCGGGGCGGCGTGCGAAGAGCATGCGGCCGCTTTCGATGAGCACTTTGTTGTCGGGGAAGATCTCCTGCCAGATGGCTATGATCTCGTCGAGCTTCGTGGGGGCGAGCTGTGTCGAGGGGTCGGCGGCATGGTTCACCTTGTAGCTGATGAGGTTGATCATCTCGTCGCGCATCAGCATCCACATCAGTCGCTCGAGCTGCGTCGATTCGTCGCCGGGGCGCGGGCTTTCGGCAGTGACACCGGCATACAGGCGGTCGAGGGCCGAAGCCTGCGAGAATCCGCGGCTGAAGATGGCCGAGAGTGCCGAGAGCGTGAAGGCTCTGGGGCCGGCGTCGGCGGCCATGCGGGCTGCAAAGCGGCTTTTGCCGGCGCCGTTGGCGCCTACGATCACTATGCGGTCGGATGATGATTCGCTGAGCGACGGCTGTTGCGCGGCTGTGCAGGGCGGCAGGGCGATGTGCTGATACTGTTTCATGGCAAGTGCTTTTCGGTAAGGTTATGAATCAGAAATCGTCGTCGCCGGCTCCTTGCCGGATCACTTCCGGCGATGAGCTGTCGGTGATGTCGACAACGGTGGAGGGGATGGCGGAGCCTTGTCCGCCGTCGATCATGAGGTCGGCTCCGGATGATTCGAAGCGCAGTGTGATTTCCGCGGGATGGGTGATCTCGTCGTCGGAGAGCCCTTCGGAGGGTATGGAGGTTGTGAGGATCGGAGCGCCGAGTTCTTCGGCGAGGCGGCGCGATATGGGGTTGTCGGGGATGCGCACGCCCACGGTGTGGCGTCCCTTGAATGCTTTAGGCAGTTTCTGCGATGCGGGCAGGATGAAGGTGTAGGGGCCGGGCGTGTGAGCGCGCAACAGAGCGAAGGCTTTGTTGTCGATGCGGGCATATTCGCTGGCCTGCGAGATGTCGGAGCAGATTATCGACAGGGTGTTTTTGAGCGGGTTGAGCCTTTTGAGACGGCACACCTTGTCGATGGCCGGAGTGCTGAGGGCGCTGCACCCTATGGCATAGAGCGTGTCGGTGGGGAAAATCATCACGCCGCCACGACGCAGTATGTCGGCGGCGCGTTCGATGAATCGGTCGTTGACCGACGATGGATAGATGCGGAGAGTCTGCATGTCGTGTGATTGCATTGATTCACAAAAATAGTGAAATCATCTCAATCGGCAAGCGATTTTGCAGAATTGTGTGGCAGGGGCGGCGCTGTCGGCGGCATCAGTGTTTGCGCACGGGTTCGGTGGTGAGGCCCACGCCGAGTTTCTTGAAGATCTTGTGGTCGACTTCGCCGAGCATCACGGTGGAGTGAACTTGGCAACCTTCGAGGCGCGGCAGGCATTCGAGGGCGCGGCGGCAGTTGTCGTCGTGGGTGCTGAGCACGGAGAGGGCCACGAGCACTTCATCGGTGTGCAGCCGCGGGTTGTGGCTGCGCAGATAGTGGGTCTTGGTGTGCTGGATAGGCTCGATGATGTGCTGCGGGATGAGCTTGACGGAGTGGTCGATGCCGGCCAGATGCTTGACGGTGTTGAGGATGAGAGCGGCGCTCGGGCCGAGCAGGTCGCCGGATTCGGCCGTGATGATGGTGCCGTCGGAGAGCTCGATGGCCGAGCATGCGTTGCCGGATATTTCGGCGCGTGCGCGTGCGGCGGTGACGCAGCGGCGGTAGGAGATGTCGATCTTGGCCTGCTTCATCAGCAGGGCTATCTTGTTGACCTCGCTGTCGGAGCCTGTGCCCACGGCAAGGCGGTTGAGTGCGGTGAAGTAGCGGCGGATGATCTCGTTGTTGGAAGCCTGGCAGCACACGTCGTCGTCGCTGATGCAGAAGCCCACCATGTTGACGCCCATGTCGGTGGGCGATTTATAGGGATTCTCGCCGTAGATGCCTTCGAAGAGGGCGTTGAGCACGGGGAAGATCTCGATATCGCGGTTGTAGTTGATGGCCGTCTTGCCGTAGGCCTCGAGATGGAACGGGTCGATCATGTTGACGTCGTTGAGGTCGGCGGTGGCGGCTTCGTAGGCTATGTTGACGGGGTGCTTCAGCGGGAGGCTCCACACGGGGAAGGTCTCGAATTTGGCGTAGCCGGCTTCGATGCCGCGTTTGTGCTCGTTGTAGAGCTGGCTGAGGCACACGGCCATCTTGCCGCTGCCCGGGCCGGGGGCGGTGACGATCACGAGCGGGCGCGATGTCTCGATGTAGTCGTTCAGACCGAAGCCTTCGTCGGAGGCTATAAGCCCCACGTTGTTGGGATAGCCCTCGATGGTGTAGTGGATGTAGGTGGTGATGCCGAGCTTTTCGAGGCGGGCGCGGAAGGCGTCGGCGCTCATCTGGCCGTTGTAGTGGGTGATGACAACGGAGCTGACGGTGAATCCGCGCTTGATGAATTCTTCGCGCAGGCGCAGCACGTCCATGTCGTAGGTGATGCCCAGATCCTGGCGCACTTTGTTTTTCTCGATGTCGAGGGCGCTGATCACGATCACGATTTCGGCGTGGTTGCGGAGCTGGCTCAGCATCTGCAGCTTGATGTCGGGTTGGAAACCGGGGAGGACGCGGCTTGCGTGGTGATCGTCGAAGAGTTTGCCGCCAAGCTCGAGATAGAGCTTGTTGCCGAACTGAGCTATGCGCTCTTTGATGTGTTCGGACTGAATTTTGAGGTACTTGTCGTTGTCGAATCCGTATTTCATAACGGAATACAAAGGTACGGATTTTTTTCTTTTTTCGCGGCGGCAGTGCGAAAAAAATTGAAAAAATCAGCGCAGGCGGATTTCGGAAAGCCTCATAGTCAGGGCGTTGAAGCGCAGCAGGCGGTCGGTGAGCAGTTGGCCAACGCCGGCTATGTATTTGATGGCTTCGGCGGCCTGGATGGTGCCGAGGATGCCGGGCACGATGCCGAGTGGACCGCCGGCGGCAGTGCCGTCGGCGGCCGCGGGCTGATCGGGGAAGAGCTGGCGGTAGGTGACCGAGCCGGGCAGTACGGTCATGGTCTGGCCTTCGTAGCGCCAGATGGCACCGTGGCTGTAGGGCTTGGCGGCAGCTGTGCAAACGTCATCGACTAAGAACTTGATGGCGAGGCTGTCGGTGGCGTCGATTACGAAATCATAGCCGGCTATGAGCTGCGGGAGCGTTTCGGCGCTGACGAAACTGTCGATGACGTCGACATTCAGTGCGGGATTGACGGCGAGCATCTTCTCGGCGGCCGACAGCGCTTTCGGGCGGCCGATGTCGGCGGTGCGGTGTATCACCTGTCGCTGGAGGTTGGTGATGTCGACGCGGTCGCCGTCGGCGATGCCGATGCGTCCGATGCCGGCGGCTGCCAGATAGAGGGCAACGGGCGAGCCGAGGCCTCCGGCGCCGATTACGAGCACTGATCCGTTTTTGAGCCGTAGCTGACCTTCCTCGCCGAAACCGGGCAGGGAGAGGTGGCGGGCATAGCGCCGCATGTCGTCGTCGGTGAGTGGCTGCATGGTCATGAAAGCATGGCGGCTACGCGGTGGAGGGCGTCGACGAAGCGGACGCATTCATCGACAGTGTTGTATAGAGCCATCGAAGCGCGCACGGTGCCCTCGACGCCGAGCACGTGCATGAGGGGCTGCGCGCAGTGGTGGCCTGTGCGGACGGCAAAACCGAGCTTGTCCAGGAGCATGCCGGTGTCGTAGTGGTGGGCGTTGCCGATTAGAAACGAGATGATGGCGCTTTTGCCGGGCGCCGTGCCGAAGATGCGCATGCCCGGCACTTCGAGCATACGTTCAGTGGTGATCTGAAGCAGCTTCTCCTCGTGGGCGGCGATGCGCTCTATGCCGATGGCGTTCACATAGCTTATGGCGGTGTCGAAAGCCGCGATGTCGACATAGTCGGGCGTGCCGGCCTCGAATTTGAAGGGGAGCTCGGCGTAGGTGGTACGTTCAAATGTGACGTGGGATATCATCTCGCCGCCGCCCTGATAGGGGGGCATGCGGTCGAGCAGCTCGCGGCGGCCGTAGAGCACGCCTACGCCTGTCGGGCCGTACATCTTGTGCGACGAGAATACATAGAAATCGGCGCCGAGCGCCTGCACGTCGACGCGGCAGTGGGCTATGGCCTGGGCGCCGTCGATGAGCGCCACGGCTCCGGCCTCGTGAGCCAGCCGCACGATCTCGGCTACGGGGTTGACGGTGCCGAGCACGTTTGACACGTGGGTTATCGACACCACGCTTGTCCGCGGCGAGAGCAGCTTGCGGTAGGCATCCATGTCGAGCGAGCCGTCGGGCAGTATGGGCACCACTTTTATGACGATGCCGCGGCGGTCGCGCAGCAGCTGCCAGGGCACGATGTTGGCGTGGTGCTCCATCTGCGAGAGGATCACCTCGTCGCCTTCGCTGAGCAGCTGTCCGTAGCTCGAAGCCACGAGGTTGATGGCTTCGGTGGTGCCGCGCGTGAAGATGATCTCTTCGGTCGAGGAGGCACCGATGAACTGCCGCACGTGCTCGCGGGTGGCTTCCTGCATGGCGGTGGCTTCCTGCGAGAGGGCGTGGACGCCGCGGTGCACGTTGGCTTTGTGGTGGAAGTACATGTCGTCGATGCTGCCGACCACGCAGCTCGGCGTCTGAGTCGAGGCGGCGTTGTCGAGATAGACGAGCGGTCGTTTATAGATTTCCCGGGAAAGGATGGGGAAGTCGGAGCGGTATTTGTCGGTGTCAAAATCCATAGGTCAGGCTTTTTTAGAGCGGCAGGTGGCGGCACATTCCGAGCAGCCCATGTCGGCGCCGGCGAAGCGCCGTTCGACGAGATGACGCAGGCGGTCGCGCAGCTCTTCCATTGCCACGGCGTCGATCACATCCGACATGTAGGCCTGCATGAGCATGTTGCGGGCTTCGGCTTCGGGGATACCGCGGGTGCGCATATAGAAGAGGGCTTCCTGGTCGAGCTGCCCGGTGGTGGCGCCGTGGGAGCATTTGACGTCGTCGTTGTAGATTTCGAGCTGCGGCTTGGTGTGCATGCGTGCCGCGGGCGATGCGAGCAGGTTGCGGTTGGTCTGATAGGCGTCGGTGAAGTCGGCTTCGGGCGTCACGAGGATGCGTCCGCCGAAAGCGCCCGTCGACTCGCCGTCGAGCACATATTTGAATAGCTGGTTGCTGTGGCAACGGGGAGCCAGATGGCGCAGCTCCACGGCGTTGTCGGTGTGCATGCGTCCCGAACCGATGACCATGCCTGCGAGCAGACATTCGCCGCCTTCGCCGGCCAGGTCGATGCTGAAGTCGTTGCGGGTGGTGCCGCAGGTGAGCGTGACGGTGCCTGCCGAGAGGTGAGCGCCGCGCCCGGTGCGGGCGAAGAGATTGCTGTGGCGCGTGGTGAGGGGCGACGACTCCTCGATGCTGTAGTAGTCGAGGCGGGCGTTGTCGCCGAGCATTATCTCCACCACTTCCGACGAGAGGTAGGCGCGGTCGGAGTCCTGGGTGTGGTCGCACACGAGGAGCTTGGCCGAGGCATCCTCCTCAATGACCACGAGCACGCGGCGCGGAGCCATGACGGATGCGGGAGCACTGAATATGTTGACGAGCTGGAGCGGCTTTTCGAGATGCACGCCGCGGCGCACGCGGATGAGCACGCCGTCCTGCACGAGCATGGTGTTGAGGGCCACGGCCGGCATGGAGAGCGGGGCGATGGAGCCGTAGCGGGCGGCGACGAAGTCGGGATCGTCGATGGCTGCCTGCCGCAGCGAGGTGAAGGTGACGCCTTCGGGGAGGCCGGCGCTGAGCGTCGGGGTGGGGTGGAACTCGTCGTTGACCACGATGCCGAGCAGGGTGCTCATGTTGGGGACGTCGCAGCGGAACGAGGCTGAGACGTCGGCCGGGATGTTCACGCGGTTGATGTTGAGGCCGTAGTCGGCGGCAAACATGTCGTTGACCGAGGTGCGTTCGTAGTTTTCTTCGCCGCGCTCGGGGAGCCGGGCTTCGGCGAGCGACTCGAAGGCTTCGCGGCGCAGACGGTTGAGCGCCGGCGCCGAACCGCGGTCGATGGCTTCGGCGTTCAGCCGATAGAGCTCGAGATATTGTGAGAGGCTGTTCATGGCGGCTGTGGGATTATTGAGCGTCGACTTCTTCTTTGATCCAGTCGTAGCCGCGCTGTTCCAGCTCGAGGGCCAGTTCGGGTCCGCCGGTGCGCACGATGCGGCCTTTGTAGAGCACGTGCACGAAGTCGGGCTTTATGTAATCGAGCAGGCGCTGATAGTGGGTGATGACGATGGTGGCGTTGCGGTCGGTCTTGAGCTTGTTGACGCCGCCTGCCACTACGCGGAGGGCGTCGATGTCGAGGCCTGAGTCGGTCTCGTCGAGTATGGAGAGCTGTGGCTCGAGCACGGCCATCTGGAAGATCTCGTTGCGTTTTTTCTCGCCGCCCGAGAAGCCTTCGTTGACCGAGCGCGAGGCCAGCTTGTTGTCAAGTTCGACGATGGCGCGTTTCTGGCGCATGAGCTTGAGGAACTCGGTGGCCGACATGGGCTCCTGGCCGAGATATTTGCGCTTGGCATTGAGGGCGGCGCGCATGAAATTGACCATCGAGACGCCGGGGATCTCGACGGGATACTGGAACGAGAGGAACAGGCCTTCATGCGAGCGGTCCTCGGGCGCGAGCGACAGCAGGTCGGTGCCGTGGAGCGTTGCCGAGCCTTCGGTGACGGTGTAGGCGGGGTTGCCGGCGAGCACTTCGCTGAGTGTCGACTTTCCGGAGCCGTTGGGTCCCATGATGGCGTGCACTTCGCCGCGGCCCACTTTGAGGTCGATGCCTTTGAGTATTTCCTTGCCTTCGACTGAGGCGTGAAGGTTGTTGACTTCTAACAGTATGTCGTTCATTGTTGCTGATGTTGACGGTTGGTGAAAATGTGGGGTGATCTTATCCTACGGAGCCTTCGAGCGTGAGGGCGAGGAGGCGCTGTGCCTCGACGGCGAATTCCATCGGGAGCTTGTTCATCACTTCTTTGGCGTAGCCGTTGACTATCAGGCCTACGGCTTCCTCGGTGGGGATGCCGCGCTGATTGCAGTAGAAGAGCTGGTCTTCGGATATTTTCGAAGTGGTGGCTTCGTGTTCGAGCACGGCGGTGGAGTTTTTGACGTCGATGTAGGGGAAAGTGTGGGCGCCGCATGTCGAGCTGAGCAGGAGGCTGTCGCACTGCGTGTAGTTGCGGCATCCGTTGGCGTCGGGAGCCACGCGGACGAGGCCGCGGTAGGAGTTCTGGCTGTGTCCGGCGGAGATGCCTTTGCTGACGATGGTCGAGCGGGTGTTGCGCCCGAGGTGTATCATTTTGGTGCCGGTGTCGGCCTGCTGATAGTTGCGGGTTACGGCCACGGAGTAGAACTCGCCCACCGAGCCTTCGCCGGCGAGCACGCACGAGGGATATTTCCACGTGATGGCCGATCCGGTCTCAACCTGCGTCCAGGAGAGCTTGGAGTGGTCGCCGCGGCAGAGGCCGCGCTTGGTGACGAAGTTGTAGACGCCGCCGCGCCCTTCGGCATCGCCGGCATACCAGTTCTGTACGGTGGAGTATTTCACTTCGGCACGGTCCTCGACGATGATCTCGACGATGGCGGCGTGGAGCTGGTTTTCGTCGCGCTGCGGGGCGGTGCAGCCTTCGAGGTAGCTGACGTAGGCGTCGTCGTCGGCCACGATGAGCGTGCGCTCAAACTGGCCGGTGCCGGAGGCGTTGATGCGGAAGTAGGTGGAGAGCTCCATTGGGCAGCGCACGCCTTTTGGAATGTAGACGAAGGAGCCGTCGGAGAACACGGCGGAGTTGAGGGCGGCATAGAAGTTGTCGCGGTAGGACACCACTTTGCCGAGATATTTTCTGACCAGGTCGGGGTAGTCCTTGACGGCTTCGGAGATGGAGCAGAAGATCACGCCGAGTTCGGCGAGCTTCTCGCGGTGGGTGGTCTTGACGCTCACGGAGTCCATGACGGCGTCGACGGCCATTCCGGTGAGCTGTTTCTGCTCTTCGAGGGGTATGCCGAGTTTGTTGAAGGTGTCGATGAGCTGGGGGTCGACGTCGTTGAGGCTTTTCGGCCCTTCTTTCGGCTTCGGGGCGGCATAATAGCTGATGGCCTGGAAGTCGATTTCGGGGATATCGAGATGCGCCCAATGGGGCGGGGTGAGGGTGAGCCAGTGGCGGTAAGCCTTTAGACGGAAGTCGAGAAGCCACTCCGGCTCGCCTTTGAGCCGGGAGATCGTGCGCACCACCTCCTCGTTGAGCCCGCGGGGGATGATGTGGGTGTCTATGTCGGTGGTGAATCCGTATTTGTAGTCGCCCGAGGTGACGTCGCCGATCACTTCGGCATCCGTCTTCGGAGCCTGGGCGGGGCACTGTGGGCCGTCGGGATTCATCTTTGTGGAATCGTTCATGTTATGAGGTTGAGGGCGCGGCGGGCGCCGGGGGGTTACGTGATATATCAACAACTGAGCCGTGGAAAAAGGTCAGAAGGAGTCGGCCCAGTCGAGCAATGCGGGGGCGAGGCCGGCGACGAATCTGGCTATCGGGCCGCCGTCGGTGACGATTGTCGAGGCGGGGTCTTTGAGCAGCCAGAGGTTGATGAGGATGCTGGCCACGACGAGCACTTCGAAGCCCATGAAGAGGGCGCCGGCAAAGCCGTTGACCGGGCCGAGATGGATGGCTTTGACCACGTTGTGGATCACATGGCCGAAGATCGAGATGCCCCACCACACGATGAGGAAGAGGCACACGTTGCCGATGATGGCTGCGGCAAACTGCTCCGTGATGTTGGCTGGGTCAATGATTGAAGCTACGACGCTTGTGGCTGCGTCGCCGAGTACCTGACAGGCCAGGAGCGCGATGAGCATGCCGGTGAGGGAGCCTACCTGGCGGATGATGCCGCGCTGATAGCCTACGTAGAGGCCCACGCCGAGTGCTATAAGAATTACGAGATTGATCATTTGCTGTTACTTGAAAATTAGTATGGCAAAATTACAAAAAAATCCGTAATTCGGGCTATTGATTGGAGTTGAATGTGAGGAGGGCCGGGGTGGTGTCAATGGCAGTTATGTCTTTACTCCGGGTGAGATTTCATTTGTAGAGAC
>OHEJ01000562.1_pt1 | contig 13452 bp, 11 predicted proteins | sample 1567261 | NCBI WGS metagenome assembly OHEJ01 (sample SAMEA3879550, study PRJEB24766) | human gut metagenome | biome: human-associated habitat; feature: feces | place: USA | collected 1985/1987 | reverse complement strand
CCGGAGGGGAAGCTTTTAACCTTCCCCTCCGGGGAAGGGGGACCGCCGCACCGCCCGGAGGGGAAGCTTTTTTAGACCACAATTTCACAAGGAAAACCCGCTTTTTTTACGTATCTTTATTGATTTTTCCCGGATTGACAGCAGGAAAAAATGGTGGTACGATTTGCGCCTGATAAAGTATTTTTGGGGAGGAAAATATATGCCGAAGGATCGGACAAGAGACATGACTGTGGGCGCGCCCATGCCCATACTGCTGTCGTTTATTCTGCCGCTGCTGCTGGGGCTGCTGTTTCAGCAGTTCTATGCCATGGTGGATACGGTGGTTGTGGGCAATTTTCTGGGCATGGAGGCCCTGGCGGGGGTTGGCTCCACGGGCTCCATCAATTTCCTGGTGCTGGGCTTGTGCAACGGCGTCTGCGCCGGGTTTGCCATTCCCGTGGCTCAGAAATTCGGCGAGAAGGACTTCAACGGCCTGCGCAATTTCGTGGGCAACATGATCTGGCTGGGCGGCATCATTGCGCTGATTGTCACGGCGGTCACCACCATCGGCTGCCGTGCGATCCTCACCGCCATGAATACCCCGGAGAGCACCTTCTCCTATGCCTATGACTATATTTTCCTGATCTTCCTGGGCATTCCCGCCACCATGCTCTACAATCTGCTCTCCGGCATCCTCCGCTCCCTGGGGGACAGCCGGACGCCGCTGATGTTTCTGGTGTTTTCCAGCCTGCTGAATGTGGCCCTGGACATTGTGTGCGTGGTGACCCTGCAAATGGGCGTGGCCGGTGCTGGCTGGGCAACGCTCATCAGCCAGCTGATCTCCGGGCTGCTGTGCCTGCTGTATATGGGCAGGAAGTTCCCCATTCTGCATCTGAAAAAGGAAAATCTTCTCTGGCGGGGCCACTGCGTCCGGCGGCTGCTGATCATGGGCCTGCCCATGGGGCTGCAATACTCCATTACCGCCATCGGCTCCATTCTGCTGCAAACGGCGGTCAACGGTCTGGGCGCCGTGTCCATGGCCGCCGTGGCGGCCTCCGGCAAGGTGACGAATCTGTTTGCCACGCCCTATGACGCCATGGGCACCATGGCGGCCACCTACGCCGGGCAGAACCTGGGTGCCGGAAAGCTGGACCGGGTGCACCACGGGGTGAAGGACTGCTGCATTCTGGGCGTTGCCTATTCCCTGGCGGCCCTGGTCGTCATGTATTTCCTGGGTGCCCAGATGACGGCTCTGTTCCTGGACTCCAAGGATGTGGCCTCCTCGGCCCAAATCCTGCCCTTAGCCCGGCAGCTGCTGGTGACCAATGCGGCGTTCTATATCCCCCTGCTGGGGGTGAACCTGTTCCGCTTCACCATCCAGGGCCTGGGCTATTCCAATCTGGCCGTCATTGCCGGTGTGTCCGAGATGATCGCCCGGGGCGCTGTGGCGGCCCTGGTGTCCGTCTTCGGCTTCACCGCCGTCTGCTATGCCAGCCCCGCCGCCTGGGTTCTGGCGGACTGCTTCCTGCTCCCCGCCTACTTTGTCTGCATGAAGCGCCGGACAAAAGAAGCCGCGGCGGCGCGGGAATAAATGTAAGCAAAAAGCGGGATATATCGTGCGGAAACGCAACGATATATCCCACTTTTTTATTCCGCGATATGCTCGCAGTAGATGCAGCGGTGGATACCTGCGGCCTTGTCCGTCAGGCGGAAGATCTGGGGCAGCTCCTGCTCGGTGGCGGAGATGCACCGGGGGTTGCGGCAGACCAGGTCGTAGCGCAGCTCGCCCCGGATGGGCTCCCGGGCGGGATTTTCCTGGGCCTGCTTCAGGAGCTTGAGAATCAGGGCCATGCGCATGTATTTGCCGTTGAGGGCCTGGCGGAAGTAGGCGGCTCTAGGGTCGTCGTCCACGGCCACGCTGATCTCGTTGACCCGGGGCAGGGGGTGCAGCACGCACATCTTTTCCTTGGCCAGCTTCATTTTTTCGGTATCCAGGATGTAGCTGTCCTTCAGGCGCTCATAGACGGCGGGGTCTGAGAACCGCTCCCGCTGGATGCGGGTCATGTAGAGCACATCCAGCTTGGGCATGGCCTCCTCCAGAGAGGTGACCTCCTCGTAGGGGAAGCCGCTCTTTTCCAGCACATCGTACTTCACATAGCCGGGAAGCTTCAATTCCTCCGGAGAGATGAGCACGAACCGGATGTTTTCATAGCGGCACATGGCCTCAATGAGGGAATGGACGGTGCGGCCGTATTTCAGGTCGCCGCACAGGCCGACGGTCAGACCGTTCAGCCGTCCCATTTCCCGGGAAATGGTCAGAAGGTCTGCCAAGGTCTGGGTGGGATGGTTGTGCATCCCGTCTCCGGCGTTGATGACGGGTACGGAGGCGTTCCGGGAGGCCACAAAGGGCGCGCCGTCCTTGGGGTGGCGGATGGCCATGATGTCGGCGTAGCAGGAGATGATTTTCGCGGTATCTGCCATGCTCTCGCCCTTGGCGGCGGAGGAGGAGTTGGCAGAGGAGAAGCCCAGCACGCTGCCGCCCAGCTCCAGCATGGCGGCCTCAAAGCTCAATCGGGTACGGGTGGAGGGCTCATAGAAAAGGGTTGCCAGCTTTTTGTATTTGCAGCTGTCCCGGTATTTTTCCGGGTGGGCCGCAATGTCCTTGGCAGTGGCGATGAGCTCGTCCAGCTCCTCTACGGAAAGGTCCAGGATGCTATTAAGACTTCTCATGCCTTGCCTCCGTTGACCGCCAGATAGGCCTTGATCCGGGCTACATTCTCAGCCATTTCCGGTTTTTCCTCCAGATATTCGATGATATCGTACACATCCACCACGGCGTAGACAGGGAAGCCGAATTCCTCTTCCACCTCTTCCATGGCCAGCTTTTCGCCCTTGCCCCGTTCCTTGCGGTCCACCATGATGAAGGTGGCGGCGACCTTCACGCCCTCCAGGTGGCTGAGAATGGCCATGCTCTCCCGGATGGCGGTGCCGGCGGTGATCACATCCTCGGTGATGACCACCTCTTCCCCGGCCTGGGGCACATAGCCCACGAAAACGCCGCCTTCGCCATGGTCCTTGGCTTCCTTCCGGTTGAAGAAGAAGGGCACATCCAGCCCCTGCTTGCTCAGGGCCACGGCGGCGGACACGGCAATGGAGATGCCCTTGTAGGCAGGGCCGTAGAGGACGGCCTTCTTATCGCCCAGCTTGTCCAGGTAGGCCCGGGCGTAGAATTCGCCCAGGGTGGCGATCTGCGCGCCGGTCTTGATATCCCCGGCGTTGATGAAATAGGGGATCTTCCGGCCGGATTTGGCGGTGAAATCGCCGAAGCGCAGAACCCCGGCCTTTTCCAGAAACTGAATGAATTCTCTTTTGTAGCTTTCCATGAGACACCCTCCTGATTGAAATCTTGGAAAAACGTCGTATATACCTGTCTGAAAATCCGGGGGATTGCCACGCCAGTGTGAGCACTGGCTCGCAATGACATTGTTCTATTTGGGCACTTTGCTATTTTGAGACAGCTCCTTATTGTTATCTTCTGTGCCGCTCCAGGAAGTCTCCCAGCTGTTCCATGGCCTGGGTGATCACCTGAGGCTCAGGCAGCATGACAATCCGGAAGCGCAGATCCTCGAACCAGTCAAAGCCGTGGCCGGGGATGACCAGAATATGCTTCTCGTGGAGGAACTTCATGGCAAAGCCCTCATCGCTTTCAAAATCAAATGCACCTGCCTCCAGGCCCGGGAACAGGTAAAACGCAGCCCGGTTGGGAACCAAGGTCACGCCGGGGATTTTGCGCAGCCCCTCAACTGTGGCCTTGCTCTGCTCATAGAGCCGCCCGCCTGGGAGCATCATAGCCCGAGTGCTGTCCCGGTCCTGCAAGGCCGCAGGGATGACCAGCTGGGTCAGGGTATTGCCGCACAGGCGCATGGAGGCCAAGGCCGTCACGCCCTGCTCCACCTCAGCAAGCTCTGCCTTCGGGCCGGAAAATACCATCCAGCCGCAGCGGAAGCCGCAGATGATGTGAGATTTGGACAGGCCGTTAAACGTCACGCAGGGAAGGTCCGGTGCCAGCGCCGCCATGGAATAGGTAGGCGCATTTTCAAGGGTCAACCGATCGTAAATTTCGTCCGCAAGCAGCAGGAGGTGGTTCTCCCGGGCAAGCTGGGCAATGGCCAGCAGCGTCTCCTTGCTGTAGATCGCGCCGGTTGGGTTATTGGGGTTGATCACCAGAATCGCCTTGGTGCGGCCGGTGATCTTGGCGCGCATATCCTCCAGGTCCGGATTCCAGGCATTTTGCGGGTCACAGCGGTAATAGACAGGCTTGCCGCCGCCGAGATAGGTATTGTTGCTCCAAAGAGAATAGCAGGGAGACGGAACAAGGACCTCGTCGCCGGTGCCCACCAGGGCGGTCATCAGCATAGAGACTGCCTCGCTGACACCGTTGCAAATATAGATATCCTCCAGCGTGATATCCTGAATGCCGCAGCTCTTGTGATATTCCAAAATTGCCTGCCGCGCTGCCGCCATACCCCGCACATCGCAATAGGGCACAGCCTTATCCACATTTTCCAGCAGCGCCTGCCGGACACTCTGGGGCATTTGGAAGCCGAAATTCCCCGGGTTGCCCGTGTTCAGCCGCAGCACGGGAGTGCCGGCGGCCTGCATCCGCAGGGCTTCAACATACAGCGGGCCCCGAATGTCCGAATGGACATGGGTCAGTCGGTCTGATTTCAGTATCATTCTTTTCTCATCCTTCCGGTGTTGGAGAATTGCAAATTTCAGTTTATTATAGCACCGATTCACAAGAATGCAATAAAAATTTCATTTTAAGTCCAGCCGTGTACGCAGCCAGTCCAATACATAGTACATGGTTTCATACCGGATATACGCCAGGGCGTTTTCGTCCCATAGATAGCGGATCTGCGGAGAAAACTCCTCATCCCCCGCCCAGAAAAACAAGGCCAGCTCCAGGTCCTCGAATACCGGCAGAGCATAGGCAATGTCCGCGCCCTTCAGAGGTCTGCCGCCCATTTTTTCCAGCGCCGCCCGGTATTCCCCCGGGGCTCTCTGGGCAAACTCCGCCAAGACATCCCTGCTCTCCATGAGGTTCTGGTGAAACTGGAGGCCGAAGTCCGTCATATTCTTCCACACGCCGGTGATTTTGCGGTCCTCGCGGCTGTCGCAGACGAGGTCAAAAATGCTGAGCACCTCATCGAAGCTGTTTCCGTCTATCCACACGCCGCCGTCCTTGCGTTCCAAATCGCCGGTCCTGCGGGCAATTCGGTAGGGCGCCCCCAGGAAGGATGTATACAGATAATCCGAATCTATGGGCAGATGCAGCTTTTCAGCCAGGGCATTCTGGTCATAGGACAGGAAAATCTGCTTCGCGCTCTGGGCCTGGACCGCATAGTTATTCCTTCGTTCCATAGAAACACCTCCTGCTTCTATGGAGAGTATAGCATAGCCGGGCAAAAATGTCGAGGGCCGGGTTCTCTCCCCATTTTAAACCTTAAAAAAATCTTCTTCCGGTTGCCTTTTCGGACAATCAGTGGTAAAATGGGAAAGAGTTTAGCGAAATGAGTTGATTTACTTGCATTATGACAATACCCAGGTAGTCATTGACCTGGATGCGATTGAAAAAAACATAGACGCAGTTCGGGAGAAAACCGGGCTGCCCATTATGGCCATCATCAAAGCCGATGCCTACGGTCACGGGGCCATTCAGGTGGCCCGGCTTCTGGAGCACAAATGCGCCTTCTTCGGCGTCAGCTCCATGCTGGAAGCCATGGAGCTCCGGCGGGCGGGGCTGCAAACGCCCATCCTGATTCTGGGCTACACCCCGGTGGCCGCATACCCCACCGCCATCCGTCAGAAAATCCGGCCCTCCATCTTCCACTATGAGGATGCGCTGGCCCTATCCCAGGCCGCCCAGGACGCCGGGCTCACAGACGTGCCGTTTCACTTCGCCCTGGATACCGGCATGAGCCGCATCGGCTTCCAGGCCACTGCTGCCGCCGCAGACCAGTGCGCCCGCATTGCCGCCCTGCCCTGCTTAAAAGCAGAGGGGCTCTTCACCCACTTTGCCACGGCGGACAGCGCCGATCTGACCCGGGCAAAAAAGCAGGCAGAGCTTTTCTACCGCTTTGACGATATGCTCCGGCAGCGGGGGGTGGAGATTCCCATCCGCCACCTGGACAACTCCGCCGGTATCATGAACTTTGACCACCCCTGCGAGATGGTCCGGTCCGGCATTATCACCTATGGCCTCTACCCCAGCGACGAGGTGGACCCCGGCGCGCTCTCTCTGACCCCTGCCCTGTCCTGGAAGTGCCGCATCACCCACCTGAAGCTTCTGGAGGCCGGCCGGGAAATCAGCTACGGCGGCACCTATGTGACGACACACCCCACCCGTGTGGCAACCATCCCCGTTGGCTACGCCGACGGCTACCGCAGGAGCCTGTCCGGAAAGTTCTATGTGCTGATTCGTGGGAAGAAGGCACCGATTCTGGGCCGGGTCTGCATGGACCAGATCATGGTGGATGTCTCTGCCCTGCCCGACGTGCAGGAAGGGGACGAAGCCATCCTGTGGGGCGGCGAAGTGAGCGACAGCGCCGAGACCATCGCCCACAAGACCGATACCATTTCTTACGAGGTGCTCTGCGGCGTTTCCCGCCGGGTACCCCGCGTTTACCTGGAAAACGGCGGCATCAAAGCCGTCGAGGACTGGATCCTATAAATTTCGGAGGAACTACATGGCAAGAGACAACATCCGCAACTTCTGCATCATCGCGCACATCGACCACGGCAAATCCACCCTCTCCGACCGCATCCTCGAACTGACCAAGAGCGTGGACGAGCGGACGATGGAGGACCAGATCCTCGACAACATGGACATCGAGCGGGAACGCGGCATCACCATCAAGGCCCGCGCCGTCACCATGAACTACACCGCCAAGGACGGCAAGGTGTACGAGTTCAACCTCATCGACACCCCGGGCCACGTGGACTTCGCTTACGAAGTCAGCCGCAGCCTCGCCGCCTGCGAGGGCGCTATCCTCGTGGTGGACGCCACCCAGGGCGTGGAGGCCCAGACCCTCGCCAATACCTATATGGCGCTGGAACACGACCTCGAGCTGGTGCCTATCCTGAACAAGATCGACCTGCCCTCTGCCCACCCGGACGAAGTAGCACAGGAAGTGGAGGACGTCATCGGCCTGCCCTGCCTCGACGCGCCCCGCGTCTCGGCCAAGACCGGCCTGAACATCGATCAGGTGCTGGAGCGTGTGGTCAGCGACATCCCCGCCCCCTCCGGCGACCCGGACGCCCCCCTCAAGGCCCTCATCTTCGACAGCATCTACGACAGCTACAAGGGCGTCATCGTCTATATCCGCGTCTTTGAAGGTACGGTCAAGCCCGGCGACACCATCCGCCTGATGGCCACCGGCGCACAGTTCACGCTGGTGGAAGTGGGCCACATGGGCGCTACCAGCCTGACCCCCTGCGACCAGCTGCAGGCCGGTGAGGTCGGCTATCTGACCGCCAGCATCAAGACCGTGCAGGACACCCGCGTCGGCGACACCGTCACGCTGGCGAATAATCCCACCCCCGAGGCTCTGCCCGGCTACCGTCAGGTCAAGCCCATGGTCTTCTGCGGCATCTACCCCGCTGACGGCGCAAAGTACCCCGATTTGAAGGACGCGCTGGAAAAGCTGCAGCTCAACGACGCCTCCCTGACCTTTGAGCTGGAAACCAGTGCCGCGCTGGGCTTCGGCTTCCGCTGCGGCTTCCTTGGCCTGCTCCACATGGAGATCATCACCGAGCGTCTGGAACGCGAGTTCGACCTCGACCTCATCACCACCACACCCAGCGTCCGCTATCGTCTGACCCTGACCGACGGCACCGTGGAGATGATAGACAACCCGTCCAGCTACCCCGACCCCTCCAACATCGTCAAGCAGGAGGAGCCCTTCGTGGACGTCCACCTCTACACCCCCAACGAATACGTCGGCAGCCTGATGGACCTGTGCCAGAACAAGCGCGGCGTCCTCATCGACATGAAGTATATGGATGATGTGCGTGTGGACCTGCACTACGCCCTGCCGCTGGGTGAGATCGTCTACGATTTCTTCGACGCCATCAAGAGCCGGAGCCGCGGCTACGCCAGCTACGACTACGAGTTCAAGGAGTACCGCGAGAGCGACCTCGTCAAGCTGGACTTTCTGCTCAACGGCGACCCCGTGGATGCTCTGTCCATGATCGTCTTCCGCGACAACGCCTACGCCAAGGGCCGCCGCATCTGCGAGAAACTGCGGGACAACATCCCGCGCAACCTCTTCGAGATCCCCGTTCAGGCGGCCATCGGCGGCAAGATCATCGCCCGCGAGACGGTCAAGGCCATGCGCAAGGACGTGCTGGCCAAGTGCTACGGCGGCGATATCTCCCGTAAAAAGAAGCTGCTGGAAAAGCAGAAGGAAGGCAAAAAGAAGATGCGCCAGCTGGGCAGCGTTTCCCTGCCCAGCGAAGCCTTCACCGCCGTGCTCAAGCTGGACAGCGACGACGATTGATCCGCAAATATGCAAAAAAGGGATGCTGCGCTGCGGCATCCCTTTTTTATGGGAAACTCCCAAATGTGAAATCCGCTCATGGCAGAGATGCACTCTTTGCTTTTTACTCTAAATATGTTATAATTTATTCATATATCAGTTTTTGTATCCGCTCAATTCCATTCCCGGCAGAAAGGATGTGGCCTTTATCAAAGCAAAGCACGGAAAAGGCGCAGCGCAAAACGGCAGACACAGCGGCAGCTGCGCACAGGCGCCGGCTTCCCGGTGGAAGCAGGTGCTGCTGACCCTGCTGATCTTTATTGCTCTGCTCGCTCTGATCGGCGGGGCGCTGTGGCAGAACATCTGCTATAACCGCACCCACTATACGGCAGAGTTTTATCAGGTGCATTCCCGCAAGCTGACCCAGAGCTGCCGGGTCGTTTTTCTCACCGATTTACATCTGCGGGAGTACGGGCAGGATAACTGCGAGCTGGTGCAGGATATCCACAGCCTTGCCCCGGATCTGATCCTGCTGGGCGGCGATCTTGTGACCTACGGCGAAGGTTCCAGCTATGATAATATGCTTTCCCTGTGCAGTCAGCTGAACGAGATCGCGCCGGTATGCGGGGTGCTGGGCAACCACGAGGACGAGCTGTATTTTCTGGACGGTGATCAGGCTCTGGTGGAAAAGTTCACCGCCGCCGGGGTGACCATCCTGCGCAATGAAGAGGCGCGCTATACCGTCCACGACAATGTCATCAGCATTCTGGGCGTGGAGGGCAGCCCGGAGGACTTTTATAATTACGGAGCAAGCACCTTTATGGACAGCGTGGAGCCGCAGACAGACTACGATCTGCGCATCTGTCTGGCACATGTGCCCACCTACTTTCCTGAGCATCTGGAAAATTATTCCTTTGAACTGGGTCTGGCCGGGCACACCCACGGCGGCATCGTGCGGCTGCCAAAGATCGGCCCGCTTTATAGCGCCGAGGAGGGCTTTCTGCCCGACTATGCCGGTGGCAGCTATGGGCTTGCCAACAACGCCACCCTCATTGTAAGCCGGGGACTGGGCGATTCCAGCTGGGTGCCCCGCATCAATAACGTGCCGGAGCTTTCGGTCATTGACATCGACTAAGCAGTCTGCACCGCGCGTGCAGGCCGCTGCAAAAGGGTAGAATGCCATGGATGACATCAAAGAAAAGATCAAACAGGCGCTGCGCCATATCTGGATCAATAAATACCGTCTGTTTTTCTGCCTGCTGACCTTGTGCTGTCTGTTCGGGCTGGTTCACTATTTCAAAAGTGCGGACAGCGCCACCGCCAGCATCTCCTTCAATTACTCTGAGGCGGCACTTGGCATGAACCCCAACAAGACCCGCTTCAACGCCTACGAGATCGTTTCGGACGAGGTGATGGAACGCGCCATCCGGCGGGTGGGCTTGCAGGACAGCCTGACTGCATCTCAGCTGGCGGAGTGTCTTTACCTCAGCCCGGAAGGCACCGGCAGCGCCAATGGCAGCGAGTATATCAGCACCAACTACTATCTTTCCATCAATACCCGCAAGCTGGAGCTTGGCAGCCGCAAGGCTACGGATCTTTTGCAGAGCGTGTGCGAATCCTACCGGGAGATCTTTCAGAGCAACTACTGCGACAACCAGAGCCTGCTGAAGGAAAAGCTGGACGTGACCGCTGCGTGTGAGCCTTATTTGCGGCTGAACGAGCTGGAGGTGCGCGCTGAGGGGCTGAACCGCTACCTGAACGCTCGTCTGCAGGAGAACAAAAGCTTTACGGACGAGGCAAACCCCGACTCTGCCACCAACAACTTTACCACGCTGGGTAAAAAGATCAACAATCTGGTAGCTTACGATCTACCCAATGCCATGGCCTTTGTCATTGAGGGCGGCGTTGCCCGCGACCCGTCCATGCTGACCAGCATTCTGGAATATAAGAACAAAATCGACGATCTTGCCATGCGCACTCAGCAGGCTTATTATGACGCCGATAAAAAGGGCATTTCCATCTACGAAAAGTCCATGACCTCCATCATGATGATCCCCACCGTGGATGAGGACAGCGAATACTATATGTCCCGCACCAAGACCGCCATGGACGCGCTGGCGCGCTCGGCAGACGCTTCTCTGTCCGATGCCACCGATTACCAGTCCGAGATCGTGAGCACGAACTATGTGATCCAGAAGATCCGGGAGCTGGATGCCGGGCAGCCGCGCTTGGCCGAGGCACAGGCCATGGTGAACAAGCTGGAAGCTGCCATCAACGAGATCTCGGAGGAGCTGTTTGTACTGGATAAAGCGTATATCAAGTACAAATCCCAGAACTATATCACCTTTAGCTATGGCGCAGTCTCCTTCCTGCAGCGCCTGAGTCTGAAAAAGACGCTGATGGAGTCCGTTGCCGTCATGCTGGGCGGCGCATGGCTGCTCCAGCAGCGCAAACGCAGAAAGGCAGGAAAACGCAAATGAAAAAGTTTGAGATCCTGCGCTATCTGAAGCGTTTCAGCATCCTGATCTTTCTGGTGTCGCTGGCAGGTGCCGCCGCCATCTATCTGTATGCGGATGGCAAGCAACAGTACACCGCGTCGGTCATCATCCGCTATACCAACGACGGTATCTCGGACGGCTACACCCCGGACGGCAGCGAGCTGGATGTCAACGAGATCTATTCCTCCACGGTCATTTCGCAAGCCATGGATGCGCTGGGCGCTTCCGGGCGGCTGAGCACCATCCGTTCCAACATTTCGGTGACCCCGGTGATCTCGGAGGAGCAGCAGACCATCAATGATGCGCTGCTGGATAAGGGCGAAGAGGTGACCTATTTCCCCGACACCTACAAGGTGAGCCTTGTGGTAGACGGATCGCTGGGCGCGGGCTATGCCCGCAATATGCTGGATGCTATCATCCAGAGCTACTGCACCTATTATACGGAAAAATATGTGGAGCAGAAGCTCTCGCTCAATCCTTCCTCCGGTCTGCTGGACAACGGTTACGACTACTACGAGTGCATCCGCATTCTGGAAAACGATACCACCGAGATGCAGGACTATCTGCTGAATAAGCGGGAGCACTACCCGGACTTCCGCTCCTCCCGCACCGGCTACACCTATGCAGACCTGTGCGATATCTATTCCGATTTTAAAAAATACACCATCCCAGAGCTGTACGCCTATGTGCTCAACGGTCCGCAGGTGCGGGACGGCACGGTGCTGCAGGAGTATCTGGCCAACTGCATCGAGACTGCAAAGCAGAACGAACAGATCTCCACCGAGCAGCGGGACAGCCTGTGGGCTCTGACCGACCAGTATGTGTACAAGAACGCCGACCTGCTGAAAAACTACTTTACCGACCGGGGCGAGGTGGTGTCCGCAGAATACATCCTGAACAACATCGAGCTGGAGGGCGCAGGCGAAAAGGCGCAGACCACCTATGATGGTCTGGTGCTGAAGCTGGTGTCGCTGGAACAGCAGGTGGTTGCCAGCCAGATCGACCGGCAGTTCCAGGAGGAGATCCTGCAAAGCTTCCGCAATATGGATTTTGGCGGCACGGACGAGCAGCACGCCAAGATGGAAAGCCTGATCAATGATTACGAGACAGAGCTGAAAAAATACTACGAGATCATCAATACCAGCAGCAAGGAACTGAACCTGTACATCAGCGCGGATTATCTGAAGATGATCAGCTCGGTGCAGGTGGCTGCCGCTATCAACGTCAAGCTGTATCTGATGCTGGCGCTGGTGCTGTTCTTCGTCATCGGCTGCTGCGGTGCCGTTCTGCTGGGCCGTATCTCCGATATTGTGGATTACCTGCTGTATGTGGACAAAAAGACCGGGCTGCCCAACCGCGAAAAGCTCAATGTTTATATCAGCAGTATGGCAGACCGCATCCTGCCGGAAGATTATACCTGCTTTGCTTTGCAGCTGGATAATCTGTCCGATATGAGCCGCCGCTTCGGCTACCATGTAGGCGATGGCATCCTGAAGGATTTTTCCGGTCTGCTGCAGCTGATGGGCGACACCGATGGCACGGTGGGCTACAACGGCGCGGGCAAGTTCCTTGCCTTCTTTGGTGAGTGCAGCAGCCGGAAGGCAGAGGTCATGATCCGCATCCTGCAAAGTCAGGTGGACGAGTACAATAAGCTGAACCCGGAGTACCCCATCCTGTTCACCGCCGCATGGGCGACCTCTTCGGAGGATGATATCTATAATGTGCGGGATCTGGTGCGCACAGCGCAGAAAAAGATGTCCCTGATCGCAGAGGAGGGCGGCTCTGCCCTTGCCGGGATCGAAAGAGGTGGAGTATGATCCGCAACCGACGCGCTTACCAGTTGATCCAATGCCGCACCCACAGCCGTCTGCTGGCGGGTGCTGCCGCCGTGTGCGCCGCCGCCTGCGGCCACGCAGACCTTGCGTTGTACCATCTGCTGCACCGGGGCGGTGCACCGCTGCCGGACAGCACACAGGCCGACCGTGCTGCGCTGACAGCATTGTGTCCGAAGCCCGCAGCGGAGGGGGAATGCCCGCCGCTGCCGCCGCAGGACCCGGCGGTGACGCTTTCGGTCATCGTGCCGGTGTATAACGGCGAAGCCACCATTGCTGCTTGTCTGGACAGCATTTTGCAGCAGGATACCGACTGCACCGTGCAGCTGATCTGCTGGAACGCTACCGGGCACAGCCCGGGGTGGTGCTGTGCAATTGCATCGCACCCCGCAGCGCTGCTGCCGCCCGCAACGAAGGGCTGCGCCATGCCGTGGGGCGCTGGCTGATGTTCGTGGACAGCGATGATCTGTTATTGCCCGGTGCAATCCGTACCCTGCTGGAGGCCGCACAGCGCCTTGATGCCGATGTGGTGCAGGGCGGCTGGCAGTACCTGTACACGGATGGCAGCTACGGTCCGGTGCAGTGCTACCCGGCGGCGGTCTA
>OHEJ01000561.1_pt1 | contig 13455 bp, 12 predicted proteins | sample 1567261 | NCBI WGS metagenome assembly OHEJ01 (sample SAMEA3879550, study PRJEB24766) | human gut metagenome | biome: human-associated habitat; feature: feces | place: USA | collected 1985/1987 | reverse complement strand
GAGTTTGCTAAGAGGGACAATTTCCGGATGATTTCCGTTGACGGCAAGGCTATCACAATAAGTGGAATACGCATCATAAACCTGATACACAACAGCCTCTCCACACAGCGATATGCGGTGCGCACCGATCTGCTGCGCTCGGCCGGGGCATGGAACGAACATCTCTCGACATGGGACGACATAGAGCTCGGCAATCGTCTGCTGCTCAGCGGCATCACCGTCAGGAAGCTCAACGGCGAGCCGCGCGTCTACATCCACCTCACCGCCGAATCGATAACCGGCGAGAGCTACACCGCCCGCGTCGACAATATCACCCGCGCCCTCGACACCATCGAGCGCACACTGCGCGACGCCCCCGAACCCGACGCCGACCTGCTGAATATCCTCGACGCACGGCGAGCCATCACCGCCGCCCTACTCCGGCGCGAAGGCAACCGCCAAGGGGCAAAAGCAATGATGGCCACAGCGCGCAACGGCCACCGGCGGACCGACCGCATGAAGCTGCGACTCATCTACACCGTCACCCGCATGGCCGGGCGCGGCGGCTCGGCCGTGGCCCTGGCCATCTTCGGGAAGAAAGCCGAAAAGCGTTAATAAACGTTGGAGGGTCACGGCAAAACGCTTAACGCATGTTAACAGTAAGCCGTTTTTTCATCTAAAAATGTTATAGTTTATATTAATGTGCCTACCTTTGCGGCAGTCATTGACCTAAAGCAATCGCTATGCCTAATGTACTGACAACACTTATCAGCTCCCAGGCCGACCGTTACGGCGACCGCGAAGCTTACAAATATAAATACGGCGAACAGTGGCGTCCCACCTCATGGAAAGAATTCCGGCAGCAGACAGTCGATGCATCCTGTGCCTTTGAGACCCTCGGGCTTAAAGAATGTGACAACATCGCCATCTTTTCCGCCAACCGTCCCGAAATACTGATATCCGACTTTGCCGCCTATGCCAACCGCATGGTGCCGATTTCGATATATTCCACCAGCTCGACCGATCAGGTTGTCTACATAATCAACGACGCGTCGTGCCGTATGCTGATTGTGGGCAACCAGTCGCAATATGATATAGCCCGCGAAGCCATGAAACGATGCCCATCGCTTGAGCGCATCATCACCTGCGACAGCGTGGAGCTACAGAAAGGCGACGACATGACGATGACCTTCGAGGCGCTCTCAGCGTTAGGTCGAAGCGCATCGGAGAAGTGCCACGAAGAAGTGCGCCGCCGCACCGAAGCATCGACGGCCGACGACATCGCCACCATCATCTACACCTCCGGCACCACGGGCGAGCCCAAAGGGGCAGTACTCCCCCACTCCTGCTTCAACGCTGCCATGCGCATCCATCGCGAACGCCTGACGATGCTCTCCGACAACGACACATCGATCTGCTTCCTTCCGCTGAGCCATATCTTTGAAAAGGCGTGGACCTACTTCTGCCTGTGGTCGGGCATGCGTGTGGCAATCAACAACGATCCGCATCAGATCCAGCAGGCCATACGCGAAGTGCGTCCGACATGCATGTGCTCCGTGCCCCGCTTCTGGGAGAAAGTCTACACGGCCGTGCAGGACAAGCTCGCCGCGATGAAAGGGCCGCGCAAATGGATGGCTACTCTCGCGCTCAAGATAGGACACAAACGCAATCTCACATATGTGCGCACCGGCCGCAAAGCGCCATGGCTTGTCGAAAAAGCCTATAAGGTGGCCGACCGTCTGGTGCTGTCGACAGTGCGCCACGCCATCGGGATAGACCACGGAAACATATTCCCCACCGCCGGTGCCCCGCTGTCGGCAACCATCGTCGAGTTTCTCCACTCCTGCGGCATCAACATCCTGATAGGCTACGGACTATCGGAAACCACTGCCACCGTCACCTGCTATCCGACAGTAGGTTACGAGCTCGGCACCGTCGGGACACCTATGCCGGAAGTACAGGTAAAGATAGGCGACGACAATGAGATACTCGTCAAAGGCCCCACGGTGATGCGCGGCTACTACAATAAGCCCAAAGCGACAGCCGAAGCGTTCACGTCCGACGGCTGGTTCCGCACCGGTGACGCCGGCGTGTTTGATGCCAACGGCGAACTGACGCTGACCGAGCGCATCAAGGATCTGTTCAAGACCTCCAACGGCAAATACATCGCTCCGCAGGCTCTCGAAAGCCGTCTCGGAGAGGATCGTTTCATCGAGCAGGTTGCCGTGATCGGCGACAAGCGCAAATATGTCACCGCCATAATTATTCCCGCTTTTGAAGCGCTCAAAGAATATGCCCGCAAGAAACATATCCATTATCGGTCTGTCGAAGAACTAATCCGCAACGCCGACATCCGTTCGATGCTCACCGAACGCATCGAGCATCTGCAAGAGAGTTTCGCCGGCTACGAACGCATTAAAAAATTCACGCTACTGCCACAAGCTTTCACCATGGAAGCCGGCGAGCTCACCAATACGCTCAAGATACGCCGTCCGGCCATCAACCGCCACTATGCGCGCGAGATAGAGGCGATGTATGTCTGAGCGACCAATCAGTCAAACCAACCCGGTCACGCCACGGCGCGACCGCTTTTTTCTAACCATTTGCGGCATGTCCGCGATTTCAACAAAATCGTAAATGATTACACAGGAACAATTAAAAGCGACCTTTGAACGCAGGCTGGCGTTGAGGAGGTATCTTTGACGTCGACAACAAGAAAATCCAGGTAGAAGAAGAAGAGCTGCGCACCCATGTGCCCGATTTCTGGGAACACCCGAAAGAGGCGCAGGCTCAGATGAAAAAGATCAAAGATCTGCAAGGATGGATCGACGGCTACAAAGAAGTTGAAGAAGCCGTCGACGAACTTGAGCTGGCCTTTGATTATGTGAAGGACGGCGAACTCGAAGAATCGGAGCTCGACGCGCTCTATGCGTCGGCAATCGAAAAAATCGAGGCGCTCGAGCTGCGCAACATGCTTCGCCGCGAGGAGGACAAACTGGGCGTAGTGCTCAAGATCAACTCCGGCGCCGGCGGCACCGAGGCCCAGGACTGGGCACAGATGCTCATGCGCATGTATCTTCGCTGGTGCGAGGACCACGGCTACAAAGCGTCGATCGCCAACCTGCTCGACGGCGACGAAGCCGGCATCAAATCGTGCACCATCAACATTGAAGGCGACTTTGCCTACGGCTATCTCAAGAGTGAAAACGGTGTTCACCGTCTGGTGCGCGTGTCGCCTTACAATGCCCAGGGCAAGCGCATGACCTCCTTTGCATCGGTGTTCGTCACACCGCTTGTCGACGACACTATTGAAGTGCGAGTGGATCAGGGTCTTCTGTCGTGGGACACCTTCCGGTCGGGCGGCGCCGGCGGTCAGAACGTCAACAAAGTGGAGTCGGGTGTGCGTCTGCGCTACCAGTTCACCGACCCCTACACCGGTGAAAAAGAAGAGATCCTGATCGAAAACACCGAGACGCGCGATCAGCCCAAGAACAAAGAGAACGCACTGCGTCATCTCCGCTCCATACTCTATGAGAAAGAGCTGGAGCACCGCATGGCCGAGCAGGCCAAGATCGAGGCAGGCAAGATGAAAATCGAATGGGGCTCGCAGATACGAAGCTATGTGTTTGACGACCGCCGCGTGAAAGATCACCGCACGGGCTTCCAGACATCGGATGTCAACGGCGTGATGGACGGCCATATCGACGGATTCATCAAAGCATTCCTCATGGAGTTCGCCGCCGAAGAAGCCGAAGGGTAACCGGCTCTTTCACGGACGGTGACTTGGATGGACAATAAGGTCCTTAAGGTCCTTAAGGTCTTTAAGGTCATTAACGACTTGAGGACGGGCGTGAAAGAGATCGGATAAAGACAAGCAGTGCCGGAATTTTGGATTCCGGCACTGCTGTTGTATTGAGGGCGGCGGCTGGTGCCGCGCGTCAGATGATCAGTTTTTGACCAGTTTTGATTATTTTTTGGCCACTTTGACGTAACGGGCGTTGAGGCCTTCAACCACTTCTTTCGTCACATCGAGACTGGGATTGAAGTATAGGCCGGCGCTCTGGAGGAGGACGGCATCATAGCCGTTTTTCTCGCTGAACACCTTCACGTAGCTCTTGATCGAATCCTGAAGTTGAGTCTGAAGCTGATTGATGTCCAGCTCGGTGGAGCGCTGAAGGTTGCCCACATAAAGCTCGGCGTCCTGCTGCTTTTTCTGGAACTGAGCCACGGCGGCATTATATTCGGCTTCGGAAGAAAAGCCGTTGGATTTCATTTTCTGCTCGATCTGATTGCCAAGCTGCTGAATTTCATTAACGCGTGACTGCTGAGCGGAAACGAGCTTCGACTGTGCGCGAGTCATGGCTTCTTTAACATCTTTGGCAAGATTGTATTCCTCTAAAAGTTTTTCTTCGTCAACGTATCGCACGTTTAACGAGCCTGTAGATGCATTTTCATTGCCACCTTTGGTGACGGTTTCCTTCTTTGTCGTTTTGTTTTTATCGCCTGCTGCTTCTTTGTCAACGCAAGAGCTGAGCGAAACGGAAGTCAAGGCCGCGAACAACAGAGCTACGGAAAGAATAGTTTTTTTCATGTTTTGTGCTTGATAGGCTTTTGATGATTTTCAATGTTTCCATCCGTCGTCTGATGCGCATCCGATTCCTTTACGCCGAAGGGCGGCCGAATCTTTCACGTGTCCCGACGGGAAGCGGGCTCCTTTAATAAAGAGCACCTTGACGCCAAGCAACACGACAGCTATAGCAAGGAGAATGACGGTGAGAAACAAAATTTTCATAATTCTAAATGCTTTCGCAGTGCAAATATATGAAACGAATCATAAATATTGCTCAAAAGTCAAATTTATTTTGTAACTTGGCACTCTCCAAGCGAAGAATTTAACATCTTTTCAGCTTCGCTCATCAAAATCGAACAAACAATCCAACCACATCTACACCAAATGAAAGTATCCGAACTCCAACCCCAACAAGTGTTCACGATCTTCGACCAGATCACCCGCATTCCGCGTCCGTCGAAGAAAGAAGACCGCATCCGTGCTTTCCTACTCGATTTCGCAAAGAATCACGGACTTGCAGCCAAAACCGACAAGATAGGCAACGTGCTCATTTCCAAACCGGCCACACCGGGACATGAAAACGCACCGCGCGTGATCCTTCAGGGTCACATGGACATGGTGTGCGAAGCCAATGATAAATCGTTCAACTTCGAGACCACCCCGATCACGACAGTAGTAGACGGCGAATGGGTTCGCGCCCAGGGCACCACACTTGGCGCTGACAACGGCATCGGCGTAGCCACCGCACTTGCAGTGATGACCGACCCCGACTTGGTACACGGTCCGCTCGACGCCCTCTTCACCATGGATGAAGAGACAGGCATGACCGGCGCCTTCAACATCGGCGAGGATATGCTTCAGGGCGACATGCTCGTCAACCTCGACTCCGAGGACGACGCCGAGATCTTCGTAGGCTGCGCCGGAGGCGTCGACACCGTCTGCACGTTTACCTACAACCGCTCGTTTGCGCCGAAAGATTTCCGCTATTTCCGCGTAGCCATCGAAAAAGGACAGGGCGGACACTCCGGCGGCGACATCCATCTCGGACGCGCCAACGCCAACAAGCTTCTCACCCGCTTCCTCTTCAACCTCTCGAAGAAGCATGAGATAGCCCTCGTGGAGATCGACGGCGGCAATCTGCGCAACGCCATTCCCCGCGCCGCCCATGCAGTGTTCGGCGTGCACAACTCCAGCAAAGAAGCAGTGCGCGTTGCACTCAACGAATATGCCGCAGTGATCGAAAACGAATATTCCGATCTCGAGCCGACGCTTGAAATCACTATGGAAAGCGTGGACGCACCTGAATACAGCATCGACGAAACGACATCCAACAACATCATCCGCGCCGTGTACAGCGCACCTCACGGAGTGGTGTCGATGAGCCGCCAAATCGAAGGACTTGTGGAGACATCCACCAATCTTGCATCCGTGAAGATGGCAGCCGACAACAAGGTCGTAGTCACCACGAGCCAGCGCTCATCGGTCGACTCCCGCAAATGGGATATCGCCAACCAGGTGGAAGCCCACTTCCTCCTTGCCGGCGCCGAGGTGACACACGGCGAAGGCTATCCCGGATGGCAGCCCAACATGGACTCACCCATCATGAAGATAGCCCGCGACGCATACCGCGACCTCTACGGCATCACACCTAAGATCACGGCCATCCATGCCGGTCTGGAATGCGGTCTCTTCCTTGAGAAATATCCACACCTCGACATGGTGTCGTTCGGCCCGACACTCCGCGACGTTCACTCACCGTCGGAACGCATGCACATCCCGGCCGTTGAACGTTTCTACGAACAGCTGAAACTCACACTCACACGAGTGGCCGACCTCAAGAAATAAACCATTCACAAAATATGGCTTCCGGCATGACCGTGTAATTGAACACTATGCCGGAAGCCTAATTTTTTTCTCATAACCATGAAAATCACTCTTCTCCTTCAGGCCGTCATATTGTGCGCAGCCTGTTCCACAGCCAAGCCGGCAACATCGGGCACACCGGAAAAACATAAAGAAGCCGACGTCAGGGCCGAAGTGGCCGATTCGCTTGCCGAACCGACCGAAATCATCCGTCTGACCGACGACGACTACCGCGAGGTAGCCGAGATGCTCGGTGTGGAAACGGCAGCCATCAAAGCTGTTGTCGACATCGAGGCAGGCCGCGAGCATCAGGGATTTTATGCGCCGGGACTCCCCATCATAAATTTCGATCTGACGATGTTTCGTCAGCATGCACGCCGCGCCGGCATCAACCTGTCGAGATACTCCAGGAGCCATGCCGTGGTGTTCGCAGCGCCCAATGCCCGCCGCTACGGATCGACACAGGCAGCACAGCAGGAGCGTCTGCGCATGGCACGCACAATAGATGAGAAAACGGCCGTCCAGGGGACATTCTGGGGCATGTTTCAGATCGGCGGCTTCAACTGGAAGCTGTGCGGCTGCTCGAGCCTCGAAGAATTCGTCACGCGCATGAGCCGCTCCGAGCGCGACCAGCTCGAGCTATTTGCCAATTTCATCAAGAGCATAGGCATCGACAAAGCGCTTGCCAACAAAAACTGGGCCGCATTCGCCCGACGCTATAACGGCCCGTCATACGCCTCACGCGGCTATCACACACGTATGGCCGCCGCCTACAATAGACATAAGTCACTTGAATCAAAATAACCCGAGATTCTGAATCAAGGATCTTAATCCACCTAATTTTCAGTTGCTTACAGCCGGCGCTATGGCCGAGAGCGTCAGCGCACCCAGCTCAACGGATTGAATGTCTGGCTGCCCTTGCGCACCTCGAAGTGCAGCATCGGTTTGCCGTAGCGGGCATCGACGCCAACCTGACCAATGGTCTGTCCGGCAGTCACTTTCTGACCGGCCTTCACCGAAGGCGACGAGACATTGTAGAACACCGTGATGTAGGCGCCGTGGCGCACCATCACCGAATAGTTTCCGTTGCTCTTGTTGTTTTCAAACACGCGCGACACTGTGCCCTCAAACACCGACCGGCAGGTTGTCGATCCGTCGAGCACAATCTCGATGCCGGTGTTGTTGACCGAGCCGTCCGATGAGCCATATTTCGACACGATACGGTATTTGCCGGCCACGGGGAAGAGCATCCGGCCTTTGGCAGAAGCAAATTTCTGAGTCATGGCAGCATCGGGATCGGAATTATCAATGCGGCTTTTCGGCTTGGGCTGCGAAGGAGCGGGTTTTGAGGCCGAACCGCCACCGCCGCCTTTCTTTCCGCCGTTCTTTCCGCCGCCTTTAGCCGGAGGTGTCTTGTCCTGCTTGCGGCGCTCGGCATCGCGTGCCCGACGTTCCTCCTCGATCATACGGTTGATGTCGTTGTTGATAGCCTGCAGGCGTTTCTTCTCCTTGTCGAGCGCTATCTGCAGATTGCGGCCGTCGCGGCGGAGATCGGCAACCATACGGTCGGCCTCATCCTGCCGCGATTTCAGCAGCGCCTGGTCGGTGCTCAACGAATTAAGTGTCGACGTGCGCACACCCTGCAACTCTGCAAGGCGCGATTTCTGCAATTCGATCTCCGCCATTGCAGCACGGATTTCGGCCGCCTTGCGTTTGCGCCATTTTGAAAACTCCTGAATGTAGCGGATGCGCGCATAGGCTTTGGCAAACGATTCGGAGGAGAATATGTAGCCGAGTTCGTCGGTGGCATACTGCGTTCCCTGCAGACGCCGCAACGCCTTCACGTAGATATCCCGCATCGTGTCGAGTTTCGCGTTGAGCACCGTTATGGAGTCGTGAGTAGTGGCGATGGCGCGGTTGAGCGAATCGATCGACTGGCGTGTGAGATTTATCTCATGTTCCTTAAGCGACATTTCCCCGCGGATAGCATTCAGCTCTTTCAGCTTTTGCTGAGTGCTGGCGGCGTTGTTGTTGATTTTGCGTTTGGTCTCGTCGATGCGGCGCTGTGCGGCCTGCTGTTCGGTGCGCGCGCTCTTGACGGTGCGTTTTTTCTTTTTCGCGGCTTCGCATACATCGCTTACGCCCACTGCAAGCAAGCAAGCGATGAGCAATCTCACTATCCATTTATCAGTCAAACGCATGACAATCATTGGTTTTCTTTATCTTCCGGCATCAGAAACGAGAAAGCATCTTTGCGATGTCGGCCGATGAAATTCTCTTATAATTATCGCCGACAGAGGGGACACGCAGCTCAACGTCGGCATTGAATTTAGCTTTCTTCCAGTTCCATTCCAGGGTGACATCGAGCGACGTCTTACCCGTTGAATATTCCACGCCGGCCGATTCGGCGAGAGCGCCTGCCGGGGTAATCGTCTGATCGCCGTAGACACAGCTCACGGGCTGATGACCGGCACTCTTTACCATCATGGCATTGACGCACTTGTCGCCGGTGAGGCGAAAACCGTAGTCGGCGCCCGCCATTTTCTGTTTCGGGGTGAGCAGCCACTCGTCGCCGCCGGCAGCGTCAAGATCGGCGCCTTTGAAATCGTCGAAAACGGGAGTGTTGACGCCCGGCACAAACAGACGTCCGGTGAGCATGTCCTGCACGTTGGCGACACTGATGTCCACACCCGACAGGAAACGGCCTACCGCTTCTTTGGCATAGGCTTTGTGAATTTTGTCGACCACCATCACCGAGTCGGACGATAGATACATCCATCCGATCTCCATGCCGAAATATTTCAACGAAATCATCAGGCTGCGGTCGCGGTCCATGATTGCCGTGCCGCTGATGGATATCTGCCTGGGCTTACGCACGCGCACTGTAACCGGCACACGTATCTGCTGCCATCCGGTGTAGGTGGCGATGAGGGTGCGGAGATCGATCCTCATATCGGAGCGCGACAGTTCGCCCGACTGCGTCGGGGACGAGGCAGAGGGTTTTGTCGTTTTACACGCAGAAAACATCATCATAGCAGCGGCCATTAAGACTGCCACAGCTGAGAATCTGCACGATAATATTTTGTCAATCAATTGTTTCATTCGAAGAAGAAAGTCTTATGCTTCACTTTCCGCTGAAGCAGTTCATTGTCGGGGTCGAGCTCAAGGGCCTGTTTCCAGAATTCGAGAGCATCGGCCGGGTTGCCGGTCATGAAATATATGTCGCCGGCGTGCTCGAGGATCTCGCCGTTGCCGCCGTCATCGTCAGCTTCGAGCGCCTGGTCGATAGTCTCCCTTGCCTTGGCATAATCCTTGAGCTTGAAGAGCACCCAGGCATAGGTGTCGAGAGTGGTGGCGCTCTGGGTTCCGTCGGTTGCCTCCTCGATGCCGAGAGCGCGCTCCGCATAGTCGCAGGCTTTTTCCAGATCGGTCTCCTTGCACGCCAGATAGTAAGCTATATTATTAAGGAGCATGCTGTTTTCCTTGTCGTAGGTCAAAGCTACGTCATAGAACTTCATCACCGAATCGACCGGCTCATCGGCTTTGAATGCGATATCGCCTTTGGCGCCGTAGATCGAAGCTATCTGTGGAAAATTGGTGCTGTCAGTCAGCTCCATAGCCTTGTCGAGATAGCGATTTGCGCGGTCGAATGACTCGTCGTGCATGGCTGCCGAAGAAGCGAGGATGCAGAGATCGGCATCCGAGGGAAAATATTTCATGGCGGCTTTGGCTGTGGCCTCCGACTTGGGATAATCGTCCATCATAAAATAGAGCTGAACAAGAGCCTGCCACATCTGCAAATCCTCGGGATTCAGCGCCAACAGATAGTCGAACTGCTCTGCCGCGCCTGCAAAATCCTTGATGACATAGAGATAGCTTGCATAGAGCTGCCGGACGGTCTCGTCGTGAGGGTACTGATCGACAAGCGACTGGGACATTTCAAGGATTCGCTCGTGCTGATTATCATCATCGCCGGGCTGCGACATATAATCGCGGAGTATCGACAGCTTCTGTTCGACATCGAGGTCGGGGTGCTTGATAGCCTGAAACACCTCGCGGTCATAAGTAGCGCTGTCGCCCATAGCATTGTAATATTGTGCGCGGCGGTAAAGTGCCAGGCCGCTTGTAGGATCCGTTTCTACGGCCTTGTTGAAATACACCAGAGCCGTATCGGCGCGTCCCAGCTCCAGGTTGACATTGCCGATGAAGGTGAGATATTCGATGGATCGAGGCGATGAGGCGAGCAGGCGGTTGCCCTCCTCCAGCACGGAGGCGGTGTCGCCGAGCGCCACATAGCAGCGCATCTTCTCGAAGGTCAGTTCAACGCTCTTGCCTTCGTAGCCTTCCAGACCGTTGAGGATGCCGATGGCTTTGCGGAGGCTGTCGGGTTCTTGCCGGTGAGACAGGGCGCTGGCATAAGCGGAACCCACCACCGATTTGTCTTTGACATTATCGTAAAGCAAACTGAGGGCTGAGAGCGCTTCGTCGGGGCGGTTGGCCTGCGTGAGCATACGCACGTAGATCAGGCCGGTGTGAACGTCGGACGGGTTGTCTTCGAGATACCGGCGAATGAGGCCGAAGCCCTCTTCGACGGCAACCGAATCCTCAGGATAGCCCAACACCACCTGTACAATGCCGTAATCCGCGCCGATAGTGGCGTCGGAAGGATTCAGCTCGTGGGCGCGTCGCATAAGCTCATAGTAAGCATCGAGGCTGTCGACCGCCTCATACTTCAGCGCCTCGAGGAAGAGGTAATCGGCCTTGGCTGCATCACCGGTGTCGACGGCAGAGCGGGGCGACCGCGCCTGAGTCATCATTCCGGCAACGGCCGAAAAGATGAGGATGAACAGCGTGATGGTATGTTTTCTGCAGTTTGATGTCACTGTTGAAGTATCTGATTTATATGTAATGTTTTCTTTCTACGGAATATGTCAGCAAGTCCGCGGCGGCATGCCTGCGGGGTGATCAACCGACGCCCGTGTGTCCGAAACCGCCGTCGCCGCGCTCGGTTTCACCGAGCTCATCCACGGCCATCCATTCCACACAGCTGTAGCGCGTCACAACCATCTGGCATATTCTTTCTCCATTGTTGATAACGAACGGCTCCGACGAAAGGTTGACAAGGATCACGCCAATCTCGCCGCGATAATCGGCATCAATCGTACCGGGCGTGTTGAGCAGCGTGATGCCGTGCTTCAGGGCGAGACCGCTGCGGGGCCGCAGCTGGCACTCATAGCCGGCCGGAAGCTCTATGCGCAAGCCCGTGGGGATGAGGGCGCGCTGACCGGGAGCGAGGACAACGGGCTTTTCAAGCGAAGCCCGCACGTCCATTCCGGCCGATAAAGGCGTTGAATAGTGCGGGAGGTCGTTGCCGGACTGATTGATGATTCTTACGGCTACTTTATCGATAGGGGTCACGGGATCGTTGTTCATTTTCAAAATCTTATGCCAAGGCGCACGCACGCCATGCTCAAACCGTCAATATGATGATATTCATCGCCGTCGGTAAACGAGTCCATGCCGTTGTAGACATAGCTTAGCGTGACATAGCTCTGGAAAGTGCGGCCACCTGCGAGGTTGACGCCGATGCCCGGCGAGAGATAGAGACGCGTCTGCTGACGTGACGATGTGAGATTGTTGAATACCACGCCGCCGCGCAGGTCCATAAACAGGAGGGTGGGACGGCTGCTGAAACCGGTGCGCAGCATGGCATAGACGGGGAAAGCGCGCACACTGTTGCTGAGCATCATGTTCACTTCCGCGCCGATGCCCAGGACATCAAGCCACGAATTGCGATAGCCGAAAAAGGCATCGAGGTTGACCGTCGACATGTCGTTGCTCGTCATATCGATGCCACCACCAACTTCGGCGCCCCATACGAAATGGCTCCAGCCGGTGACGTCCTTCGGCGCATCGGGAGCTCCGGAAGCCGAGGCTTCGAAAGTGAAAACAGCGCAGAGAGCGCAAATGACAGTGATGAATAGTGCTTTCTTCATATATGCTGGCGTAAATGATGTGTCAATGCAAAGATAGCTATAATTTCAGAGACCTCTTTGAAATGTGGCTATTTTTTTACGGATGGAAGCGCGTCTTTTCGGCGCAGTTATTTTTTCACGAGATGCAGGCATGCCCATTCGTTGCGCGAAGTGACATCTCGTTTTTCAAAACCGCACTTTTCGGCGGCTGCAGCGACAATGTCGACATCCGTCCCGTAGAACCCGCTGAGAAACATATCGGCGCCGCTGACAACGGCATCGGCATAGAGCGCGATATCGGATGTGATGACGTTGCGGTTGATATTGGCCATGAACAGGTCGGCTTTGAAATCGAGATTCCGGAGAGCTGACGCGTCGCCGTGGACGAGAGTGATCTCCGCATGGTCGTTGAGTGCGATATTCTCCACGGCATTGACATAGGCCGCCTCATCGATCTCGATGCCGGCAACGCGCGATGCGCCGCGCATGGCAGCGAGGATGGCGAGGATGCCGGTTCCGGTGCCCATGTCGATCACCTTGCGTCCGGTGAGATCGGCATCGAGCAGGCGCGAAATCATCAGCCACGTAGTGCTGTGATGGCCGGTGCCGAATGCCATCTTGGGATCGATGACAATGTCGTAACGGCACCGAGGGATATCGGTGTGAAACGAGCTGTGGATGACACACTGATCGCCCACCACGATAGGCTGAAAATAGTATTTCTCCCATTCATGATTCCAGTCGCGGCCTTCGACGGTGACGGCATTCCACGTTGAGCTGCATTCAAACGGAAGCCGGCCGGCGATCTCGGCCATCTCGTCACGATAATCCGAAGCCCGGATATAGGCTGTGAGCCCGTTTTCGTCGGGCACAAAACTTTCAAAGCCGGCGTCGGCGAGCAAAGCAGCCAGAACGTCGGTCATCACCTCAGAACAGGGAGTGAGCGAGACCCTCACCTCCACGTAATCATTCATATTTCTTTTTCTATATAAGAGCCTATTCCACAAAATTTATTAACGTCAGGGTCGCAGCAGTGCATCAGATTTGGTGCTGTGAGCGATTGAGCAT
>OHEJ01000547.1_pt1 | contig 13729 bp, 9 predicted proteins | sample 1567261 | NCBI WGS metagenome assembly OHEJ01 (sample SAMEA3879550, study PRJEB24766) | human gut metagenome | biome: human-associated habitat; feature: feces | place: USA | collected 1985/1987 | reverse complement strand
CCCCGAGAACCCGTGGGTGATCCGCAGCGAAGTGGCCGCCCTCTACGCCGCCCGTCGCGAGCAGCTCCGCACCATCGTGGCCTCCCGCCGCGCCGAGCAGAAAGCGTGGGCCGAGGCCAATCCGGCGCTCGCCGTCACGCTCAAAGGCTATTATGAAGGTGTGTTGCCCCATATCGACTACCGCGCCATTGTCCACAAAGCCAACGTGGCCACCCGCACCGCATCGGCCGACGTGCTCGCCGAGCTCGGCCGCAAAGTGGGCAACATGATAGTGTCCAGCGCCGACCTCGCCAACTCCGACAAGACCGACGCCTTCCTCAAACAGACCGGTGCGCTGAAACACGGCGACTTCACCGGAGCCTTCCTCCATGCCGGCGTGAGCGAGCTCACCATGGCCTCCATCATGAACGGCATTGTGCTCCACGGCGGAATGCTGGCAGCCTGCGGCACATTTTTCGTGTTTTCCGATTATATGAAACCGGCAGTGCGCATGGCCGCGCTCATGGAACTGCCCGTGAAATATGTGTGGACCCACGACGCCTTCCGCGTCGGCGAGGACGGTCCCACCCATGAGCCCGTCGAACAAGAGGCTCAGATACGTCTGCTCGAAGAGCTCCACAATCTGTCGGGCCGCCGCTCCATGCTTGTGATCCGCCCGGCCGACTCCGCCGAGGCCACCATAGCCTGGGAGATGGCGATGGAAAACCGCGACACTCCCACGGCGCTCATACTCACGCGTCAGGATGTCACCGACCTGCCGTCGGTTACCGGCGACCGCTACGACGAAGCCGAAGGCATGCGCCACGGCGGCTATGTGGTCATGGATGCCCCCTCGGCTGAGGTGACACTTGTGGCCAACGGCTCCGAAGTTTCGCTCCTCTGTCAGGTTGCCGTGCTTCTTGAGGCTGAGGGCGTCAAAGCCCGCGTCGTTTCGGTGCCGTCGCTCGGCCTGTTCGAGGATCAGGACGAAGATTACCGTCAGAGCGTCATCCCCGCCGGCATCCCCGTGTTCGGGCTTACAGCCGGCCTTCCCTCGACGCTCCGCGGTGTCTGCGGCCCCCGCGCCCGCGTCTACGGCCTCGACCGCTTCGGTGCGTCGGCGCCCTACAAGGTGCTCGACGAAAAGTTTGGCTTCACCCCTCAGAACATTCTCCGCGAAGTCCTTGCCTTCATTGGCAGGTAGGGCCGTGTGTTTTTGGGAATTAATATTTGTTTTAACGCATATTAACGTATAATTTGTCGGTGTTTAGCCTACATCTGTCTATGTTTGCATCCGACGTTGATGCGGCATCCGCCGTTGTGTCCGCGTCGAATATGTTAACCGTCTGATACCATTGTCATTCCCGATTTTTCTCATATTGGCTTGGCAATTATCTCAACGACTTGAAACGTATTATTTAATCAATATTATTAACCAATCTTACATTCAACATGAGAAAAATCTACTCTCTATTTTTGTTGATGCTTCTCCCGCTGCTGGCTGTAGCCCAGGACAATCAGGCTATATCCAAGACCCACACCAACTACAGCCCCTCATCGGGAAGAATGCAAGAGTACGCCCTGCAGATTCCTTATGCGGCAGCTGTGGGTCACGCCATGCCGTCGCAGGTAGGCGACTCTTACACCATCGGCATGTGGTTCAAACAGTCCGCACGCAACAGCTGTACCTATTACCGTGCAGTTAAACGTTCCGTACTTATGGGCCTCTCGACCACCGAACACATGAACCTCAACGGTAACTGGCTTCTGGAAATCAACGCCGACGGCAAGTTTCAATTAGACGGACACGGCGGTGAAAACAACGGAGCAGGCACCTACAGCATGGTCGGCGAAGTTTCCGGCAGTCCCACTGTTGAGCTCGACACCTGGTATTATGTCACTTTCGTTGTAGACAACGTCAACTTCAAAGCCGCCCTTTATCTCGACGGCGACCTCGTTAAAGAATGGGCCACGAGCACTCCGGGTCTTTTCTACGGTCCTACCGCTTCTCCCTGGAGCGACGGTGTGTTCCGATTCGCAGACTACGGTTTCTCCGGTGCTGTTGACGAAATCAACATCTACAACCGCGCTCTTACAGCCGACGAAGTGGCAGTAGCCAAAGTAAACGCCAACGCCGTTAGCGGCATGACCGGCTACTACACCCTCAACGCATCTACCGACGGCACATTCGCCAACGAAGCCACGAATGCAGCTTCCGGCACTAATGCCTCCTATCTCCTCGGCACCGCTCAAAATTTCTGGGCCGACAGCGGTCTTATCACAATGGCTTATTCATCGGCCACCCCTACTTTCGTTGAGGGCCGCGAAAATCTCCCCGTTGATGCGTCAGTGACCATCAGGGACGGTGAAGGCGGTACGCTCTCCGTTTCCGACGGCAGAAACTCCTATGTAGCTGCCGACGATCCCTATACCATCTCTACTGGCACAGTGCTCACTCTTACCGCCACTCCTGCCGAAGGCTATGAACTCGTAGGCATATATGCCGCATCTGCCGCAGGCGATATCGAAGCTGAAATTGCCAATGGCGGAACTTACACCGTTGTCAAGGACATCACACTGACCGCACGCTACACTAACGAAACCTACGCGCTGACCGTCAACAATGCTCTCAACGTGCCTTACACGCTGACCTACGGCGGAACTGAAGTTTCCGACCTCACCCAGCTTATGGGAGGCGGCGCAGAATACAAACTCACTCTCAATGTGCCCGAAAGCATGGTTCTCGAAAGCGTCCAGCTCGGCACAGAGACCCTTACGGCTGTCGACGGCGTCTACACCATCACTCTTGATGCCGATGCCACCCTCACCATCAACGCACGCAACAAAGCCCAGTACACCGTAACAATCAACCAGCCCACCGGCGGTACGGTTGCAGTTGCCAAAGGCTCAACAGCAATCAGCTCCGGCGATAAGGTTTACGAAAACGACGTGCTGACCCTCAGCAACACCAAAGATTCCGGCTACACTTTCGTCAACTACGTGATCAACGGCTCAAACACAACAGCCGAGACATATACCGTAACCGGCGATGTAACAATCTCAGCCCTCTTCGAAGAAGGCGTTGAATACTGCTACCCCGAAGGCAACGCAACCCGCTCGGATTCACGTGGTATCACTTTGCTCACCGTATCCGATGATCAGGGTAACACCGCTACCGTAACCGGTGCCGGCACTTCCGGAACCCACGCTCTCTACACCGACCAGACTTCAACAGTATTCGTCACAAAGCCCGGTGCTACCGTGACAATCAAGAATAATGGTTCAGGAACCTGGATGTCAAGCTACGTTTATGTTGACTATGACAAAAACGGCACATTCGATTTCACTGCAGCAAACTGCGCAGGCGCAAAGGTTGACGGCGAACTCGTTTCACACACCGGTTATTCCGGCACTTCATCCGATCCTACTGTAACATGCACAGGCTCTTCAATTGACTGGCAGGCCTCCTTCACCCTCACGATGCCGACATTCGTAATTCCCGAAGACCTTGCACCCGGCAACTACCGCATCCGCCACAAAGTTGACTGGAACTGTGTGGATCCTTGCGGTCGTCTGTCAGCCAACGGTTTCTCCGACAACTTCATGGATGCCAATGGTGGCGGTGTCATCGACTTCACCATCCGCATCGAATCGGAAGATTACGAAACAGCCCGCACCATCACCGTCGCTTCCGCTGACGAATCACTCGGCACTGTAGCCATCACAGATCCCGCAACCTCGGAATCCTCGATATCCACCGTTCAGAAAGGTGTTACCGTGAAAGCCACTCCGGCTGCCGGCTACGCTTTCCTCAACTGGACCGACGGCGATAACAATGTAGTGGCTACCACCGCATCCTACATCTACACCGGCGAAACCGATGTCACACTCACCGCTCACTTCGGCTATGCAGTGAACTTCACCGTAGGATCTGACGGCACAGCCACCGTAGTTGCCAACGGCACAAGCCTCAGCTCGGGCGATGTGGTCGCTCCCGGCACTGAAGTAGTGATCACCCTATCACCCGCCGACGGCAAGAACGCTCTCGTCGAACTCAACGGCACAAACGTAACTCTCGAAGGCAACACCTTCACCTTCACCGTTGAAGAGGCTACTACTATCGCAATCACATTCGTTGACCAGATCAACCACATCACTATCGTCACCGAAGGCAACGGCAGCGTTCAGGTATGGACAGGCTACGATCTTGACAACGGCAACAAACCTGCAGGCGTTCAGCTCACCACAGGCAGCATCATCCCCACCTACAGCGAATCGCTTGATGACAACATGCGTGCCCTCGAATGCTTCTTGATCCCCGGCACCACCGCCGACGGATATGAAAGCATCTCAAGCTTATCTTACTCGATCGGCAGCGACGTTGTCAATATCGATCTCAACACCTACGAATTCGTAACGATGGACACGAGCCTCGAGATACCTTCCGATTTCAACGAAGCAACCGTTGCAATGGAGATTCCTCTGGCCGACGTCAACGGTGAAGTGACACTCAACGTCACCTTCACAGGCAGCACCCAGGGTATCGGCGAAATCGGTATCGACGAAGCCAACGGCCCGGTTGAATTCTACAACCTCCAGGGCGTACGTGTAGCAGCTGAAAACCTCGTTCCCGGTTTCTACATTGTCCGTCAGGGCAACACCGCCAAGAAGGTATTCATCCAGAAATAATCCTCCATTATTTCATAACACCCCCGAAAAGGAGCGCCTCGGCGCTCCTTTTTTACTACCCCAACTAACGACAGGAGCGGCGGCTCCAGCCGCCGACAGCCTTACTGCGTGCAAGTCTGCTTATTACACCTTTTTTGAAGGATTTCGCTGACGCATCACTGGCGCGACCGCATGGTCCATATCCGTATGGCTCCCCCCGAAAATCCATACGCCTATGGCGGACGCATCATTGGCGCGTCCCTACATTGCGGGCGGTATCGTCATCATCATTCCCCCGATCCCGGCATTGCGTGCGTCGGCACCATCCCCCCCCCGGAAAATTCACACGCCTATGGCGGACGCGCCACCGTTGCGTCCGCCATAGGCGTGTGAACGGAAAATGACCCGTTTTGATGGCATTTCGTCACAAGAAAGCAGGGGTTTGTCACACATGCGACCCTGAAATTTGTTTTCAGGGTGGGGGAGACCTTAACTTTGTAATGTCGGAAGGGACGAAACAGTCCCCTTAAGGAGATCAAAATCCACCCCTCTCCCGACGCCGCGGCTGCGAAGCTCACGGTCACAAGAAGATTCCGTTACTGATGCTAAGAGAAGCACACATTTAAGGTTGAAAATTTTAATAGATGTGAGAAACACATTGAGAAGCACACAGAAAGATTAATGAAAAACACCGTACCTTGTCTTCAATCCGATTCTTGAAACAACACACCGACGAACACTGGAAAACACACATCCAGTCGAGGAGGCAGCACAGAGGCTCAGGCCCTGACTGCCTCCTCTTTTCGCATCCGGGCCATTACACCGGCAAACGGCCGAAAATAGGGAATATCACGCCGGCCGCTAACCAAATATATCGCAGGATTGTTGTAACTTTGTGCAAACCGTAACAAACGACGGCGTGCGGCACCGTGAGCCATTCGCTCCGACATAACCAAAATGAAGTAACACTAAAGAAACATAACCGAAAATGACATTTGAAGAACTGGGCGTGCGCGACGACTTGCGGGGCGCTATCGAAGAACTGGGATTTGAGTCACCGATGCCTGTGCAGGAGAAGGTGATACCGCATTTGCTGAGCCGCGAGGGCGACGTGGTGGCTCTGGCACAGACAGGCACCGGCAAGACGGCGGCCTTCGGGCTGCCGCTGCTGCAGCGCATCGACCCCGACGTCAACCGCCCGCAGGCGCTCATCCTCTCGCCTACGCGCGAGCTATGCCTGCAGATAGGCAGCGATCTGGCCGACTTCTCGAAATATATGCCCCAGGTGAGGGTGCTCCCGGTCTACGGCGGCTCGAGCATCGAAAGCCAGATACGCGCGCTGCGCCAGGGCGTGCAGATCATAGTGGCCACCCCCGGCCGTCTCATCGACCTCATAAAGCGAGGCGTGGTGAATCTCGACGACGTACACACCGTGGTGCTTGACGAGGCCGACGAGATGCTCAACATGGGCTTCCTCGACTCTATCGACGAGATCCTGGTTTCGGTGCCCGCCGACCGCAAGATGCTGATGTTCTCGGCCACGATGCCCGACGAGATAGCCCGCATAGCCAGAAAATATATGCACGACCCGGTGGAATTCGTAGTGGGCAACCGCAACGAAGGCGCCGCCAACGTGCGCCATATCTACTATATGGTCAACGCCCGCGACAAATATCTCGCCCTCAAGCGCGTGGCCGACGACACCCCCAGCATCTACGGCATCATCTTCTGCCGCACCAGGCGCGACACCCAGGAGGTGGCCGACAAGCTGATAGCCGACGGCTACAACGCCGACGCCCTCCACGGCGATCTCTCGCAGCAGCAGCGCGACCTGGTGATGCGCAAGTTCCGCGACCGCGTGATCACGCTGCTCGTGGCCACTGACGTGGCCGCGCGCGGTCTCGACGTCGACGATCTGACCCACGTGATCAACTTCGGCCTGCCCGACGATCCGGCCGTCTACACCCACCGCTCGGGCCGCACCGGCCGCGCCGGCAAGACGGGCATCTCGGTGGCCATAATCCACTCGCGCGAGAAAGGCAAGCTGCGCGAGATCGAGAAAAAGATAGGCAAGAAATTCGAGCGCAAGGAAGTGCCCACGCCGCAGCATATCATCGAAAAACAGCTCTACAATCTGGCCGATCGTCTGGAACGCGTGGAGGTCGACGATGAGGAGATAGCCAAATATCTGCCCGGCATAAGCCGTAAGCTCGGATGGCTCTCGGGCGAGGACCTGCTCAAGCGCGTCATCTCGCTCGAATTCAACCGCCTGCTCGACTACTACCGCGACGCCCCGGCGCTCGACTTCATCGACGAGAAACCCTCTCGCGAAAAGAAAGAGCGCAAACGCCCGGCTACCGACGCCGAGAAGGACCGCCGCACCGCCGAGCGCGGCATGGAGCGAATCTATGTCAACGTGGGCAAGAACGACGGTTTCTATGCCGGCAATCTCATCGACATGCTCAACCATTGCGTGGCAGGCAAGCGCGTGGATGTGGGCCGCATCGACCTGCTGCCCGGCTACTCGCTCTTCGACGTCACGAAAGCCGACGGCCGGCGAGTGATCGAGGGGCTGCGGGGTGCCGAATGGATGGGCAAGCGCGTCTACAGCGAGGTGGCCGAGGCCGACAAGGACTATGCCCACGCCTCGGCACGCAAGAAACGCGCCGGCGATGCTTCCGGAGCGCAGGAGGGCGGTGAAGAGACCACCTACGACTACTTTCTGAAAAAATCGCGCTTCTCAGGTAAAAAAGCCACCAAGAAGTCAAAAAAACGCTAACTTTGCATTTTAACGCCGCGCCCGGCGCTTCAACTCCGGCGCGGCCGACGAACCCATCAGCAGAAGAGAAGAAAACATGAAGATTATCCGACACGTCATGGCATCGGCGCTCGCGCTTCTTGCCGTCATGCTGCCCGTAGGTGTGGGCGCCTGGACCATCTCCGACGCCTTTGCCACGGCTGGCGGCGATATCATCCCGCTGCTCGACCGCAACGCGCGCCTCGACATGATCGATTATTTCAACAGCGGCATGGACCGTCCCTCGACCAACGAGCTGGCGGGACGTTCGAGCATAACGCGGATGGACGACAGGTCGATGCGCATCAGACTCACGGATGCTTCAAACTATCAGCTGGCGGCTCTGCCCGCGGGCGCCGACACCCTCGTGGCCGTGATAGCCACGGTGCTGACGCCGGCTCCCGACAGCCGCATGGCCGTCTACACCCGCTCCTGGGACAAAGATCTCACTAAAAACATCTTCAAGCAGCCCGTGCTCTCCGACTGGCTCACGGCCGAAGGTCGCCGCCACCGCGATGAAGTGGCGAAGCTCGTGCCATTCATGCTCACGGCCTACGACTACGATCCCGCCACCTCCACGCTCACGCTGAGCGACAACTCCCGGCAGTGTCTGTCGGAAGAAGTGTATGAAACGGTGCGCCCCTATCTGAAAGAGAAACTGGTGTACCGCTGGAACGGTAAGAAATTCACGGCTGTGAAATGAACGCCCGCGCTTTATCACTCAGTCAGCTCAACCGCCGCGTGGCCGACGCACTGAGCATGGCACCCCTGCAGAACGTGTGGGTAGTGGCCGAGCTTTCCGATCTGCGCATCAGCCACGGACATTGCTACGTGGAGCTTATGGAAAAGGATGCCGACACCGGCACGGTGACCGCGCGACTCCGCGCCGTGATGTGGGCGAGCGTGTTCCCGCGACTCAACGCCGAGTTTATGGCCGGCACCGGCCGCCGGCTTGAAAGCGGCCTTAAAGTGATGGTGTGCGGCACGGTGAGCTATCATGCGGCCTACGGCATCTCGTTTGTGATATCGGCCATCGATCCTTCCTACACCATGGGCGAGGCCGAACGGCGCCGCCGCGAAATAATCGACCGCCTGACAAAAGAAGGGGTGCTCGACCTCAACCGCAGCCTCGAATGGCCCGACGTGCCCAGCCGCATTGCCATCATCTCGGCCCGTGGCGCCGCCGGTTACGGCGATTTCATCCATCAGCTCTACACCAACGCCTCGCATCTGCGCTTCAGCACCACACTGTTTGAGGCCATGATGCAGGGCGACCGCACGTCGCCCTCGGTGATCGCTGCCCTGGAGGAGATAGCCATGCGTGCCGACGACTTCGACTGCGTGGTGATAATCCGCGGCGGCGGTGCCACCAGCGATCTGCTCGCCTTCGACGACTATGCCCTGGCCAACAATGTGGCGCAGTTCCCGCTCCCCGTTGTGATAGGCATAGGCCATGAGCGCGACATCACCGTGCTCGACTATGTGGCCAACATGCGCGTCAAGACGCCGACAGCCGCCGCCGAATGGCTCATAGCGCGCGGCGACACCGCCCTCGAGACGCTGCGCCGCATGGGCTCCGACATCGTGCTGCGGGCCTCCGACCTCATAGCGGGCGCCAAGACGCATCTGGCTTATCTCGACAGCGCCCTCTCCACGGCCCCTGGCGCAGCCATGCAGCGCGCCACCGCCGCCCTGCAGCGCTCGGTGATGATGCTCGGCCAGACCGGTGTGCGCCGCCTGGCACCCGAGCTGTCGCGCCTCACCGCCACCGGCCATGCCATTGCCACGGCCGCCGCCACGGCGATAGCGCGCGCCACCGACCGCCTCGACAGCCGCCGCTCGCTGCTCGAAGCCCTCTCTCCGGCCGCAACACTGGCACGCGGCTACTCCATAACGACGGGCGCCGACGGACGCGCCATCCGATCGGCTTCGGCCCTGAAGCCTGGCGAACAGGTGGTGACCACGCTGGCCGACGGCTTTTTCACATCGACAGTCAACAAATAAAAATCATTTTCACACGCAATAACACCTAATGGAACAGACAAACGAATTCAAACCGGTCGGCGAACTCACCTACAATCAGGCCGTGGCCGAACTCGACTCCATACTGCGCACCATGCAGAGCGACAGTTGCGACATCGACCGCCTCACCGTCTACACCCGCCGCGCAACGCTCCTCATCAAGGAGTGCCGCTCACGCCTGACGGCCACCGACGAAGAGCTCCGCGCCATCCTCGCCGACCTCGAAAAATAATCCTCACGCCGCAAACGCCTTCATCATCCATCGCCCGTGAGTTTTTACGAACTGCGACACCGTTACGGCACCATCGCCTTCCTCATCGCCTCTATCGCGGTGGTGGGCGTGTTTCTCTATGTGTCCGACTCCATAGTGCGCGACCTCGCCCGCCAGGAGCGCTCGCGCATGCAGCTGTGGGCCGACGCCACAAAGGAGATTGCTGGTCTGGGCTCCGACGATTCGGGCGACATGGGCGGCAACGACATCGAGTTTCTGTTCAAGATCATAGAGTCAAACGACAACATACCGGTGATCCTCACCGCCGGAGCCGCCGACAGCATCATCGGCCAGCGCAACTATGAGCTGCCCGAGCTGCACGACGGCTTTTCGCCTTACACCGGCGAAAACCTCCGCTTCCTCACTGAAAAACTCGGCAAAATCCGCCGGAGCGACAACGTGATCGACATCGAGATCGCCCCCGGCAACGTGCAGCATCTCTATTACGAGGACTCGACGCTGCTGCGCCGCCTGAGCCTTTATCCCTATATCCAGCTGCTCGTGATGGCCGCCTTTATCCTGGTGGTCTATTTCGCCGTGACCTCGTCGAAGCGTGCCGAGCAGAACAAGGTGTGGGTGGGCCTGTCGAAAGAAACGGCGCATCAGCTCGGCACCCCCATATCGTCGCTCATGGCATGGGTGGAACTGATGCGCGAGCAGAATGTCGACCCCGAAATAGTCGGAGAGATGGACAAGGATGTGCGGCGGCTCTCGACCATCGCCTCGCGCTTCTCCAAGATCGGTTCGCAGCCGCAGATCGAACGCTTCGAGCTCGGCGAGGTGGTGACGGGAGCGGCCGACTATATGCGCACCCGCATCTCCTCACGCATAGCGCTGACGGTGACGGTGACCGACGGCGAGCTTCCCGTGGCCATGTCGGAGCCGTTGATAGAGTGGGTGATGGAAAATCTCATCAAAAACGCTGTCGACGCCATGGAAGGCGCAGGGCGCATCACCATCACCGCCTCGGCCGACGAATCGCGCCGGCAGGCCATAGTGGAGGTGAGCGACACGGGTCGCGGCATGACGCGCAAGATGCGCAAAGATGTGTTCCGCCCCGGATTCACCACCAAGAAACGAGGCTGGGGTCTCGGCCTGACGCTCGCCCGCCGCATCATCCAGCAGTATCACCACGGCCGCATCTATGTCAGCGACTCGGAGCCTGGTGCCGGCACCACATTCCGCATCCTTTTGCCATTGATAACCGCCGACGGAAAGAAGGTATGAAGCATCTGTTTGTCAGCGATTTGGACGGCACGCTGCTCAACCCCGAGAGCCGCATCAGTGCCCGCACCGCCTCGATAGTCACTGAGCTGTCGCGCCGCGGTGTGCTCTTCACTGTGGCCACGGCCCGCACACCCGCCACCGTCGAACCGCTGCTTTCGGCCACACTGACGCTTCCTCCGGCCATCGTCATGACGGGCGCCGCCATGTGGGACCGCCGCCGGCAGTCATATATTAATCCTCATTTCATGGAGCCTGCGACGGCCGCCTGCATCACGGAGGCATGCGCCGCCCACGGCATACGCCCCTTCAGCTACACGCTCGACGGATCGGGCATCATCCGCACCTACTACAACGGACGCACCTCGCGCCGCGAGCAGAAGTTTATCGACGAACGCGCCCATCTGCCGCTTAAGCGCTTTGAAATCAACCCGACAGGTGATGCCGCCATGTCATATCCCGACACGGTGCTGATTTTCGCTCTCGGCTTGCCCGACAGCATCTATCCGCTGGCCGACGAACTGCGCGCCACCGGTCTGTGCTCCGTATCGTCATATCCCGACATTTTCAACAGCGACGTCGCCTTCCTCGAAGTGTTCGCCCCGGGCGTCAGCAAGGCCTCGGCTGTCACCGACCTCAAAAAATTGACGGGCGCCGACCGTCTGACGGTGTTCGGCGACAATCTCAACGATCTCCCCATGATGGCCGTGGCCGACGTAGCCGTTGCTGTCGGCAATGCTTTCCCCGAAGTGAAAGCCGCCGCCGATATTGTCATCGGCTCCAACCGCGACGATGCCGTGGCGCTATATATCTCAGAAGAGCTCACGCAACACATCGAGTGAGCGCAGCGACTGCAATCCGGTATAGTGCAGCGAATAATATTGCAGGATGCCGTCGAGCAGCTGATTGCGCTCGTGGCGCGACATCTTGAACAAATGCATGTTGGCGGGATTCATGCGGCTCAGGGCCACGACGGCGCCCGACTGCACCGGGTCGAGATAATGGCGGTGCATAGGCGCGCTGAGGCGGAAACGGCCGTCGAGCATGTCGAACACCATCCCCTGGCGGTAGCCGCTCACGTCGGGCTCGATGCCGAGAAAACGGCCGAGCCCGTAGAGAAACATCAGATGGAAATTAGCCACCGACCCTGTCGGCAGCCGGTCGAGCAGCGTCACGGCATTGTGGATATAGGCATACGACAGTTCGTCGGGCGGTCCGTCGCGGAGCACTACGCCGAGCACCTCGGCACGGTCACGGAGGAGGATATCCGGGTCTTTCGCGAGGGCTGCGTCCTGCGCGAGGGCGTCCAGCGAACTCTTCACCGGGTTGGTGCGCAGCGAAGTCAGCGGCTCCTCGGCGCGCGGCTCGTGCATTATCATCACCTCGCGTCCGGGCCGGATGTCGGCCACGCACTCCACCAGAGCCAGAGGCATCAGCAGCGCCCGGCGCCGCAACGCCTCGCGCCCGGCGCCCGCCGGGATGGCGAAAGCCACCCGTCCCAGCTCCAGCGAGTATGCCGTCAGTATCGAATGCCGGTCCGTATGCCGCACCGTCCGCAGAGCAATTATATGTAGCTCCTTCTTCATAGCCTCACGCTTTCACTAACCGAACCAATATCTCTAAGCAGCGCACACATCGTGTCGCACAAGTCCGATCAGCTTACATTACGGCCACAAATTTACTCAATCTCCCGAAAATCTCCCTCCCTCACCTCCCAAAACCCACATTAAAAAAGTACACTCATACTCCCAACAAAATCCTGCATTGTGCATCGAGCATCGTGCATTGTGCATTGTTTTATCAAGTTTATTGGCTAAATTTGCATTTGCTGGCATAATCTGCGTATCAGATGCCGGCGAAACTAAATTGACATTATCCAAACCAATCATGAGAAACATTCTTTATATCAACCTGCTTTTAACGGTCGCCGCCGTAATTTTTTCAGCGTGCCATACTCATCAGACCGTAAACATCAAAAATGATAAGGTCATTCTTGCCGAAACCGATAGCATTGAAATCTTGTCACAAGTGATTGATTCAGCCAAGGATGAGTTTGACATTCCTGAAGTTGCTATTTGGCTTCGTAATAAAAATACGGGCGACGAGAAGAAACTGCTCCAGACAGTTCGTCCTAATGAATCTTACTGGTATGTATCTGATGGGACTGAATTTATTCCGGCATCGATAGATTCAATTCCGGTTGTTTACAAAGCGTTTGTGATCAATGAAAATCCACTGCAACTGATAGTCGAGGGTTGTCCCGATTTCAGGAACTATTATTCATATTTCATCGATGTGCCATCACGGAAAGCCAGTTGGGTACCGTCAAACAGCGGCTATATGGGATGGACGGAAGAAGGATATATGGTGTTTCGTTCATACCGTTATGTGTCTGATCCAGACATAGGCGGACGTTATACTCTCTTACAGGTGTTCAATGATAAGGGAGTGATGGTGGATTCCCTGGATCTAAAGCATGTGATACTTGAGGAATACTGATGAAATCACTACCTCAATTCACGATTCACGATTCATGATTCATGTCCACGAAACGATGCTGCGCGGGCTAATTCATAATTTCCTAACGGAAAAGTATACTGCTGTATGTAACTAAATAATATTTTGATGATGAAAAAATATTGGGGAATTATTGCGGGGAAGAAAAAAAGTGCGTATATTTGCACTCGCTTTTGCGCGATATCGCAAACGGCATGGCCCATTCGTCTATCGGTTAGGACGCAAGATTTTCATTCTTGAAAGAGCAGTTC
>OHEJ01000545.1_pt1 | contig 13749 bp, 12 predicted proteins | sample 1567261 | NCBI WGS metagenome assembly OHEJ01 (sample SAMEA3879550, study PRJEB24766) | human gut metagenome | biome: human-associated habitat; feature: feces | place: USA | collected 1985/1987 | reverse complement strand
CAAGATGAACCCCGACTCGATGGCCTGGGGCGCTTTCACACCCTCAGGACTGCCCACATCGCTCAGCGGCATCACCGCTCAGCACACCGTTGAATATCAAGGCAAAACGCTCTGCTTCACGCAGTCGGGCTCCGGCTTCTGCCGCGCCACCGGCACGGACGTCATCGCCGGCCGGTGGGTCAAGGAATCCGTGACGCTTCCCGCCGGCGCTCGTCTGGCCACACTGACGGCCGGCACATCGCACCTCTATATCTGCGACGATAACGACATGCTCTACTCCTCGTCCGACGCCGGCTCGACATGGACCGCCACCGGCACATCCATGAGCCACATCTACGGCACCCTGGCCGACAAAGTGATCGGCGTGCGCCACGACGCTTCGGCCTACACCCACGTCACCTATCCCGCCACGACAGAATCGGCTGTCGACCCGTCATGCCCCGTCAGCGGCACCAGCCCCGCTCTCGTCTACACCTCCGACTGGTCGGCCCAACCGATGATGATCGTTGCCGGAGGCGTCACGGCCGACGGCTCGCTCTGCGGTGCGACATGGGCCTACGACGGCTCACAGTGGGCCGACATCTCGCTGGCCCCTATGGCCGCCGCCGAAAGCCCCATCATCATACCCTACTACGCTTTCAAGACCTCCACATCGTGGGTTGTCACCAAAAGCTCGGTGCTCCTCGCTTTCGGAGGCATCAGCCAGGGCGGCAATACGCAGCGCACCGTCTACATCTCGCGCGACTTCGGCGTGCACTGGGAAAAAGCGCCGCAGCTCATGCAGATGCCCTCAAGCGCGTCCGTGGGCAAAGAGGCTCAGGCCGTGCTCATCGACCGCACCATCACCTCGCGCGCCATCAAGCCCATCACCGAATGGCAATGCCCTTATATATATGTGTTCGGCGGTTGTTCCGCCAACGGCACACTTGAAAACCGCATTTTGCGCGGCGTCATCAACCGTCTGACCTTTAAACCGCTCCAGTAATCACCGGCACCCTTCAGCCGCCCCATCCGTCCGTTACAGCCCAATGACCTTACGCCTCAAATCAGTCATCCTCGTCGTGACAGTTCTCGCTGCCATGACGCCTGCTGCACGGGCCGAAGACTATGTCGACAGCTACAAGTTTGACTTCGGCGTGGGCTTAGGCACCTCTGGCTATCTCGGCGACGCCAACGAAAGCAACCTCTACAAGCATCCCGGATTTGCCGTCAACGCCGGCGTGCGCTATCTCTTCGACAACCGCTGGGCCGCCAAAGCCCAGCTCTCGACGGCCACCATCAGCGGCAACACGGCCGAGTTCGACAACGTACTCCCCGGTGGCGCTCAATACGACTTCAAATCGACCGTCTACGACCTCTCCGTCAAAGGCGAAGCCAACTTCTTTGCCTACGGCATCGGCGAGACATACAAACGCCTGCGCCGCTGGACGCCGTTCCTCTCCCTCGGCATCGGTCTCACCCTCGCCTCGCCCGAAGGCAACACCACGGCAGCCTTCAGCATCCCGATGGGCGTCGGCGTCAAATTCAAGATCAACCGACGCCTCAACCTCAACGCCGAATTCACGATGACAAAAGTGTTCGGCGACAAGATCGACGGCCGTGAGCTCACCGACCTCTATCAGATCAAAAGCTCATTTCTCAAAAACACCGACTGGTATTCCGCCATCACCGTCGGCATAAGTTACGAATTCGGCGCCCGGTGCGCCACCTGTCACCGAATCGACTGACCCTCCAATCATTAACGCCAATCACCCCACACCGAAGATAATAAAACCCAACCGCCAATCAATGGACCAGCTAATCCCACAAATCGACATGCAACGCCTCCCGCGCCACATTGCCATCATCATGGACGGCAACGGACGATGGGCCCGCAGCCGCGGCGAAAACCGCTCGCAGGGCCACATTGCCGGCGTCGAATCGGTCAGAGCCGTCATCAAGGCCGCCGCAAAGCTGGGCATCGGCTATCTCACGCTCTACACCTTCTCGACCGAAAACTGGAACCGGCCGGCTGAAGAAGTCGACATGCTCCTCTCGCTCATAGTCAGCGAGCTCGCAAAAGAGACACCCGAGCTGCTGGCCAACAACGTGCGCCTATCCATGATCGGCGACCTCGGACGCCTCAGCCCGCAGGCTCGTCAGAGCATGCTCGAAAGCATGGATGCCACCGCCGCTTGCACCGGCCTCAACCTCATCCTCGCCCTTAGCTACTCCTCGCGCTGGGAAATCACCGACACCATACGCCGCATGGCCGCGCAGGTGGCCGACGGCACCCTCGCCATCAGCGACATCGACGAGCAGTGCGTCACAGACCATCTCGCCACCGCCGGCATCCCCGACCCCGACCTGCTCATACGCACCGGTGGCGACAAACGTCTGAGCAACTTCCTCCTATGGCAGATTGCCTATGCCGAACTTTACTTCACCGACATCTTCTGGCCCGACTTCAACGGCCGGTCGCTCTGCGAAGCCATCATACAATATCAGAAACGCGAGCGCCGCTTCGGCCTCACGTCCGATCAAATCAAGAATACAAAGTGCTTATAGAATATTATGCGTAAAAAGTTGCTGCTACTCATATCCGGTCTGCTGATGGCCTCCTCCATGGCTGTCAGCGCCCAGGCTCCGGCCGACACCGTCTTCACTCCCAACGTGATCTTCACCGGCATCCCGCGCACCTATCAGATTGCCGACATCAAAGTGGAAGGCGCCGACAACTACGACGAATTCATCATCATCGGCTACTCCGGCCTCAAGAAAGGCGAATGGGTCGAGATACCCGGCGCCGAGCTGACGGCAGCCGCCAAACGCCTCTGGCGACAGACGCTCTTCAGCAACGTGCAGATCCTCGTCGACAAGACTTCCGGCGACCAGGCATGGATCACCCTCAAGCTCCGCGAGCAGCCCCGCATATCCGAAGTCAACTACTACGGCGTGAAGAAAGGCGAGCGCGACGACCTACAGGAGCGCCTCCAGTTTCACAAAGGCAACCAGATTACGCAAAACATCATCAACCGCGCCGAGGCTATCATCCGCAAATACTTCGCCGACAAGGGTTTCGGCAATGCCAAAGTGAAAATCACCCTCCGCGAGGACCTCTCGGCCAAAAACGAGATGATCGTCGACATCAACGTCGACAAGAACTCGAAAGTCAAGGTGCACAAAATCTACATCGACGGCAACGAAGTGATGAGCGACAACGCCATCCAGCGCGCCATGAAAAAGACCAACGAGAAAGGCAAGCTCATCAACCTCTTCAAGCAGAAAAAATTCGTTGAAAGCGACTACCGCGACGACCTCCGCCGCATCATCGAGAAATACAACGAAAAAGGCTACCGCGACGCCAAAATCCTGGCCGACAGCGTTGTGCCCTACGACGACAACACCGTCGACGTCTACATCACCCTCGAAGAAGGCAAGAAATACTACATCAACGACATCTCCTGGGTGGGCAACACCGTGTTCCCCACCGAGCTCCTCAACGACATCCTCGACATCAAGCCGGGCGACGTCTACAACCAGAAGCTTCTCTCCAAACGCACCACTGAGGACGACGACGCCGTGGCCAACCTCTACATGAACCGCGGCTACCTCTTCTACAACCTCATGCCCATCGAACGCAACGTCAACGGCGACTCCATCGACCTGGAGATGCGCATGATCGAAGGCCCCCAGGCACGCATCAACAACGTGGTGATCAACGGCAACGACCGCCTCTATGAAAAGGTGATCCGCCGCGAGCTCCGCGTAAAGCCCGGCGAGCTCTTCAGCAAGGACGACCTCATGCGCTCGGCACGAGAAATCGCCCAGACAGGCCACTTCGACCCCGAAAACATGGACATCCGCCCCGAGCCTAACGAAGAAAACGGCACCGTCGACATCATCTTCAACCTCACCTCCAAAGCCAACGACCAGATAGAATTCTCGCTCGGATGGGGACAGACCGGCGTCATCGGCAAACTCGCCCTCAAGTTCACCAACTTCTCCATCAAAAACCTCTTCCATCCCAGCTCCTACAAAGGCCTCATCCCGCAGGGCGAAGGTCAGACGTTCACCATTTCGGCTCAGACCAACGCTCGCTACTATCAGAGCTACGCCATCTCGTTCCTCGACCCGTGGTTCGGCGGCAAGCGACCCAACTCACTCTCCGTTTCGGCCTACTACAGCCGTCAGACAGGCGTCAACTCGTCATACTACAACAGCACATGGTCCAACCCCTGGCTCTACAACAACTACGGCTACGGTTACAACTACGGCTACGGCTCTGACTACTATCAGAACTCCATCAACAACGCCTACGACCCCAACAAAGTGCTCCAGATGGTGGGCGTAACCGTCGGCTTCGGCAAACGCCTCAGCTGGCCCGACGACTACTTCACCTTCCAGACCGACCTCTCCTACAACTGGTATTACCTCAAAAACTGGGAATACCTCTATTATATGAACAACGGCACCTCCAACTCGCTCGTGCTCGGCCTCACCCTCGCCCGCAACTCGATCGACAACCCCCTCTACACACGCCGCGGTTCGCAATTCTCCCTCAGCCTCCAGCTCACTCCCCCCGCCTCGCTCTTCGGCAAGAAAAACTGGCAGAAACTCTACGAGGAAAACACCACCGAGTCGAAAAAACAACTCTATAACTGGATTGAATACTGGAAGCTGAAATTCAAATCACGCACCTACACCCCCCTGACCGACCCCAACAACCAGTACACGCTCGTGCTTATGACACGCGCCGACTTCGGCCTCCTCGGCAGCTACAACAAATGGCTCAAATCGCCGTTCGAAACATTCTACGTAGGCGGCGACGGCATGTCGGGCTCCTACACCTACGCCACCGAGACTATCGGCCTGCGAGGCTACGACAACGGCGCCCTCACACCGTGGGGCCGCGAAGGCTACGCCTACGCTCGCCTCGGCATGGAGCTCCACTTCCCGTTCCTCCTCCAGACCTCAACCACCATCTACGGCCTGGCATTCGTCGAAGGCGGCAACGCATGGACAAAAGTGGGCGACTTCAACCCGTTCAACCTCAAGCGCTCGGCCGGCGTCGGTCTCCGCATCTTCCTCCCGATGGTGGGCATGATGGGTATCGACTGGGCCTACGGCTTCGACAAAGTGTTCGGTCAGCGCGGCGGCAGCCACTTCCACTTCATCCTCGGCCAGGAATTCTAATCTCCCAATGCCCCCGGCCGATAACATTATTTAAGTCATCAACGCATAAACTTTCAACATTAATAATTGTCTTATCCAATAAACGACAATACACACTCAGCCATGAACTTCAAGAAAACAATTCTAATCGCATTTGCCGTGATCGCATGCTCTTTCGCAGCAAGCGCACAGAAATTCGCACTCGTCGACATGGAATACATCCTCGGCAAAATGGCATCCTACGAAGTGGCCAACAACCAGCTCGAACAGCTCTCACAGCGCTGGCAGAAAGAGGTTGAAAACGTTTCGCGCGAAGCCGAAACAATGTACAACAACTACAAATCGCAGATGCCCTTCCTCACCGACGAACAGAAAAAGAAAGCCGAAGAAGAGATCGTAGCCAAAGAAAAAGAAGCCGCCGAGCTCCGCAACAAATACTTCGGCCCCGAAGGCGAACTCTACAAAAAACGCCAGTCGCTCATGCAGCCCATCCAGGAAGAAGTCTACAACGCCATCAAAAAAGTGAGCGAAGAGCGAGGATACATGTGCATCTTCGACCGCGCATCGTCGGCCGACATCATTTTTGCCTCACCGCGCATCGACGTCAGCAACGAAGTGCTCTCCAAATTGGGTTATTAAAAATTAAAGCATTATCTTTGCACCCGGCCACAACCGTGCGCCGCAATCCATTCAGTAAATAAATAACAATAATACATTACTACCGACATGATCAAAAAACTTTTGCTCGCAATCATGATTGCCCTCCCCACAATGGCTTTCGCTCAGAAATTCGGCTACGTGGACACTCAGGCCATCATGCAGGAACTCCCCGAAATCAAGGACATGCAGACACAGCTCGAAGCTTCTGCACAGAAATATGACGCCGAAGGCAAGAATCTCCAGCAGGAGATGGAAAAGAAGCTCAAGGAATTCCAGGAAATGGACGACAAGACTCCCGATGCCATCCGTCAGCGCCGTGCTCAGGAGCTTCAGGACCTCGACACCAAAATCCAGCAGTTCCGTCAGACAGCCCAGCAGGACCTCCAGCGTCAGCAGGAACAGCTCTTCGCTCCCATCCAGCAGAAAATCATGACTGCAATCCAGAGCGTAGGTAAAGAAGGCAACTACACCATGATCTTCGAATCCAACGTGCCCATCTACACCGGTGCCGACGCCGTCGACCTCACCAGCGCCGTCAAAGCCAAGCTGAAATAAACCGTCCACGGCAACCAACCCCACACCAGGCGGTGTGCCCTCTCCGGCGCACCGCCTTAGTTTTTCCCGGCCACCCCCAAGCTCCAATAGCTATCTTAGCTATCTTAGCTACTTTAGCTAAGTTCCCACCTAATCCCCCCGGCAATCCCCCAAAAATTGTATAATCCGAATAAATCAGCTAATTTTGCAACATCTCATCACACTCTCATCACACATATTATGATTAAAAGACTTCTCATAGCCGCTCTCATCGCCATCCCCGCATCAGCGATGGCCCAGAAATTCGGCGTTGTCAACACCGAGCAGATCATCAACTCGCTTTCTGAAACCGCCGACGCACAGGTGGCCATCGACGCCGCAAGCGCAAAATATGAAACCGAATTCGCACTCCTCAAGCAGGAGATGGAAAAGAAATACACCGAGCTTCAGCAGCTCCCGGCATCCACCCCCGAAGAGATCAGAAAACGCCGCGTACAGGAGCTTCAGGAACTCGACCAGAAAATAACCTCATTCCGCCAGACAGCCACCAACGACCTCGAACAGCAGCAGAAAAACCTCATGACACCCATCCGCACGCGTGTAGAAAACGCCCTGCGGCAGGTGGGTGAAGAGGGCGACTTCCTCATCATTTTCAATGTCGAGGCTCCGGCCTACATGCGCAGCGACGTCATCGACGTCAACCGGCTTGTCATCGACAAGCTCGCTGCCGAACAGGCATTCTGACAATGCTGCCGAAAAGGCTCTTACACCTGATGCTATGCGCCACGGTGCTGACCCTCTCCACAGCCTGCCGTAATGATGACTTCATCGCACATACGACGACCACAACTCCGGCACCGGCATAGGCATTCTGTCACTCCTTCTCAAATTCCCCGACCTCCAATGGGATGACTTCATAATGGAATACACCGGTTCGGGCGACATCGTCTGCATTCCGTTCAACACCGATATTGCCGCGAACCCCGACTTCGCAACCCTTGCCGACGGCACCTACAGAGCCGACACTACTGGCGGCGACGGCTCCCATGCCAAACACACCTTTGATGCCGGCAAACAAGGCGTGGCTTATATTATGGCCCGATATGCGACAAGTCCTGCAAAATCGAATCACATCCGATATGGCCGACGGCTACGGCCACACCGTCAGCGGCGCCTACAGCGGCGTCCTCCCGGTCAAAGACTATCCCGAATATTAAGCATTAAGTTTGTTGTGCATATTTCAACAAAAATATGTATCTTTGCGCACACAAAGAAACATTAATCAAAAAACAACAAGCCAAAATGCAACTGAAAACTCTTTTAAAGCTGACACTTTGCTCCGCAGTCCTCATGGGCTTCGCATCGTGCAGCGATGACAACGACAACAACCCCAACAACCCCGGCGGTCCTTCGATCGATCCCGTAGTGCCGGGCCTCACAACAGATATGACCAACGAGGGCTACTATAAGGCCGATTACTACGGCGTCGGCACCGGCAACCTCTTCATCAACTTCATGTCCAACAACCTCGAATGGGACGACATGGAAGAGGACTACACCGGCAACGGCGACATCATCTGCATCGACTTCAACACCGTCCTCGCCGCTAACCCCGACCAGCCCTCACTCGCCGACGGAACATACAACACCGATACCGACGGCTCTTACGCTGAGTACACCATCAACGTCCAGGACGACGAATCGTATGTCACCAAATACGCCAACGGCTCATCGACCGACTATGTGATCACAGCCGCAACTCTGGCCGTCAGCACCGAAAACGGCGTCACCACAATCGAAGGCGACCTCACCCTCGACGACCAGTCGACCTACAACTTCATCTATATCGGCCACCTCAACATCTACAACCGCTCCGGTGAAGGCAAAATGAGCAACCTCACGGAAAACGTCACCGTCAGCGACCTCACCCAGGGCTTGGCTTTATACTATGGCGAAGCCTACACCGAAACATCCGACCACTATATGGTAATGATCGCCGGCGCCGACTACGACCTCTACGAAAACTTCGGCAACGCTCCCTGCGTGATGTTCGGCCTCAACGTCACCCCCGGCAGCAACACCGGCATCCCCTCCGGCACCTACACCCTCATCGACGCTATGACAGCCGACGACTATGAAGTAGGCACTGCCCTCAGCGGCGTCTACGATCCCACCTACGGCGCATTCGGCGGATCATGGTACTTCTTCACCGGCAAGACCCTCGAAGCAGCAATGCAGACCGGCACCATCAACGTCACCAACAACGGCGACGGCACCTACGCCTTCACATTCAATGTAGCCGACGGCTACGGCCACACCATCACCGGCTCCTACAACGGCGCCATCGCCCTCGAAGACCTCTCCGAGTAATCCCCCGAGGCCGGCGCCCCCCCCCGGCGCCGCCGAACCCCCATACCGGCACCCCGGAACAATACGCCCACCCGCGTATGCTCCGGGGTGCCCTCGTTTTCACGCCCCGGCCCAATCCGAAAGCCGGATCAGGCGCTCCGGGCATCAGCCTCTGCCAAGGTTAACGTCAGGCGCCGTTAGGAGCGGCGGCTTCCAGCCGCCGACAACCTTGAACACAATATATCAACCAATTACCATCAATCATATGATTTCCGGCAGCAAGAAACCGCCGCTCCGAGCCGGTATCGTCTTCCCCTTGACGGGTATCTTTGACAGGCGCCGTTTCCGCAGTTTTGAATCGCATCCGTTTTGATTAAAGAAAACTACTTCTTAAATTTGCAACTGCAATGAATCACGAACTATCGACATGCGGCCCCATCGGGGTGTTCGACTCAGGCTACGGCGGCCTCACCATCCTCAAGGAGATACGCCGGCGACTTCCCGGCTACGACTATATCTATCTGGGCGACAACGCCCGCGCGCCTTACGGCCCGCGCTCGTTCGACGTGGTCTACAGCTTCACCCTCCAGGCCGTCCGCTTCCTCTTCGAGCGCGGATGCCCCCTCGTAATCCTGGCCTGCAACACCGCCTCGGCCAAAGCGCTCCGCAGCATCCAGCAGCACGACCTGCTGGAGATCGACCCCACGCGGCGCGTGCTCGGCGTGATCCGCCCCACCGTCGAACGCCTCGGCGAGCTCAGCGCCTCGGGCAACATCGGCGTCCTCGGCACACTCGGCACCGTGCGCTCGCAGAGCTACGACATGGAGATTGCCAAGCTCTACCCCTCGTTCACCACCACATCGCAGGCCTGCCCCATGTGGGTCCCAATAGTCGAAAACCACGAGGCCGACAGCCCCGGCGCCGACTATTTCGTGCGCAAATATATCGACAGCCTCTTCGCCCGGCGCCACGACATCGACACCGTGCTCCTCGGATGCACCCATTTCCCCATCCTCTACGACAAAATCCGCGCCGCCGTGCCCTCTCACGCACGCGTCGTATGCCAGGGCGAGATCGTGGCCGAAAGCCTCGCCGACTATCTCACCCGCCATCCCGAGATGGAAAGCCGCTGCACGCGCGGAGGCTCCTGCACATACCTCACCACCGAAAATCCCGATTCGTTCTCTTCGCTCGCCGCCATATTTCTCGACGAGCCGGTCAGCGTGACACACGTCGACCTCTGACCGATACCGAACCTATTGCCCCTTTTATCTGTCTTTAATTAGTGACACCCCGACACAACACCAACCCATGAAACTTGACGGACGACGCAAAAGCACCAACATCGACGACCGCCGTGGCCAGGGAGGCTCCCGCGGCCGCTTGCTCGGCGGAGGCATCATCGGAGTGATCGTGGCCTTAGCGGCCGCCTTTTTCGGCGGCGACATCGCCAACATCATCTCACAGATAGCCGGAAGCTCCGGTCTCGGCTCCACACAGCCGCAGCAACCCTACACAGCCCCGGCCGAGGAAGAAGCGCTCGCCGACTTCTCGAAACAGATTTTCGCCGGCACCGAGGACGTATGGTCGGAGATTTTCCGCCGGAACGGCCTCCAATACGAGCCCCCGAAGCTGGTGCTCTACACCGGCTCTACGACCAGCGGATGCGGAAACGCCGACGCCTTGATAGGTCCATTCTACTGCTCGGCCGACGAATCGGTCTACATCGACCTCTCCTTCTTCCGGAATATGCGCCGCACCCTCGGCGCCGACGGCGACTTCGCCTACGCCTATGTCATAGCCCACGAGGTGGGTCACCACGTGCAGCATCTTCTCGGAACGCTCGAAAAGACACACCAGCGCATGCAGCACCTGCCGGAAAAAGAGGCCAACCGTCTGAGCGTGGCCCTCGAGCTGCAGGCCGACTTCTACGCCGGCGTCTGGGCCTACCACGACAACCGCATGTTTGGATCGCTCGAGCCGGGCGACATCGACGAAGCCCTCGACGCCGCACAGAAAATCGGCGACGACTACCTGCAGAAACAGGCGCAGGGCTATGCCGTGCCCGAGACTTTCAACCACGGCACCTCGCAGCAGCGCTCCCACTGGCTCCGGCTGGGACTCGACACCGGCGACCCCGACCGCGGCGACACGTTCTCTTATCTCGGAGTCTGAAACGCCCTGCCCGCATATGAAAATGAAAAAACGCATCCTGCTTCCCTGCCTCACCGCCGCGATGGCCGCCACCGCCCAGTCGACCGACGCCACGCAGCCCAACATCGTCCTCTTCATGGTCGACGACATGGGCTGGCAGGACACCTCGCTGCCCTTTTTCTCAGGCCCCACGCCGCTCAACGCCCGCTACCGCACCCCCAACATGGAGCGCCTGGCCGCACGCGGCATGCAGTTCACCTCGGCCTACGCCTGCGCCATCTCATCACCCTCGCGCTGCAGCCTCATGACCGGCATGAACCAGACGCGACACCGCGTGACCAACTGGACCAAGGACCGCGACACCGCCACCGACGATCCCGCCGACGGCCTCATCCTTCCCGACTGGAACGTCAACGGCATACAACCCGTCGACACCATTCCGCACTCGGCCTACTGCACTCCCCTGCCGGAGCTGCTGCGCCGCGCCGGTTACAACACCATCCACGTGGGCAAAGCCCACTACGGCGCCTTCGGCACCCCGTCGGCCGATCCCCGCAACATCGGATTCGACGTCAGCATCGCAGGCACGGCAGCCGGCGGTCCGCCGCAGGGCGGATACCTCGGCCGGAACCGCTACGGACACCGCGCTGACGGCTCGCCCATAAGCAGCTACGCCATCCCCGACCTTGAACGCTACTGGGACACCGACACGTTTCTCACCGAAGCCCTCACGCGCGAAGCCCTGCACGCCGCCGACAGCATCCGCACCGACGGCCGGCCCTTCTTCCTCTACCTCGCCCACTACGCCGTCCACGTGCCTTTTGACGCCGACGACCGCTTCACCGCCAATTATCCCGACCTCGACGAGGAGGAGCGCCGCTACGCCACGCTCATCGAGGGCATGGACAAGAGCCTCGGCGACGTGATGGACTATCTCGATGCCACCGGACAGACCGACAACACCGTCATCATATTCATGAGCGACAACGGCGGCCTCGATTTCTACGCGCGCGGCGCTCTGCCCGAAACCACTGAAGGACGCCACAACTTCCCGCTGCGCAGCGGCAAGGGATCGGCCTACGAAGGCGGCATCCGCGAGCCGATGATAGTCAGCTGGCCCGGCGTCACCCCCGCCGCCTCGCAGTGCCCCGGGCAGGTGATCATCGAAGATTTCTTCCCCACCATACTCGAGATTGCCGGCACCGCGGCGCCAACGGTGCAGCACGTCGACGGCACCAGCTTCGTGCCCCTGCTGCGCGGCGGCTCGCTGCCCGATCGACCGCTCATCTGGCACACGCCCAACAACTGGACCAACATGATCAGCGAGCCGGCCAAACGCACCCTCGGCATCGGCCCCACCAGCGCCATACGCCTCGGCGACTATAAGCTGATATATTTCTGGGCCGACGGCTCGAAGGAATTGTACAACATATCCACCGACATCGGCGAGACCGTCGATCTCGCCCCCTCGTTCCCGACGCTCACCGCCACCCTCAGCCGCATCCTCTCCGACCGTCTGCGCGAGGCCGGCGCACAGCGCCCCGCACGTCCCGACGGCACCCCTCTCCCGTGGCCCGACCAAATGCCGCCGCACGAAGAGTGCCAAACGCCGCCGGCCGACCTCCACGTCTCGCCAGCGCATTGATTATCAATAAACAATTTTCTCACAACCCATAAACAGACACAAACTCATGTTCACCGAAAAACGCAGCAGCATGCTCCACGGCGTGCTCCTCATAGCCCTCTTTTCTTGTGCCGCCTTCTACATCGGACAGATAAAATTCTTCACCGACCTCTCCATAAGCCCGATGATCATAGGCATCGTGCTCGGCATGCTCTACGCCAACAGCCTCCGCAACAACCTGCCTGAGACCTGGGTGCCCGGCATCCAATTCTGCTCCAAACGCCTGCTGCGCCTGGGCATCATCCTCTACGGCTTCCGCCTCACCTTCCAGGACATAGCCGCCGTGGGCACCGCCGGCATCATCATCGACATCATCGTGGTCACCGTCACCATTGTCGGCGGCGTGGCCATCGGACGTCTGCTGAAGATGGACCGCGACATCGCGCTGCTCACCTCCGTAGGCAGCGGCATCTGCGGTGCTGCCGCAGTGCTCGGCGCCGAGTCGACCATCCAGACCAAGCCCTATAAGACAGCCGTGGCCGTGGCTACCGTCGTCATCTTCGGCACCATAGCCATGTTTATCTACCCCATAGCCTACCGCTCGGGCATACTTCAGCTCACGCCCAGCGAGATGGGCATATTCGCCGGTTCGACGCTCCACGAAGTGGCTCACGCCGTAGGCGCCGGCAACGCCATGGGACCGGAAGTGGCCAACACCGCCATCATCGTCAAGATGATCCGCGTGATGCTCCTCATCCCCGTGCTCTTCTCCCTCGGCTACTGGGTGGCCGTCAAAGTCCGCCGCTCGGAAACCGCCGAAGCCGGTCACCGCGGCAAAGTGGCCATCCCATGGTTTGCCCTCGGATTCCTCGGCGTGATCATGTTCAACTCGCTCGACCTCCTGCCGCAGTCGGTCATCGCCGTCATCGAATATATCGACACCTTCCTCCTCACCATGGCAATGGTGGCTCTCGGCGCCGAGACGAGCATCGACAAATTCAAGAAAGCCGGCGCCAAGCCCTTCATCCTCGCCTTCATCCTCTTCATATGGCTCATCGGCGGCGGCTGGCTCATGGCCCGCTTCCTCGCCCCCATGCTCCTCTGATCCCACCACCCACCCAATAAATCAACAAATTACACCCACCCCGCAGGGACGCGCCAGTGGTGCGTCCGCCATAGCCATATGAAATTTTCGGGGGCAGCGGCCCGGGGCCTGGCGGGGCCTAACGCACCATCCCTACCGCCCGACAAATCACCCAATCCCCCCCCGATAA
>OHEJ01000539.1_pt1 | contig 13860 bp, 10 predicted proteins | sample 1567261 | NCBI WGS metagenome assembly OHEJ01 (sample SAMEA3879550, study PRJEB24766) | human gut metagenome | biome: human-associated habitat; feature: feces | place: USA | collected 1985/1987 | reverse complement strand
CTTGCCGTGTTCTCAAAGCTCAATTCCGAGGGTCAGACCATACTTATGGTAACGCACTCCGTCAAGGCTGCGAGCCACGCAAACCGTGTGCTTTTCATCAAGGACGGTGAAGTATTTCACCAGCTTTACAGAGGAAACTGCACGAACGAGGAGCTTTACAAGAAAATTTCCGATACCCTCACCATTATCGCTTCGGGAGGTGCGGTCTGATGAACACGATGCTTCTGTACCCGAAGCTGGCGGTCAATGGCATAAAAAAGAACCGCCGCATATATCTTCCTTATATCCTCACCTGCTCGGGAATGATAATGATGTACTACATCACATCGTTTCTTACCGTCAGCAGTTTTGTAAAGGAAATGCAGGGCGGAACAACAATGCATATGCTCCTTTTTATGGGCTGCGGCGTAATGGTCGTTTTTTCCGCAGTTTTTCTCTTTTACACGAATTCATTCATTATCCGCCGCAGAAAAACCGAGTTCGGACTTTACAACATTCTCGGAATGGATAAGCGGAACATCTCACGGATACTTTTGTGGGAAACTTTTATAATATATGTTTCTTCGCTCGTTGTGGGAATAACCTGCGGTGTGCTTTTTTCAAAGCTTGCGGAGCTTGCACTGACCAAAATGCTTGGCGGTGCAGCTTCATACACATTTAACGCAGAGCCAAAGTCGATGATCCACGCAATGGTCTACTATGCGGTGATATTCCTGCTCATACTGATAAATTCGCTCCGTCAGATACATCTTTCCGATCCGATAGAGCTTATGAAAAGCGAAAATTCGGGCGAAAAGCCGCCGAAAGCGAACTATTTTCTCGCTGTATTGGGTGCGCTTATCCTCGGAGGGGCATATTTTCTTGCCGTTTATATCCAAAATCCGCTTGAAGCGATCTTTGCGTTTTTTGTGGCTGTAATAATGGTAATTGCCGCAACGTTCATGCTGTTCGTTTCGGGTTCGGTCGCTTTGTGCAAAATTTTGCAGAAGAACAAAAGGTACTATTACAAAACGAACCACTTCATCTCCGTTTCGCAGATGGCTTACAGAATGAAGCGAAGCGGCGCAGGCTTGGCTTCGATATGCATACTGTCAACAATGGTGCTCGTAACGCTTTCCTCCACGATATGCCTTTATGTCGGCGAGGAGGATATGCTCGCCCGCCGCTATCCGAGGGATATTGTCGTTGACACTTATTCGACAGACGAAAAAGTCGTTTCGTGGAGCAGAAGTGCTGTAAACACTGCACTTGAAAAATTCGGCGAAACGCCCGAGAATATCCTTAATTACACCTATCTTGACATTTCGGGCGGCTTTGTCGGCAGTGAGATCATACTTGACCCGAACCGAAGAGATGAGGTAGGAAACACCGATATCCGTCAGCTTTTTATAATCACGCTCGCCGACTATAACCGTCTTATGGGCAAGAATGAAACACTTTCGGACGGCGAAGCGCTTATTTACACTACGAAAAAAGACTATGATTTTGATACGCTCACAATTGCGGAATACGGCACATTTAATATCAAAGAACATATTGATGCTTTCGTTCCGAACGGCGTTGATGCAGAGCAGATGACACCGTCCGTTTTCATCTTTGTAAAGGACGAAGCCGTTGTAAAGGAACTGTATGAGCTTCAGCTCGGCATTTACGGCAATGCATCTTCCTATATGCACGATTATTATGCCTTTGACCTTTCCTGCGATGCGGATAAGCAGATAGAAATAACCAAGGAAATGACTGACAACATTACCAAGATCAGAGCTGAACACCCCGATGACTGGGCAGGCGTAGGACTGGACGGACTTGAAAGCGGCAGAAGCGATTTTTACGCTCTCTACGGCGGTTTGTTCTTCCTCGGTATCCTCTTCGGCACGGTTTTCATAGCCGCAGCAGTGCTTATAATGTATTACAAGCAGATATCAGAGGGTTTTGAGGATAAGTCGAAATTCAGTATTCTTCAAAAGGTCGGAATGACGAAGTCGGAGATAAGAAAGAGCATAAATTCGCAGGTGCTTACGGTATTTTTCACACCGCTCGCCGCAGCCGGGGTCCACATGGCGTTTGCGTTCGGGATAGTTTCAAGGCTTCTTATGCTGTTCGGCTTGACGGACAAAAAGCTTTTGGCAATAGTGACATTATGCTGCTTCGTGCTGTTCGGTATCCTGTACACGGCGGTGTATATAATAACATCGAGCAGCTATTACAAGATCGTCAGCGACAGGGAATAACGTGACGCTGTGAAAAAGGTATTTTGCCCGATAGCACAGCTTGCGGCTCTGGTCGTCATCTCAGCTATGATGGCGGTCACGGTGATACTTGTTGCGGCGATAAGGATCGTGTCCGGTATTTCGGATATACTGACAGAAAGGATAAGACAAAAATGAAGAAAAAGTCCAAACCGATAAAAGGCACGCTGATCGCATCGCTGCTGATAATACTGCTCGGAGTGTTGGCAGTATCGGGATATTACGGTTATCAAGGATATGAAATGTACACTTCTGCGCTTGAAGAAAAGAGCGTTTACGAGATGGCTGAGGATATAAAAAGCCGCTGCCGCTTTGTTGAATATGACGAGCTGCCCGAATTTTATGTGAACGCTGTCATTGCGGCGGAGGATCAGCGGTTTTGGAAGCACAGCGGCATCGACATCTTTGCGATATGCAGAGCCGTTCTGCACGATATAAAGGTCATGTCACCCGAACAGGGCGGCAGCACGATCACCCAGCAGCTTGCGAAGAATGAATTTTTTACGCAGGAGAAAAAGCTCGAGCGGAAATTTGCGGAGGTCTTTATGGCTTTTCGGATAGAAAAGGCTTTCTCCAAGGAAGAAATTTTCGCCCTCTATGCGAACAGCATCTATTTCGGCAGCGGATATTACGGCATTGACTCGGCGGCAAAGGGATATTTCGGGAAGGAAATCTCGGAGCTTTCCGATTATGAATGTGCAATGCTTGCAGGACTTCCCAACGCCCCGAGCGCATATTCGCCCGATGCATCGCCCGAGCTTGCAAGGGAGCGCACGGCGGCAGTGCTAAACAAAATGGTCAAAGCCGACTGCATTACCGAGGAGCAGGCAGAAACTATAACAGCTTAAAAAAACAGCCGGGGAGAGCTTTTTCCCTCGGCTGTTTTGCTTATTTCAAAAGTGTTTATGAGCGTTCACCTATCTGCGAAAGTATGGTTTCTTTCAGTTCTGCAGGAATATCCTTTGATCGTGATAAGGCTTCCTTTATCTCGTTTTTGCATTGCGGACTGCCGATAAAATAGCAGCTCCGCTTTTCTGCGGCGTTTTGTATCTTTAAGCGCACCGCCTCGTTCGGAAAGCTGTAAAGCGTTATAAGCTGTGGCATAGCTTCCCATATTCCCTGCGACGGGCGGCAGAGAAGATATGCATACCGTCGGCAGAGGACGTCGTTATCCTTGTGACGGAGGATATCTTCGCATATCGCCGACGGTTCTTTTGAGCCATTGCAGGAGACAAAAGCTTTGTAAGCCATCTTAGCCGTTTCCGAGCGTGGGTCGCTTATCATATCGTAGTAAAGCCCGCTGTACTTGTCGGCGGTGATCATGCACAATGAATATATCCCTGCCGCTGCTATCTTTGCATCGTCGGAGTTCACATATCCCCGAAAGGTCTCCTCCTCATCGGTGCAGTGCAGTTCGCCAAGCGCCATAATTGCCTGCGGATTTGGCAGCTCTGACTTGCAGTAAGCGGCAATGTCCGTTTCGGGGCGAAGCTTCGGGAAATAGAACTGCATAAGCTCCCTTACCGACCTGCTTTTGTCGGTGAGAAGCCTTTCCGCACCGTCCCAAAGCCCGTAAAGCTCAATGAGCCGCTGTGAAGCGAGAAGCCTTACCGCAGGTGTTCTGCTGTTTGTATATCCCATAAGCTTATCGGGCGAAAGCTCATAATTTCTGATGTAAAGAAGCATCGCACGGTATCGGAAGAAATTTTTGTTCAGCGAAAGAATATGCTCCGCAGCTTCGGCAGATAAAATTTTGTCCGTGAGAAGCGCAGAAAATATCCTTGCGCAGTCTTTTTGCGGAAACTCGGCGAAAATTTTTGCAACGCCACTATTATCCGTTTCCGCCGTGAGCCTACGTTTCAGAAGCGTTTCTGCAGCGGCAAGGCTCTCCGCATTTCGCCTTTCGGAGCGTTTCAGACAGGCAAGCTCTGCATAGGAAATCGCAATGGTCGTGATATCGGCTTTCTTTACCGCAGACATAAAGGCTTCTTCCGCAGCAAGGCGAACGTTCGCCACCCAGTCATTGTAAATATAGAGCATCAGCGGAAGATATTTCGGATATTCCGCCATAAGCCTGACCGAGTTCATTCGGACAAAGCCGTTACAGTGACATACGCCTGCCGCAAGCACGGACGGAAAATCATCTCCGCACAGTGCCTTGTATTTTTTGTAGTTTTTCTCCTTTATTCCTCGGTCGTAATAAACGTTCCTGAACTGATACAGATACTGCACAAGCTCTCTGCCGTTGCGCTTTCCGATGATCTCCGTGCAGGCTTTCGCCGCAGAGCGCACCTCGCCCGAGGTATAGAGATATAAATTATTGAGAACGGGGTAAAGCTGTTCTGTGCAGCCGCTCATCAGCAGTTCAAGCTCCGTCCTCGCCTGTGACTTCGCAGTGGGTATAAGCTTGTCAAAAATGCTCATATATCTGTCCTCCAAAATTTTGTTATCCTTATAATATCATATTTCGTGTTCCAAATCAATACGATGGCAAAATTTTAGAAAATTGCTCCAAAGTTTATTGACACATTTTGCATAAAAAGCTATAATAAAGCAGAGATGGATAAGGCTTTGTGACAATTAAAAACGGTGGGTAATGATTACGAAAACGGTGTGGAAATGGGCATTGACGCAGGCTGTCCGAATGATATATATAAAATATTGCGGAACGGCGAGTTCAAAGGCGTGACCGGGCTTTACAGCGAAATTGACTTGGATAGGGATATCCTCGGCAGCTTCCCCGACCTTAAAGAATACAGGACAGCCGATGGGGGCATGGCGGATTTCGAAAATTAATATTTTTATAATAAAATTTATCAAAATAGGTTGACAAATGACTACCAATGTGTTATTATAATAACACTGGCAATACCTGTCAACCTATTTTTTGTTGGAGGATAAAATGGAAGAAAAAACGAAGCTTTCTTCATCTGAATGGAAGATAATGTCCCTGCTCTGGGAGAACGAACCGCTCACGATCATGCAGATAACAGCCGCACTCAACGGCGAGACGGGCTGGTCGAAGCATACCGTGATAACGCTCCTTAAACGAATGGAGGAGAAAAAAGCGGTCAGCTTTGAGCAGGTCGGCAATGCAAAGCATTTCTTTACCCTTATAAAGCGTGAGGATGTTGCCGTTGCCGAAACGCAGTCGTTCCTCGAAAGAATTTATCGGGGCAGCATCGGAATGATGGTGAACTCGATGATCGACCAGAACGCACTGTCAAAGGAGGATATCGACGAGCTTTACGATATACTGAAAAAAGCGGAGGAAAACAAAAAATGACCGAAGCTGTTATATCATCGTCGATACTGATAGCGATAATAATTCTTATCCGAACGGCTTTCAAGGGGCAGCTGAAAAGCTCCGTGCGCTATGCGTTATGGCTGATAGCGGCGGCAAGGCTGATGCTCCCGTTCGCACTGGTGCAAAGTCCGATAAGCGTGATGAACGCCGCTGAAACGGTGATAAGCGTGAACCAAGCCGATGAGACCGTTCAGCCGACCGAAGCCGAGCTGTACATTCCCGAAAGCGTTGCAAAGCAGAATGTGAGTGAAGTTTCGCCGCAGAGTGAGGAAAAAGCTTCGCCGAGGGAGGTCTGGACTGCGGTGAGGAGATCCGTTTCGGCAGTGCTGCTCCTGTGGTTCTGCGCAGTAAATGTCAGATTTTATCTTATGCTGCGGAAAAACAGAAAAGCGTTCGCCTATAACGCTCCGCTGCGCATCTTCACGACGGAAAAGCTTGCTTCACCGTGTATTTTCGGACTTTTCCGACCGTGTATCTACATACCCGAAGGCTCGGCAGGGGACAGCGAAGCGGTGGAGTACATAACTGCGCATGAGGTGTGTCACTACCGCTGCGGCGACCTTGTATGGACGGTGCTTCGGTATGTTCTGCTGGCGGTCTACTGGTTCGACCCGTTCGTGTGGGCGGCGGCTGTGCTTTCAAAGCGTGACTGCGAGTGCGCCTGCGATGAGGCCGCAATAAAAATGCTCGGCGAGGAGCGGCGTTTCCGCTACGGTAAGGCGATAATCGACCTTATCCCGCTGAAAAATTCGGAACGTCTCGGGATAGCTTCGACCTCGATGGCTTCGGGGAAAAAGGTGCTTAAAGAGCGTATGCAGTTCATCGCCGCAGGGCCTGCGAACAGAGCTTCGGCGGTCATAATGGCTGTGGCTGCGACAGCGCTGACGGTCGGAACTACGTTCACTTCGGCTCAGACTGTGGAAAAGCTTGTCGATTTGCCCGAGATCAGCGTTGCCGAAGCCGATGACGGCAGGATAACGGCGCAGGTCACTGACAAAAACGGTGCGGCTCACGAGATCATATATTTCCCTGCGCCCGACGGCTTTGAACCGTATATTTATATGGACGAAGCCTCCTCGGCGAAGGAGAGTGCTTACAGCGAAAGCGGATTTGCGCAGTTTATGAGTGAAGCGGCTTTCTCGGCGGCTGATGTGAGTCTTGGTGACGGGAGCTTTTCGCTTAGCAAATGGGATAACTCCGACGCTTTTTCAAAGGTGTGCAAAGCGTTGGAGGAAAGCAGTTCCGAGAGCGGAGCTGACTTGGACAGGGCGGAGAAAACGGCTTCGCTGAGTCTTTCCCGTGCGAACGGAGGATTTTCGTCAAGGCTCGATATCGGGATATACAAGGTCGGCGGAGGCTATACTGCGCTTATGGTCGGTGACGATCTTAGCAGGCTCACAGGGCTTGTGACGGGCGGAGTTCTCCCGACGGAGGGTGAGCTTTTTGAAGCCTATTCCGAAAGCTCACATTTTGAAGCTGTTGTTGACGGGGAAAGGCTCTATAACGCTCTTGCTGTTCTTGCAGAAGCGGAGACCTATCCCGAATTCGGGACGGACAGCTTTTCTGCCGAGGTGAGCGGAAAGCTTGACGTTATAGGAAAAGTTCCGCAGGGCTATGTTCAGTGCGAGCTTCGCAATATCATTTTCGCAGTACCGAGCGACGGCAGTCTCAACAGGATAGGCGGCAGCGTTCTATGGCAGAACGGGAACGGGAATTTCAGCATTTCCGAGGGCAGAAAAGCCATTCCCGACAATGCGGAGAAAACCGTCGGAACATTCGGCGAAAACGCCTGCGAGCTTTATATGGGAACGGAAAATGCAGTGCTGATCTTTTCGGACAGCGAGGGGAAAAGCTGCTCGGCTTCGGCAGGGTATTCGTCCGATAGTGAAAAAAGCACTGCGCTGAAAATTCTCGGCAGCATACATTTGAAATGAAAGGAAAGCTGACAGATGATCTTTAAGAGAAAGCTTGCCGCTGTGCTGGCGGCTTCGGTGATGCTGGTCGGCTGCGGAGCGGAGAAAAAAGGGGAAACCTCCGAAACGCAGACCGAGCCTGTGCAGACTGCCGAGGCGGTGCAGACAACGAAAGCCGCAGTCAGAACGATAAAGCCGCTCTCGCCGATGAAAAGTCACGCCTACTATCAGGACGAAAGCTTCTCGGTGACGGTCTCGCTTGATGACCTCAGATCGTCGCTTTACTATCCCGATGCTGTCGCAGAAATGGGCATCGATCCCGATATGTTCGCTGTTGATATGACGGTGAAGGTGAAGAATATCTCGCAGAAAAACCAGAGCTTTGACTGCTCAAAGCTTGTGCTGTTTGCAGGTGAAAATGCACTCTATATGTTCGGAGCAAATGACGAAAACGCCGATGATATCAAGTCGGGCAAGACCGTCACGCTCAATATGAAAGCACTTTGCAGCTTACAGCAGGCAGGTGAGATATCGGGCGTTTCCTATAACGGCGAGCCGCTCGAAACGGGTGAAAAATTCTATCCCGAGGATTTTGCGGAGATAATTGCGGTGCAGAGCGATGAGAGTGTAAAGACCTATCTTTACAAGGAGTTCTATCTGCGCCCGGGCGACGGTCATCGCAGGATGGTTTGCTTCGAGCCTGCCGCAATAGAAGCATATTTCATCGGCAAGGTCGGCGAAAACGATGAGTATTTCGCTATCGAATATACCGTCACGAACCGAAGCGATTATGCGCTCCTCATCGACCCGAACAAGTACAGCGCAAGCTTACGCTATGATGATTCGGACAGCTTTGACCCGAACTCGAAAGCCGTTTACATCAGCACCGATGAAGAGCTTATGTATAAGCCGACAGAGGAGGGCGAAGTCAGCGGCATCGGAACGGTCTATGCGCTTCCCGACTTTATTTGCACCTATCCCGACGGCGAAACGAAGTTCACCGTTCTTTACAGCGTCAGCGGACATATAACCGAGGTGATGCTGAAATGCGCAAGCCGTGATGAGCCGTGCTTTGCCGAGTATGAAAGCGTTGTTATCGATCGGTGCGACTATTGACAAGGGGGCTGTAAATGAAAAAAAGACTTGCTGCCGCTTTTGCAGCTTCGCTCGTTCTGATGTGCGGCTGTACGGACAAAGGCGGCTTGGAAGAAGGCTCGGAAACGGCTGCTTCCGAAAGCATAACAGTGACCTTTGCCGAGACCGAACCTACCGAGACTGAACCGCCGCAGACGGAAAAGCCCGAGCTTAAAGAAAATCAGCTCGAATTCCGCAGTATGGATCTTGCCGTGCTTATGGAATTCACGGGCGCAGAGCCGCTCAATTACTATCCGAAAGCAGTGAAGCTTGCGGAATACAGAGAGGACGATTATGTTCTCCACGCTGTTTTTACGGTCGAAAATCTCACCTACAAAAGCTTCGACTTCATTCCGCAGAAAATGTTGCTCCACGGTCGGGATCACGGTTCATCTTATACGATGCTGCCGATAACCGAGAACGACACGGGGCTTATTGCATCGGACGGATATTACACCATCGACCCCGATGAGAGAGTCAGCTTCAAGATAGATTTTGTAGGTGATAAGGAATGTGTCAAATGCGCCGACAGGATCCTATTACCCCGATCTGCATTTTTACACGAACAATATCGATGCTGACGGGCTGAACAACGTTTCCGTTGCATCGCCGCTTGAAATAGAGGACAGGATAACGGTGAAGAACGCCGTGCGGAAGGCTCTTGAAATAACAGAAAATGAGCCTCTGCCGTCCGACGTCGACCATCCGTTCAACACCGAGAAAAATTCCTACTGCTTCACGGTGGAAAAGGTTCGCCCCGACGGGAAAAGCTATATGCCGCTCTGCCGGAGCTTTGATGAAGCACTCGTACAGTCGCCGAAGATAGACAAAGAAATAACCGTCAACGGCGAAAGTGTGACGCTTTATGACTATCCGTCCGAGCTTTATCTGCGCTCGGACGGAACGGCTGAATACGATATGTATCTCAGCTGTGAACAGGGCGAAGATTATGATGGATTTATTTATGAGGGTGAGAACGACAGCTTTGATGAAAGGATAGAAATAGAATGAAAAGAGTAATTTTCAGTGCAAAAACGGCTGCGGCGTTCATAGCTGCGGCAATGCTCATGGTCGGCTGCGGCAAGGGGAATGACGCAGCCGAAACGAGCATATCCGAAGCGAGCCTGTCCGGGACAGCGGCGTCCGAAGCTTTCAGTGAGACGACCGCTCCGCAGGAGGAAACAGACATCGAAGCTGCACAGACGGAAAGCGTAAAGGCTGAAACGTTTGATAAAACGACCGCACAGCCAAGCGAGCTTTTCAGCGGCAACAGCAGTGAATATCTGATAGCGCAGCTTGACGACGGGACATTCAAAAGGCTAAGCGAGGAGGAATACGAAGCTTTCATCTATGCAAAAATAACGGAGACCTATCTTTCGGAGGATTACTACAACGAAAATTTGACCGACTATTACAGCAGCTATGATGAATATAAGCAGGAACTCCTTAGCTTGTACGGTGAATATGAACCCGATCCGTATTTCAGCCGTATGTGCAGTTTGTATGTGATAGACGGTCATTCGGGCAGCGAGGGGGCTGAACCCGACTATGACAAAGCCGCTGCGGCAGTGTTGAACTATGTGCTTGAAACGATGGAGCAGGAACAGTTTTCGTCCCTGAAAAGCAGCGATGAGTTCAAGCATATTTCCATCGATTATGAAGCCGCAGATGATGCATTGCTCGTCTATGCGAGTGCAGCTTCGGGCAGCGATTATCTGGAGATAGTCAATGAGAGATACATAACCCTTGACGGCAGGGAAATGCTCAGCATAGGCTCGACCCCTGTTGCCGCAGACACAAAAAGCATTTACATAACCGTTTATGACGACCTCACCGACGAGGCACTTTTCCACACTTCAAGCGAGGACTATGATGTTGTCATTTACGAATATGGCAGGGATTTTTACAGCGGGGAAAAGATCATCGACATTGCGGAGATCGCCGAAAAGCTTCCCGACCTTGAAAAGCTTTCCATATCACCTCATTTTGAATTGATCGAACCGACGGCGCTTACAAAGCTCACAAAGCTCAAGGAACTGCGCTTTGATGCAGAAGATCTGGAGGATATCTCATTCTTTTCGGAGCTGAAAACGGAGAAGCTCGGGCTGACGGGAGTTCACATTCCGGTTGATGTGCTTTCAAAGCTTGACTTAAAGGAAATAACCATCGAATGTACGCCGTGTGAGGGCGTTCTTGACAGCATTTACAGGCTGAAAAACGTCACCGAGCTTACGATAAACAGATTCAGCGCAGTCGAACCGACACTCGATGGCATCGAAAACCTTACAGAACTCCGAAGGGTCGATTTTTCAGCCGATCCCGAATATACGATCGATTTTGCTCCGCTTGCAAAGCTTCAAAAGGTGGAGGATCTGCGCATACTGGCTTATTACACGATAAATCTTGATAAAATAGCGGATATGAAGTCGGTAAAAAAGCTTACGCTCAGCAATATGGACGAGGCTGACCTCACTTTCCTCGGGGAAATGACTCAGCTTGAAGAGCTTTCGCTTTTTCAGGTGAACAATTCCTACGGACCTGCTTTGCAGTATCTTGACAGGACGAAAAAGTTCTTCGGTTAGGAAACCGTCGGCGGTGCGGATATGAGCCGTATATATAAGATGAAAAATCTTGAAAGTCTCACACTTTCGGGCGATGTAAACGAGCCTGAATAGATGTGGAAAACTGATTTTTCTCCATAAATGAAAGGAAAACGGTAATGAGGTTCAGATATGTGTTAATGTATGCGCTGGCAATTGTCATGTTCGGTTCAATATTGTTTCTGATGAAAATTGACAGGGAAACAAAAAAGCCTGAAACGTCTGTATCCGAGGAAACATTGTCGGAAACCTTCTCCGAAACGTCTGTATCCGAGGAAACATTGTCGGAAACCTTCTCCGAAACGACTGCGCCCGACCCCGAGGAGACCGAAGTATCCAAAGCCGATATGGGATTTTATACGACTGTTACCGATGCAGAGGGAACGGAGCAGGTGCTTTTTTACCTTTGGGGAACCGACGGCGAGCCTGCACTCATTTATATGCAGGATACCGAAGATCCCGATGCGATAATGGGGTATATGTCCGTTATTTCCCGATATGTTGCCGCCGAGAAAAAAGAGATCACCTTCGACAGCGAGTTCAGGGAATTCCTCGGTTCGCTCAAATACGAGAGAGCTGAGATCGGCTATCATACCGACAGGACAAGGACGGGAGTAAAATATACAGATGAAGCGGATGTTGTGGAGGATGTTTCCGAACTCTTAAAGCTCATCGCAGATATCGAACCCGAATTCATAGATATGCCCGAAGATGAGATAGAGTATGGATATGATTCTTACCACCCGGTATGGATAGTTCGTTTTGATGACAGATGGAGTGCGATGACGAACTTTGTTTCCGTAAAATTTGCAATGTTCAACGGCAGGCTTGCCGCAAACTGCTTTATTTCGGATTATTCCGAGCTTGACAAGCTTGCGGCAAAAAACAGCGCAACGGAGGAAGAACTGCGTGAGGCTTATTATGCATCGTCCGACCAAAGCAGCGGCTGGTTCTATGCAGACAATATAGATGGCGTTGATAAGCTCTATGACAAGCTCCTCAAAACGGTCATAATGTCCGACAGAAACGAATTTGAAAATGTCCGCCAGTATCGCACGGACATCAACGGCGGCATCGGCTTCAGCGGAGATATCGCAGATCATCTTTACACAGACAGAAGCGCTATGGAAGGCTATACGGAGGTCAGATTAAACGACGAGGTCTCCTTTATGCTTCCCTCGGGAACTGAACCGAAGATCGCAGGAAAAATGCTGACTTGGGAGCAGGACGGCGTTAAGCTTTTCATCAGCGGTTCGGGATCGTCATTTTTTTCTTCCGATGATTATGAACAGAGCGGCGATACGTACAAAGGCTATTTTACGGAAAAAAAGGCTGAATATGAAAGCGGACGCATGAACAAAAGGGGACAGTTCATCGATCTGCTGAGCTTTGTCGGAAAAAGCGGTAACCTCTATGCAAGGATAACCTGCGAAAGCGATGAACGCACCGATGAGTATGACACGCTCTGCCGAAATATCTTCGGAAGCTTTCAATTTATCCCGTATGAAAGCGCAGAAAGCATATACGGCGAAGCCGCACCGATAAAGCTTAGCGATGAGCCGAGCCGCTTCACCGACGAGGGATATTCCCTTGCCGAAGGATACGAGCGGACACGCCCAAAAGAAGCCGTCCCGAAGTTTCAGGCGTATGTTCCGAGAATGCTTGTCGGCGGTTTTTATGCGCTCGACTATCGCAATGATTATCAGGCGAAGAATGAGACCTGCATCGAAAAGCTTGCCGATGACGGAAAGTGGTATGAAGTTCTTCCCGTTGCCGAGCTTAACGATGTGAACGGCGATAAATGGCTGAGAATGAACAATGTTCTTGACTATTACAGGAATACATTCACGGTCGATCTGTCGGTCTATCCGCCGCTCCCCGAGGGCCGTTACCGCTTGGTAAAGCCCATGCGCTTGAAGTACGACCACAGCAAGGAGTACGGCGCATTTATGGAGTTCGATATGACAGGCACGGACGAAAGAATGGAGATCTCGGCTGAATGTGATAAAGCCGTCTATGATGAAGTTCCCGATACTGTCGGCGTAAATATCAGCTCGGGATATATCTATAAGCAGAGCAGCTATTATGACATCGAGTATTATGACGGCGAAAAGTGGACTTCCGTGCGCACCGCTCCGATAGAAGTAAACTTTTCCGAGGGAAGCTATGCATCAAATATGGACGGCCTTAAGGATGTCGGGCTGAGCCGCAAGGAGATACCGACCGAGGGCTTCGACCTTTCACGCAAGGGAAAATACAGAGTAAGGATAAATATATCCGACGACAACGGTAAGTATTTGTCCGACAGTTTCGGCGTTTTGTATGCGGAGTTCAATATCGGCTAAGCGATGCTTTAATAAAAAGGCGCAAAAACTCACAGCGAGCTATGTGGGTCTTGCGCCGTTTTTTGTCTGCGTGTTTGCTTAAAATCAGTATTAGCAGTTGAAAAAAACAAATTAATATGCTAAAATATAAAAAAATGCTGATTGGTGATTTGATGAAACGTCTTACAATAGGAATACTTGCGCACGTTGATGCAGGAAAAACGACCCTTTCCGAAATGCTTCTGTACAAAACGGGCGAAATCCGCAGGCTCGGCAGGGTTGACCACGGAGATACATTTCTCGACAACAATTTCCTCGAACGAAGCAGGGGGA
>OHEJ01000521.1_pt1 | contig 14125 bp, 20 predicted proteins | sample 1567261 | NCBI WGS metagenome assembly OHEJ01 (sample SAMEA3879550, study PRJEB24766) | human gut metagenome | biome: human-associated habitat; feature: feces | place: USA | collected 1985/1987 | reverse complement strand
GCACCCATTGCATCATCAAGCAGGACCGAAAGCCATACGATAAGGATAATTACACCTTTTTTGCAAAGTCCCTTGAATCCTGCCTTAGACGATAAAGTGCCGCTGTCCGTCTTGTTGGAACGATGCCATATCAGAGCAACAAGCACACCCGTTATGTAGTCTGCCACCATCATTGCCACAAGAACCTTAAGTGCACTGTCCCAGCCGCCGAGAGCGTTTGCGATGAAACTTCCGACTGTGGCGAAAGCGCAAAGAACCGAATTTTTGATTGTTACTGCGTCCATTTTCATTCCTCCTCACTAATAACCGTTGTCATTCCAAGCTTTGCACAAGCGTCAGCAACTTCATCAGCCTTTACTTTCGACAAATTCGCCATTCTTGCCACCACGGAATAACTTTTTTTCTTCCCGAACCCATTAAGCCCGTTTTCCTTTATGATTTTAGGAAAATCTTTATAGCAGTACGAAACATCGACAACCCTCGAAACTCCCTTGACTACACCCTCCCATGTGTACTGATGCATGTCATATTTCTTGCAGTATGTAGGCTTGACATTTTCCACACGGGCAACCCAACATGTGTACTTTTTCTGAACACTTTCTGCAAGATTGCTTGCAAAAAAGCTGTCAAAGCTGTAAACTCCCGCAAAATACCCTGCCTGCTCCATCGTGCCGCAGAACGCATCGACCATCGCCGAACAAATTGTCTTGCCAAGCGCAACGTGCTTTTCCTCCTCGATATCGAAGTACACAGGAAGTTCAAACTGCTTTCCTTTTATGGCTTCAAGGAAAATTGAGGCTTCGAGTTTTGCCTCGGAAGGAGATAAAGCATAGCTGTACCAGTATGTACCTACATTAAGTCCTGCTGCCTTTGCGTCTGCGTAGTATTTTTCAAAAGTCGGGTCTTTCTGCGATATATGTCGACCGTAACCTGCACGAATGATTATTCCCGAAATGCCATCAGCTTTGACCTTTGCAAAGTCGATAGAGCCATTATGCTTGGATATATCAACAATCTTTACCATAGCCATTAACCTCCTTTCCGCTTTGCAAAAGCTTTCTTCCGTGCAACCTCATCAGCGTGATCGTATGCAATCTGCTCAATTTCGGCTGTGCTTACGCCCTCAACCTCTGCGATCTCTGCTGCACTCATTCCGAATGCAAGGGATTTGATTATTTCTGCTCTCTGTTCATTATTCATTTTCTGCCTCCAGCATCTTTCTGACTTCCTCACGCCATTTCATGGGAACATCTTCAAGCATTTTCTTTCCTGCCTTGATAAGGTTGTAATAAAGCTTAGCCATTCATCATCACCTCCGCCAACTCTGCAATAGCCATTTCAACTTCAAGCTTGTCCGAAGCCGCCGTTTCCGCAAGCTCCGCTAACGCAAGAGCAATATCATCAATTGTGAAGATTTCCTCCTCCGCAGGCTCAACATAAGCTTCATTCGGAACAAAATTTCCACCCTCAAACTTCCACTTCGCAGGACAAGCCATCACCTCATCGGGAATATCCTCAACATCGATCCCGCCCTCAATAAAGCCGCCGATGCTGCAAAGCTCTACAACATTATCCTCACTGATCTTTATCTGTTTTACCATTTTTACACCTCTTTTTCTCCGAAAGCCATCCAGTGGACCGTACATTTCAAATCTCTAATGCCATCGTTGTTCACAGCCCAAGCTCGTATCTTAGCCCCCGTTCCACTCAGTGCATCAAAAGCAACAGCTTCACTTCTGTAATCATTTGTATATTTGCTATCCTCGACCGACAATAAAAGCAGCGGAGGCTTTTTAAACGGAACGGGGAACGTGATCTGAATACCTTTGAATGTGTTGGTAGTCATTGCAACTGATCCCTTTTGTACATAGTATGGCATCTGATAAGCTGTTCCGTCCGACGGGATAAGACTCTGCGTAAGCGTTACCTCACCATCTGTCGGCACAATTCCGTTGATGGTTTTCACAGCAATAAGCTTGCTCCAAGCCGCTATCACCGCCGACTCGTCCTGCGCACAGCCTGCCTTTAAAAGCTCCCACTGCGCTTCATACTGCTTGAAAAGCGCAGTCGTGTCAATATGATCTATCGCACTCGTCACGAAGCCGCAAACATCGTCAAAGCCACGCTTGTCCGTGATGTCAGCCTTGGTCACTTCAACGCAGTTCGCCGCAACATCAATGTATGCAAGCACAAGATCATAGCATTTCTCATTCCGCACGGGCAAAGGCTGTTTGGGTGTTTCCGCAGGCTCACCCTCAATAATGAAAGGATAAACCATTCTCTTTTCAAGATCGCAGCGTATCACAACAGCATCGACCCTGCCGTAAACAGTGTCCGAATCACCGAGCGAAAGCACCTGTGCGCTCGACTTTCGATACCACCGTCCGTTGATGTAAGCCGTACCCGAAGCTATCGAAATATTCATATCTCCGGCCGCCGAAACTTTAAGCGAATTCGTGTCCGAACCCAGAACACCGTTCGTAAAAAAGTCCCCGAAAAATGTGCTGAAATCATCAGCCGAGTAGCGTCTGTCGTGTTCCTTTGAAGCAAAAAATCCGTATTCGTTTGACATTTTATTCCCCCTTAAATTTTATCAAGATTGACCGATACCGTAAAACCGCCGCCTTCATATTTTTCAGCGATCTTCATTATCCTCCTCGTGCCGTCTCCGCCCTCATCGGGATAAAGCGTCACCCTGTCGCCGACCCCGAATTCACCCGAGTGCAAAGCCGCCGCCAAGCCTTTCCCGAGCGAAGCTGAGATCACCTCGCTCGGCGGCGTATATCTCGAAGCGAACATATCCTCAGCCGCCGCCTTTGTCGCAGGATAGTCAAGCTCCACCTTGTAAACGATGCTCTCGCCTGCCGCCACCGCCTTATAATATACCACCGGCTCGATCTCGTAAGCCTCCTCGCATCGCCCGAAACCCGAAGCTTCACCGAAATATTCCGACCATTCCTCACAGCCGATTTTGCCGTCCGAATTGCGCCTTTCCGTAGTGTAAATGTACGCTCCGCTGACCTCACCCGATTCGCTGTAAGAATAGCTCTGCCGTCCGAGCGTTTCATATTCAGACGAAAGTATCATCGGCAGCGCCGTTCCCGAACCAACGCTCCTGTCAATGGCATAACGCCCGTATAAACGTATCTTCGCCCCAACGCCATCGTGAACTATCTCCGAGCATATCCGAAAATCCTTCCCGATAACAGCCGCCGCAGAGCGTGAAAGACTCCGCTTTAAATATGCATCCGTCGGCACAAATAAACAGTCCGTCCCCTTGTCAACGAACGTGTTCGGGAACGCCCTCTTTTCGCCTGCCAAAGCTCCGCAGTTCTTCTCAATGATAGTCATAAAGCTGTCACCGCCCGCATACTCCGAAAGAATGCGCCGTGAAAGCAATCCCGAAAATGATACCGCACTCACTTCAATTTTTCCACCGCCGACCGACCTTTTTATCCCCGTGATAAGTCCCGAAAATACCTCGGGTATCTCAATTATCCTCTCGGGCTTTATCAGCTTTTCACCGCTCCCACCCGAAGCAAAAACCGCCCCGAGCCTGTCACCGCCGCATAAAAGCCTCTCCACCTCAAATTTTATGATCCTGTCCGTCACCCCGAGCAAGCGTAGATATTCTCCCTTGCTGACTTCATAAATATAAACGTCCAATCAGAACCCCTCCGAATATTCCTTTAAGCTGATGTGCGCCGATATGTTCATTCCGACAGCGTCAGTCAACATGCGTATCCTCGTACCGTTCGGCGCTATCTTGAAAAAGCCCGAACCCCATATTATCCGATGCGTGATGTCCTCTGACTTCGCATTGTCCTGCGTACTCGAAAGAAAAATACCCTTTTCACCGTCAATGCATCGGAAGATCACAATGTCCCCTGCCGAAAAATCACCTTTGACACCGATGAATTCCTTAGTCCCCACATTGACAGCACGTATCTCCGAAACAGCACTCAATACCTCCGCCGTGATTATGCACCCCGTCTCAAAACCGCCGTCATTCGGCACGAAAGCCGAGTTCCCCGAAAGTATCACCGAAAGCTCCGTTTCATCGCCCTCACTCAGCTCCCAGTCATCGAATTCCCATACCCCCGATGAACCGCAAAGCTGAACATAGACCTCCGAACCGCCGCTTCTCTCAAAGAACGGATTCGGGCATAAAAAGCTTAACTCCGCATAGTTCGTCCCGTCCGTGTTTTCCGCCGAAACTCCCTCGGAATAGCAGCCAATGCCGATGCTTTTTCCACCGTCCGAAAACGTCAGCCGCCCCATTCCCGAAAAGCCGAAAATTTCCGAAATTATTTCCTGCGAGCGACCGATATCACCGCATATCACAGTGCGAAGCTTTATCTTCCTCACCCCTCGCCGCTCGGAAATAAAGCTTCCCCCGACCGTGCCGCTCTCCTCAATGTCAATGCTCCTCTCGGGGAAGATACCGCTCACCGAAACCGCACGGATAAGCCCCCTCGAAAGATCGATGCTCTCCCCCGAAGCCGCCGTGTAAACTATCCTCATTCCGCCGCCCCCTTTTCAAGTATGTATTCAGCCGTCAGCACGAATGAAACAATGCTCATTCCGTTCTCCGCACAGCTTTCCATAGAGGGACGCTCAGACGGCGCAAGCCTTACAACACGGTACATTTCCCCAACTATGTCCCCAATACCGCAAATGTCACCGCAAAACTTCTCCGCCGCAGAAAAAAGTCCGCTCGGAACTTCACCCTTGAGCTTCACCCTCACAGCCATCTCACGAAGCTCACCGCCGTCAAGGAATGCCGCCTTAAGCTTGTCCGAAACGGGATAAAACGCAGTTCCGCCCGATGCCGAAAGCCGTACAGACGGCTCTTTTCCGCACTTTTCGCCTATCCTGCAAACGATCTCCTCTGCAATGCTCATATCCCGACCTCCTCCAATGTCACCTCAATGTGATGCGGAGAATTTCGCCCGTAAAGCACGCTCACACCGCTCACAGAAAAGCTTTTTCCCGAAAAAACAACTCTCTGCCCGATGCGGAATTCCACACCCAAAGGCAGGCTGTTTCCGCAGTCATAAAACAGCTTTGCGTCCCCCGAAGCCTTGTCGTTGAACCCCTTTACACCGTCACGGTTTATCTTCGCCGCATAGTCGATGCGGATAAAGCTCAGCTCCGTCGGTTCAGCCTGCTCCGCCGCAAAAAATCCGCCGCTTTTACCCTCGTAAAGCTTCGCCCTGTGAATAAGCAGGTATCTCGGGATCCTCCTCATTTTTACATCACCCCAATTCTCCTCGATAAAAATCCTGCCGCTTCAAGATACCCCAAAGCCGCCTTTGAAAATCCGCTCTGCGATGAGCCTTTAGCCGCCGAAGCCGTCCCATAGCTGTATGAAAAGCTCCCGATAGTCACCGAAACAGGCTCGCCCGAGCTGTCCTCAACGCTTCCCCCATTTTCAAGAATATAATCTGCCTGCGCAAATACCGCCCTTTCAAGCATATCCTTTTCAAATGCGGAAAAGCTCTCCGGACCTCGCTTTTCTGCGGCAAACCCCGTCATAAATCCGACCGCTTCCTTTGCTTTTTCTATAAGCTTTTTCGCTTCATCTTCGCCTATCTCCGTCTGCCGCTCCATGTATTTGTTTACGTCAGCATAAGCCGTATGGATCACCTCCTTTCACGCAAAATTTGCCTTCCTTAAGCCTCAGTTCTCTTTACATAAACCGTCTCAGGCTTAGAAATATGAACAGCGTAAACCTTTCTGCCCTGAACAGCCGCCGCACCGATGTGAACACCGTCCGCTATCGGATTTACCGCAACGGGAACTGCCCATTCGCATACACGATGACACCAGTTCGGGTGACCGCAGATAAATTCGGTAGTCGTCTTTTTGCCTGCCACAGCCTTTGTATCCTCAAACATAAGATTGTTCGATTCAAATACGTTGAAGCCTGCGATCCTGCCAACACAGCCTGCCTTTACAAGCTCCTGCGAAAGATCGCCGCTGCGAATGAACTTCTCGTCCTGCATGATGACTTCCATAAATTCGGGCGAAGCGATGAGCCAGCGGTTCGCCGCAGGAACACCCTTTCTCGAAAGATAGGTTCTCGCCTTTGCAACTGTGCTGTAAGCGTTTGAGCTTGTGCAGGCGGTCTTGACGTCGCATACCTTTACACCCTCGGTAGTTTCAAGCGCCTTGACAGACTTTCTGTCCATCGAAAGTCCAAGCGTGTAGCCTGCCGATGCAAGTCGCTCCGCAACAACATCATCGGGAAGAGCCGCCGCATCGTAACCGTCAATAAGCTCGTTCACAGCCTCATCATTGGACATAAGCAGCGTGTGATAGCTTGTCGCACCCGAAGAGAGTGCCGCACCGTTCGCCTTGTCGTAAGCCTTTACCTCGACCTCAGTGTCACGAACGGGGATTATCACCGCACCGCCAACGCCGTTGCCCTCGTGAACCGTGTTGAAAATGTAGTTGTCCTGCGTAACGAGCGTAGCACGAAGCTTCGCATCAACAAGCTGTGAATAACGATTTGTAATAAGTTCTGCCATAATTTTTTCCTCCATAAATTTTAATAGTATAGATGTTTATCTGCAATCGGGATTAGCCGCAAAAAACGCCTCTTCCACTCCCGAAAGCACCGAACTCTGTACACCCTCAATGTGTACACCTGTGGTAATGCCGCTGCGTTCCTCACGCATAGGCTTGAAAAACGGGAACTTCTCCAGAACTTCCGCAATTGCCGCCTTTCTGTCCGACTTCCCCATAGCCGAAGCCGCCGCAATAACAACATCGCAGTTCTCCTCGGGAACGCCGCTCTGTATGCAGAAAAGCTTGTCCTCCAAAGCCTGCTCACGCTCGCTCGGAACACGTTCAGCTAAAGCTTCTTCATCACCCGAAGCTGTATTTTCCTCCGCATTTTCGGGAACTTCCTCCACAGCATTTTCAAGAATATTTTCTTCCATTTTTAATTGCCCCTTTCTTCTTTTATAATGCGCCCGTACTCTTTCACAGCGTCCTCGTAGCTGCATCTCTGCAGTTCCATTATCGCCGTTACCCTCGACTTCAAGCCGCTCTGCACAAGCTTCACACTGTTCTCGATGAGCGTGTTCTCGTCCGTGATGATGCCGTCCTGCCAAAGCACCCGAACCTCCGTGCCGGCTCTGTCAAGCTCCCCAAGTTCCGCAACTTCACGCACAAGCTCCGCTATCGCACCGCCGAGCGCACCCTGCTGAACACGAATTGTTTCAGCCGTCCTGCTGTCGCGCGAGATTATCTCCGTAGCAGTCTTTACACCCTCGTTCGCATCAAAGGAGAACGTCCCCGACGATAACCCCGTCTGAAAACACAGTATGTTCAACAGCGCATTTATCGCCTTGATATGCTCGTCCACACGAAGCTCCACCGTGTTGTCGGTGATCTTCAGCTCGCTCTCCTCATCGCATTTGAGTGCAACATAAGCCTCATCATCAGCGTCAAAATACTGCCGCTGTTCGCCCGTAGCAATGTCAACCACCGTCTGAACACAGCTGCTCGGTACGATTATCCTCTTCTTGCCGAGAATGAACTCCCTCGCAAAGCTGTCAAACGCCACATCAAGCGCCCTGAGCGTGTCCGAAGCATTTGCAAATACGGATATGCTGAGCGGAATTTCGGGATAAAGATTGTTCGCCCCGAATACCTTGAATACCGAGAATAAATTCCCGTCAACGCCGTCATATTTCACCCTTGCTTTAAGCTCGGGATAAACCTCCGAAAGCGAACATTCCGCCGAAGCTTCGTATGCCGCCCCGTCCTTTGCGCAGAAAAGCCTGTGCTCCGAAACAGCCACGCCGTTTTCGTTCCCACGCTTTTCAAGCAAGGTGTAGCGAGAACCATTTCTCACCAGCGAACTGCGGAAACAAGCCGCAGTAACGCCGTTCCCGTCCCATTCGATCGGAACAAAGCTGCCGCCGATAACAACGTCAATGCCGATCTTCCCCGAGTTTATGTACGGTCGGAATACACAGCCTCCCATCGCAAATGCATAAGGCAAACACTCCGTAAGCTTCGCCCAGAAACCGCTCTCATCAAGCACCTTTTCAACATAACCGCCGACTTTTTCATCATCGAAAACAAGGCTCGGCTTCTCCGCCATTACCCCCGATGCAAAACGGTCGCAAAGCACCTTTGCCGTCCCGAGCATATTCATTCGCCGTGTGCCGCCTCGGTATAAGCCCGACTTTTTTACAGTTTTCCATTCAGGCTCACCGCTGTAAATGCGCCGCCAGCTCTCTGCCGAAGCATAGTAACGCCGAAGCTCCGCATTTCCACCCTTGTGAAAGACCCTGCTCACATCTTCCGATACATTCATCAAATCCCCCCATTGTCAATAATACTTTTCATAAGCGCCTCCGTCGAGTATTCCTGTGCATCAAGACTGTCAATGTTGACGCTCCCGTTGTCAAGACGGATACCGCTCCCCTCCTCCGACCATACCGCCTCGGAAAAAGCCTCGATTGTGTGAACGCAGGAGCGCATCACAGCGTATCTCCCCGTCCCCATAAGTCCGCAGTAAAAACGGATACGGTCGGTTATCCTGCCCTTTTTCGCATTCCGCACCGCTATCGGCAAATGCCTGTGCGCACATTCCCTCGCGATCCCACGGATAAGAACCTGCTCTGCACTGTCGCAAAAAAGCTCCGTTATCCGATACTTTTGCAAAGCCTTTTCAAGAAAATCACATACGCACTTTTCAAGCTCATTAGGCGTAAGCTCCGACTTTGAGTACCATTCACCAAGCGTCACGACCTTCCCCAAGCCTTTCGTTATCCCCGTCAGATTGAGCGCATGAGCCGACCCGTTTCCCCCGAAATCAAGCCCTGCCACGCAGTACATAATGTCGCTCGGCTCTTCATCGATGATGAACCTCTCGGGCGAATCCGCAAAGCTGCGGTATATGACTCCCTGCGAAACACGCCATAAACCAAGAATAAATCGGTCGTAGTAAACCGTTCCCGAGTATTCACGCTTTAGATTTTCCACAAAGCTTTCCGTCAGAAACTTGTTGTCGTCGATCGTGAAGCGCATACTGAAAATGTCAGCGTCACTCTCCAGAAATTTGTGGAACCAGTGCGACGGCGAATCGGGATTGCACGTCCCGTCAAAGCAGGCGTTAGGCTTGTCCAAACGGGATTTCAGCATCTGGAATACGGGTTCTGCCCAGGTCGTTATCTCGTCACCGTAGCAGTAAGCCGCACCTGCACCCTGGAGCTTCGATACCTGCCCCACCTTGTCAGCACCTATCGCATAACATTCACGCCCGAATAAGGTTATCTTCCCCGAAGCGGATAAATTCCCGACTAAGCTGCTGCCCCAGATATTCCGCATCGGCTCAATAATGTTTCGTTCAAGCGTACCCTGCGTGTTGCCTATAAGAAGTATCAGCCCCTCGGGCGCACGGCGGATCCTGTACGGTATGCGGTAGTAGTCAAGATACGTCTTTCCCGATCTCGTCGCCCCGTATGAAATGTTCCAGCGGTGGAATTCGCCGACCGTGTGCTTCCATACATAACGCTGCTTTTCCGTAAAAATAACGCTAACCTCCCATCATCGTCCTGTCGAGCGTTTCAAGCACCTCGTCCAGACGGCGTATAGTCTCGTCTTCACCACTCCCGTCCTCGCTCCATGCCTTGAAATTTCCCTCAAGAAAATACTTCGCCCCCGAGGACTGCCCCTTGTCGAACAGCCTCTCCTCCGCATAATTTTCTATGCGAAGCAAAGCCGAACGTATCGCATTTTCCGCAAATGGCTTGCCCCGATAGGACAAAAGCTCCTCCCTCGACCCGAACCCAAGCGCAATAGCCAAACCCGAAACGGTCAGCGGAACTTCCTGCACAGCGTAAACCGGCGCACCGTTCTTGTCAAACATCGGCGCACACTCATCATCGACCGCCTGCACAGGCTCGCACGAGCGGAAATAACGCTCTATCTTCGCATTGACCTCCTCCGCACTTCGGAATATCGGGTAGTTTTTCGTGCCTTTCTTTTTCTTCATTTTCCTCACCCCCTCTCTGTGCTTACAGCATACCACAAACCCATACTAACATACAATCACATCTTTTTATTGCACTTTGCACAAGAATCGTCTCCACTTTTACCCTCGAAAACCAACTTTTTTGTTTATATGCTACAAAAACAGCCAAATTCGCCCTTTTCAGAGCAATTTTCACTGCCCCGAATCACAATTTGTTGATATTTAATTTATCTTTTCTTAATTAATTTTACTTTGCTAAATGCTATAATATGATATATATAATTTGTGTGTACTTGCGGGCAAAAAAGGAATATCACTTTCGGAAAAATATTGGGGAATGAGTGTAAAAATATGAATCTTATGCACCTGAAATATCTGGTAGAAGTCGAAAAAACAGGCTCTATCACAAAAGCTGCCTCCAACCTTTTTATGGGGCAGCCGAACCTCAGCAAAGCAATAAAGGAGGTCGAAACGGAATTCGGTTCTCCCATTTTCAAGCGCATCTCAAAGGGTGTCGAACCCACCGAAAAGGGTATGGCTTTCCTCGAGTGTGCAAAAACCATCATCGCACAGCTTGAAAAAATGGAAACTATCCTCAAACCCGAGGATTCCGAGCTCACGACCTTTAAAATAGCTATCCCCCGAGCATCATATATCGCACACGCCTTTTCAAATTTTATAAATTCGCTCGACCGCAGCGAAAAGCTCGCAATGAACTTCCGTGAAACGAATGCCATCAGTGCCCTCAACGGACTTGCCGACGGCGAGTATTCCTACGCCGTTATCCGATTCAGGGAGGAATTCGAGGACTTCTTCCTCTCGCTTCTCCGTGATAAGGACCTCTACTATGAGGAGATATGGAACTTCCCGTATGTCGCACTCCTCGCCGAAAAGGACGAGCTTGCCAAAGCCGAGACCTTCTGCACCGCCGACCTCAACGGCTATATCGAAATAGTGCAGGGCGACTCCACCGTACCGTACCTCTCGGCAAGCTATCTCAAAAAGAATAACGAAGCCGAGCATAGCCGTATCTTCGTCTATGACCGAGGAAGCCAGTTCGACCTGCTCGATAACGTTCCCCGTTCGTATATGTGGGTCTCACCGTTCACCGACAGCCAGCTCCACCATTTCCGCCTTGTACAGCGATGCTGCTCGGACGACCATTCAAGGGGCAAGGATCTCCTCGTTATGCCGAAGCACTATAAACAAACCGACCTCGATAAAGCCTTCCTCGAAGAAGTAAAGCGTGTCCGTGATGCGCTCAAGGAATTGTATTGATAAAGCTGCGCAGGCGTGTTTTTGCAAAATTTAATATCACCACATCTTACCGTAAGGGACGGGTCTCCCGTCCCGCAGTCACCGATGCTGTTTTTAAAACAAAACAGCGACCGTCCCCTGCAATTTCCGGAAAAACAATTACTTGCCGCAGCACCGCAGCTTTACCCCTTAAAAATATAAAACCCAAACGGCTGCCGAGCATAAAAATCGGCAGCCGTTTAAAATAAGATCAGCAATAATCGGAGGAACTATGTTAAAATTCATCGAAAATATCGACAGCAAATTCACCGTAAGAAAAAAAGGTTTCATCGCCCTCGGTGCAGTCATCATCGCAGCATTGCTCACAGCCGCAGGAATTGCCTACCCCATGGAAGTTTTCTCACTCCTTGTTGATTCCACCGCAGGAAGCTATGTCGCCCTCACACTCATCTCCATCGTCCTGAGCTGCGCATTCGGCTGGCTGTTCAGCCTTTTGACAAGACAGAATATCTCCGCACTCCTCACCCTTATCAGCAATGCAGTATTCCAGATAGGAATGTTCTTCCTTTTCGCAGCATTCCGTTACAGTATGCCTTACCTCTGGATAATTACCGCAGCCGTGCATATCCTCGTGACCGTCCTGCTTTTCCTCATCTCAAAACCGAACCCCGAGCCAAACGTAAAAAGAGTAAAGGAAAAGCCGCCCGTCAGCACTAAGGTCAAGATAATTTCAGCCGTCATCTACGCCCTCGCCGCCGACGCACTCTATATCACCCTCGCAGTGGCATGGCTGAAAATTCTGATGAATACATAATGACTCTGCTCCGCTTTTTCGCATACCGCACCTTGAATAATTTTCTCATTTTTTCTCATAATAATCCCGAATAAATTCTTTCGGAGGTCATTATGGCTAAAAAAATTTCCCGCAATACTTTTATTATGGAATCCTCGCCGTCAATACACAGCTATGCTTCGATAGTCGGCAAAAAGGAGTCGGAAGGACCGCTCGGCTCATACTTCGATGAATGTGTCGAGGACGGCTATCTCGGTCAGTCGACATGGGAAAAGGGCGAAAGCGAGCTTGTGAAGCGTGCTCTTGCCCTTGCGATAAAAAAAGGAAACCTCTCCACCCACGATATCGACTATATGTTTGCAGGCGACCTGCTCAACCAGTGCATAGGCTCGACCTACGGACTGCGTGACTTTGAGATACCTCTGCTCGGAATATACGGTGCCTGCTCCACAATGTCGGAAGGACTCGTACTCTCCTCGCTCATGACAGACAGCGGCATCGGCGGAAAGGTCGCAGCCGTCACTTCATCGCATTTCTGCTCGGCAGAACGCCAGTTCCGATTTCCGCTCTCCTACGGCGGAGTAAGAACCCCGACCGCCCAGTGGACATGTACAGCCTCGGGCGCAGTCATAGTCTCGGAAAAAGCCTCCGCACCGTATATCCGTGCAGTCACCATAGGAAAGATCGTAGATCTCGGCGTGACCGATGCGAACAATATGGGCGCAGCTATGGCACCTGCGGCAGCGTATGTTATAAAGCAGTTCCTCGACGATACCGCAATGCAGCCCGGCGACTTCGACGCAATAATCACAGGCGACCTCGGACTTGTCGGCAGTAAGCTTCTGATCGAACTTCTCCAAAATGAAAATATCGATATCAGTAAACAGCATAAGGACTGCGGATCGATGATGTTCGACCGTGAAAATCAGGACGTCCACGCAGGCGGCTCGGGCTGCGGCTGCTCGGCTTCGGTGCTGTGCGGATATTTTCTCAATAAGGTGAAAAACGGCACGCTGAAAAATATCCTATTCTGCGCAACGGGCGCACTTATGTCAACAACAGCCTCACAGCAGGGCGAAAGCATCCCCTCCATCTCCCACGCCGTCTTTATCTCGCACGAATCACGCTTTAAAGAAAATACTTGAAAAAAATACTCCCCTGTGCTATAATAATATAGGCAGAATTTGCAGAACCTTGATCTTTGCAAAGCTTTGCCTGTATTTTTTTCATAAAAGGTGAGACTATGACAAGATCGGAGACCATCGAATACGCACTCACACTCTCGGGAGCAGCCGCAGATCAGCCGTTTGACAGCGACAGCGAAACGACCGTGCTTCGCCATTCGGACAGCGGAAAATGGTTCGGGCTGATAATGTTGCTCGGGGGAAAATATATCATCAACCTGAAATGCGAGCCGATGAATGCAGACTTCCTGCGCTCCGTGTATAAGGGCGTTATCCCTGCCTACCATATGAATAAAACGCATTGGAATTCGGTCATTTTGAGCTCGGACGTCCCCGATGAGGAAATAAAGCGAATGATCGACGACAGCTTTCACCTGACCCGAAAGCCGATAAGGAGGAAGAAAATTGACGGAAAATAACTATTCGATAAAAATTCCCGAGTATGAGTATTTTGAAATGGGCGGACATTACAGCGGCTCAAAAAGGGGAATGAACTTTGACGACTTCAATTTTCATATCGTGCCGAAGGAAGAAATAAAAGCAGATGTGTGGTACGGAGTGAAAAGCTATGACCTATCGGAAATGATATACGAGAAAATATTCGAGCAAAGCAGGGAAGGCTACCACCAAATGCTCGATTGGATAGAGGAACAGTATCAAATCTGGCATAAAGACCATAGACTGCGCTCCTCCAAGCTCGGCTACTATTCCGAGGAGAAAAAATATCCGAAATGGCTCACGGACGAGTGGGACAGACAGGGAGTTAAATGGAGAGAGGAGCTTTAAAGTTAGAATTCGGAATGCGGAATTCGGAATTCGGAATTATTTGCGAAGCCAACCCAGCTGGTCGAGCTGAGCACAGCTCGTCAGGTGTCCAGAGGGCGGAAGCCCTTT